>Ga0302119_10001254_pt1 | contig 11430 bp, 6 predicted proteins | sample AG5_Tmax_MG_FD_203114 | JGI IMG/M metagenome (GOLD analysis project Ga0302119, IMG submission 203114) | Marine microbial communities from Western Arctic Ocean, Canada - AG5_Tmax | ecosystem: Environmental > Aquatic > Marine > Oceanic | place: Canada: Western Arctic Ocean | collected 2017-10-01
CTTCGTTGAAAGTGGCTTCTCTTATATAATATTGCTCATTTTCTACTTTATAATAAATATAACCTCCTAACAAATCGACAATTGAATCGATTGATAAAGGATCTTTGATATATGCATTTGGAACATTATCTTGGATAGCTCTTAAATTAACATGCGATAATGGAGTTTGTATTACAGAAGTTATTATTCCTCCCACTCTAGGTAATGAATTCGGTAATGCGTCATATAGAACAATATCTCTTGATCCCGGGGTTTCACCAAGAGTCATATGTCTAAAGAAGCCATATCCTTCTGCTTCATGGAAAGGTATATAATTGATTTCAGCAAAAACATCAGATTCTAAAAGGACATCTATTCTAGAACCTACAAAATCACTTGCATATTGAGTGTTGTGTAAATTTTCATCTGCTTGTCCAATAAAGTGGTTCATGTTATTTTGCAGAAAAGGCATATTTGCTACCAATAACTCATATGTTCTTTGAGTCTCCTCAAAATCTTTTGCATCTCCAAAAGAGAAATTAAATGAATAACTTCCAATAACACCATTTGGAAGGATGGCATTAGGATTAAAAACGATCTCCCCAGACCCGTCATCTCCAACTACCGTTGCACCAATTGCCATGAAAAAATTTGCGTGGATAGTATACGTATTGTTATTAATGAAATAAATTTTTGGTTGGGGAGTATCTCTATCAAGTATTCCGAACTTAACATACAATTGCCCATCTAGAAATGGAGCCCAGGAGACATTATTCACTGTAGCCAAATCCGCAAAGGTTTGAGCATCCGGTATTGAGGTTGCACCATCTACAAATGCAATGGGATCTGCAAAGTTTATAGGAGCATCTGTAGGCATGTTATTGAATTCTGTAATATCATCTATACCATCTCCATCTGAATCGTCAGGGTTGGCTATATCATGTTCTGTTATAGTATAGTTCATTAATGGATAAGCTGCTGCTGGTTCAGAAATCACCATAGTTCCATTAACACCCATAGTCATTGAAGTAATCCATTCAAACGTAACACTATGCTGCGCAGTAAGTATGTAATATTTAGTTGCTTGGGCTTGAATTGATAATTGTACTTGACCAATACTATTTATAGAGTAATTGTCAATGGGTACAGGTTGCGCAAAACAGAAATTATAAACAGAAATTAAACAAACAAGCGGTAAAATAATTCTTTGAATCATCATAAAATGCTTTGTTAAAACAGTAGTTAAAGCATAAATATACTTATTTACTTATTGAAGAAAGTATGCCAGATATGAGAACGGGTATTATGTGGTTTAGAAGCTATCAATGTTTTAATCATTACAATCAAAAGCTGTATGTAGCAAATGAAGTCGACCTCTGTTTTCATAGATTACTACCTGATAAACGCGGTTATAAATATCTAAATCAAATTCCCCTATACCTTCACCAACCAAAAGGCCAGCTAAAACTCCTGTTGTGTTACTATGCCCAACAACCAGTGCGTCTTGTTTGCTTTCGAGTAGTAGTTTTGAGAAATCATTAAGTATTTCAGCATTATATTCCTTAATCTCTAGTCCTTTAGATTGAGCTGTTGGCAGCGCAGTGTTTTTAGTTCGATTATAGTCAGTGCTATATATCACATCAAGATGTACATCTATAAGAAAACTGCTTAGGCTCTCCGATCTTTGCTCTCCACATTGAGTAAGTGGAGGGTCTGAGTAATTATTGGATGATGTGTCTTTTTCGGAATGTCTGACTAGATATATTGTAAATATTTCGTTGTTTTCCTGGGCACCAACATTCGATTGAAACCCTAGCATTATTAGAATTATGGTGAGATATTTTTTCGTCATCCTGTACTGTTTGTTTGCTAATGGTTTAACCATTTGAGAAAGTTAATAAAAGTATACTTATTTATTTTTAGCATAAATGGCTAGTAATCAGCTGTTTTTATACTTTTCGGGATGATCTTATTTACCGATGCAACATCTGACCGCCCTCATAAAAAGAAAAGCAATTTCCACATCAGAATTATTATTCAACCCAGATTGCTCTAATATTTTTATGTCACTATATTAACGTGATGCCTCGATTCTATAAAATGAAATACCCTCGTTGACCGGGTAATATTAAAGGGCTACCAACCAAAGCGTGAGCCTGGCCTCCTGAAAATCAGTCTGTGCCAAAAACCGCCCGCATGGTGAAATATCAAGACCGGTTGGTTGATTTCCTCCACGCCATTTTGCAATAGTCTTCCACTTTTTGACATCTATAACAAAAAGATCACCATCACGTGGACTTGGGAGCGTGTACCCCTTTTTGTTATTAGGGCCGCGACATGAAACGTACAGATATTTGTGATCGGGTGAAAGGCGGATTGTATTGGTTTTGGAGTCTACCTTGATGTTTCCAACATACTCTTTCTTGTTCCAATCATACTTAAATACCTTTCCTAAACCCATATTGCTGTAGTAAAGCATGCTGTCAATACGGTCATATTCAACATCGCGTGCTGCACCTCCCAATCCCTTGATCGTATATATTCCCTTACCGGTATTGGCATTATATACCTGGATATCACCAACACCAAAAAGAGCAACAAAAAAGATGGAATCGTTCGCCCATGCTATTCCCCTGGGAGTTTTACCCGTGCTCATCTTTCTCAAATATTTCCTGGATTCAATATCAAATACAGTAACGGTATTACTTGACCAATGCGACATAGCCATCATAGTTTCCGATGGGTTAAAACGTAGAATTTTAGTCCATACCCCTTCGGTTTTATATTGTTCCATAGAGTCATTTTCAGGATGCCAAACAAAGAAGTCACCAGTAGACATGCGTGTCATCCAGAATTCACCTGTTTTCTGATGCCATTCACCTTCAGCATAGCCCCAATTCTTACTTGCCTCTTCACAGGGCGGATAAAGGGTTTTGAACTTCTTCAGTGAGTCTATGTCATAGAGCTGTGCTCCGACTCCTTTATGGTTAAGCTGAGTAATTGGAATCACGTTGCCAAGGAGCGTAACCGAAATTACGCTGCCATCAGGAGAAAAAGCACATGACTTAGGCGCTCTATTTGTCTTGGCAGCTTTATAAAAATAGGGGAATGCTTCGCGGTAGATCCATCCCGCATTTTCCAGGGAGTCTTTTACCACCAATGCCATTTCCTGGGTAAGCAATATCTCTTGTTCTTGTGCTTTAGTATTTAGAACGAATGAAAGAGACAGGCAAAGAACCAGGTAATTTAAGATCGACATATGGGACATCAAATTTAGCAGGTTGGGAATTTAGACAAATATTATATGGAAATAGTGCTTTATGTTGTAGCCGTGAGCCGAAACACTCTTTTATTCTACATCTATGATGCTGGTTCTGTGGGGACTAGGATACAATTGGAGAGATAGGCGCTCCCCCTGAAGATAGTGAATGCCCCTTATTTACCGATGCAACATCTGACCGCCCTCATAACCTTTTGATTTACAGTGCACTTACTAAAAGCGGGTTGCAGAAATTTACAGTTTTCCAGCAGTTTCGCGGGGCAGGCGGGCCAATTTTCAGCCGGCAATTCGTTGTTGATACGTTCTGTGGGGTGGGTCGGTGTTTTGAGAGGGTGGGTGAGACGGTTTTGGTGGGGTGAGGTAGCGTATGTTTCTTATATTTGAGTATGCTACGGTTCTTATTCATGCTCCCCCTCTGCCTTTGGTTCACCATGGCCTCAGCCCTAAACTTCGACTCCCTCTGGGGGGTGTGGTACGACAAAAGCCAGCCCGACACCAACCGCCTGAAGGCCATAGATAAAATTGCCTGGGATGGTCATTTGTTCTCACAGCCTGACAGCGCTTTTTATTTTGCGCAGCTGCAGTATGAATTGGCAGAAGCTGCAGGCAATAAACATTCGATGGCCGATGCACTTAATACCCAGGGTGCTACTTTCTATATTCAAGGCAATTATGAAAGCGCCCTGGAGTATTACGATAAAAGCTTAAAGATAAAAGAAGAATTAGGCAATAAACGCGGAATGGCTACTTCTTACAACAACATTGGGGAAATTTACGAAGAGCAAGGCAATTATGAAAAGGCACTGAAGTATTACAATAAGAGCTTGAAGATCGAAGAAGAGGTAGGTAATAAAACGGGAATGGCTGGCTCCTACAACAACATGGGATCACTTGCTTTTGAACAAGGGAATTACCCGGATGCACTTGATCTAGGCAAAAAAGCATTGGCCATGGCACAGGAAGTAGGTATAGTAACAGAAATAAAAGAAGCCAGTAACTTGCTTTATGATATCTACAAAAAGACAGGCCAGCCTGCTAAGGCTCTTGAGGTGTATGAACTCTACACTGAGATGCGCGACAGCCTCAACAGCATGAACAACAAGGAGGCAGCAATCAAGCTGGAGTATCAGCATAAGTACGAAACCCAGTCCGCCATTGACTCTGTAGCCCACGCCAAGGCACAAACCCTCAGGGAAGAGCAGATCAAACGTCAGCGGGTAGAGTTGGAAAGTGAGAAAACCTTCCGCGTTGTTTTGTTTGCAGGTATCGGGCTGATCAGTATCTTCCTGATCTTTGCCATCAACCGCTTTTTGGTCACCCGCAGGCAGAAAAAAGTGATAGAAGAGCAGAAAGAGAAAGTTGAAAAGCAGAAAGAGGAACGGGAAAGAATGATGCAGGAAATTCATCACCGGGTAAAAAACAACATGCAGATCGTAAAGAGTTTGTTGGGATTGCAAGCCGGTAAAATCGATGATAAAAAAACAAAGGATATGTTTAAGGAATGCCAGAGTAGAATTACAGCTATGGCAACAATTCATGAAAACATGTACCAAAGCGAAGAATTGATCAGTATTGATATTGATCATTATCTGAAGGTAATAGTAGAGAAGATAGCATATTCCTATCAAATGGATAAGGAGATTACCTACAACCTAAACATACCAACTATAAAATTCGGTTCCAGGACCCTTGTTCCATTGGGTCTTATTATCAATGAGATCATAACCAATTCATACAAATATGCCTTTAAGGACAGGGAGAGTGGAGAAATCACCCTGGAGGTGAAGGAAATAAACAATAATGAGTATCAGTTGATCATTGGGGATAACGGCATTGGAATGCCGATGGATTTTGTGCACGAAGAATCCAACTCCCTGGGAACTGAGTTAGTGCACATCTTCACTGAGCAATTAGAGGGAAGCATCGAACGAATTAAACAAGCGGGTACCATGTTTAAGATCACATTTATCCCGCAGGATGATTAGTGCGCTGAGGTGTTGAAGCATTGAAGCATAGAGGGGTAAGAAGAAAAAAACAGGAGAATAGAGGCGGGCCTGGGATACAGATCTATGGGGCATCAATGCGGATGTATTTGACCGAGTTGTTTATAGCTGGTCTACTTACCAATACAACATCTGACCGCCCTCATGACCCTTTGATTTACAGTGCCTAGACTAAAAGTGAGTTACAGAATTTAACAGTTTTCCAGCAACTGTGCGGGGCATGCAGGCCAATTTTCAGCCGGCAATTCGTTGTTGATAAGTTCTGTGGTTAGGTGGATAATGTAGCCCTTGCGTCAGTTGATTCTTATACCCCACATCTGAACGGTGCCAATAAAAATATGGATCGCGAAAGAATTGAGTGAGACTTTCTCATGGAAACATTCAAAATCAGTTTGCTTTAACGGTAATGCTGAAATTCTAGATTTAGGGATTTGAGATAATATTAATATCTTTCACATTAGATTCACATTAGATTCACATTAGATTCACATTAGATTCACAAAAAACCTGATCGTCATGAACAAGTACACCCTGTTATTAAGTGCCCTGATAATAATTTCCTTGCCTGGCATGGCACAGGAAGAGAGCAAATTTCATATTGGTAAGGAAACGAAAGTCACAGAAGTTATCCCTGGATTGGGCATGATAAAAGGCACCGTCCATGCGCTGCATTATCTTGAGCATCTGCCGGAAACAATGATCGATGTGGCAGACGGACGGCAGATTGAAGTTGACAAACATGGCCACTTTGAATTTGAGATAAATGCAGGGAGCCATAAGGTCACAGTTTCTCATGAGGGGTTTAGAGACCTGGTTATTGAAAATATTGTTATTACTGAAGGCCATGAGACACATATCAATATAGGTCTTGCGATAATCGAAGAAGAGGATACAAAAGATTAATTGGCCAATGCTCCACTTCTGAAAGGAGGGAAGTGCCAACTGTAAGGCCATAGCATACTGACATTCAATTCTGAGTTAAACTGTTGTACGTGAGTGCGCAATTAAATGCAAGTAACAGAACACTTTTCTGGCCATTCCAATCGTTTATTCTTTGTGGTTTAAGGGATTCCATATCAACATCTTTGCGTTGATAACTTAATATGGTATCTTCATGCTATCCCGTAAGAGATGTCTATTTTTACCCCTGATTAGGACAAGTATAAGTCCGCTTATGCGCGAACGTAAGGATTTGATGGAATACCAAATATTTTATTTTGGCCCAAGAAGAACTTTCTTGGCATTGGGGCTGTGCCTGGTCCTGTCTACTGCCTCGCTTGCTCAGAAGTCGGCCATATACGACAATGATGCGTCGGTGTATCGAATGGCTATAGAGCTTTTCGAAAAGAGGAAATTTGGAGCCGCCCAGCATGAGTTCAGCAGAATAGTCCAGTCATCGCTAGATCCCAACTCGGATATCAAGGCCAATGCAGAGTACTACGCAGCACTATGTGCTCTTGAGCTGTTTAACAAGGATGCTGAATATCTATTCAAACGCTTTATCCAGGATCATCCTGAAAACCCCAAGGTTAGGACGGCCTATTTTCAGCTGGGAAAATACAAATTTAGAAAGCACAGCTATACCAGGGCAATTGAGTGGTTCAGTATGGTTGATAAGTACGACCTCAGTAACGAAGAGCTCTCAGAGTACTACTTTAAATTGGGCTATTCCTTTTTTGTAAAAGGAGATATTGAAAAGGCGCGAACTCAGTTTTATGAGATAAAAGACGCTGACACGCGATACACCCAATCTGCCGTTTATTATTATTCGCACATCTCCTATCTTAATCAGAATTATGAAACAGCCCTGAAAGGGTTCGAGAGGCTTAAAGACAGAGGGACCTTTCAACACATTGTTCCTTATTACATTGCCCAGATCTATTACTTGCAGAAAAAACATGAGAAGCTCATAGCGTATGCCATTCCACTTCTCGATTCTGCAAATACTAAAAGAGCACCTGAAATTGCAAGGTTGATAGGGGATGCTTACTATGCGACAGATAAGTACGACAAAGCTACTCCATACCTAAAGAGATATATTGAACAGGGACATGGGCGGGAGAGAAAGGACCTTTATCAGTTGGCCTATGCATATTATAAGAGCGGAGCTACAGACGAGGCGATCGACCTTTTTAAGCAAGTTGTCAATACGGATGATGCCCTTTCACAATATGCCTATTATCATCTTGCAGATTGTTTTATCAAGAAAGACAGGAAAAAGTTTGCACGATTTGCCTTTCGATCTGCATCAAAGATGCCTTTTGATGAAAAGATAAAAGAGGATGCCCTGTTCTCTTATGCAAAGCTCTCTTATGACCTCGGCCTCAATCCCATATTCGCCCTGAATAAGTACATTGAACAATACCCTAAAAATGAACGGGTAAATATCGCGTATGAGCATCTGGTGCAGGTGTATCTGACTACAAAAAATTATAAGAAGGCCCTCAAGTCACTTGACCGAATTGAAGATAAAAATGGCAAGATTAAAGCAGCCTACCAACGTATTGCCTATTTCCGTGCAGTAGAATTATTTAACGATAAAAAGTTCAGTGAATCTGTTGCCATGTTCGACAAGTCTATCGCATATCCCGCTGACAAGAACCTGGAGGCAGAGTCACACTATTGGTCTGGTGAAGCGTGGTACCGGCTTAAAAAATACAATAGAGCTATAAAGAGCTATGAGACCTTTATATATGCACCTGAATCATTTGACTTGCCGGTATTCAACCAGGTGAATTACAATCTGGGATATGCACATTTTCGTCAGCAGGACTATATCAATGCCACTTTGTGGTTCAGAAAATTTGTACGCCATGTTGATGCAGACTTCAGGATAAAGAGAACCAGAAAGGATGTAAAGCAGGTATGGTCTCGTGTGGTCGATGCCTATCTGAGGATTGGTGATGGGTATTTTGTGCGTAGGGACTATGAAACAGCTCTGGAGTATTATGACAAAACGTTGACCTTATTGCCTGATAGTATGGAAGTGCTAGGCTTCACGCTTGTGGATCAGGATTATGCTATGTTTCAAAAAGCGCTGTCTTATGGAGTGCTGGGCAAAACTGGGCAAAAAATTTCTGTCCTGCATGATTTCATCAGGGAATATGTCAACTCTACCTATACGGCGGATGCTAAATTCAATTTGGGTAAGGGATACAGTGCATTGTCAAAGCATGACTCGGCAATCGTTTGGTACCAGGCGGTAATTGAAGATCATCCTAACAGCAGTGCCTATTTGAAACAATCTATACTCAACATGGGATTGGAATATAGAAATAAGGGAGAAAGTCAAATGGCCTTGGTAACGCTTAATAAGGTATGGAAAGATTATCCGGCCACCAGGGAAGCTAAAGATGCATTGATGGCACTTAAGAGTATCTATATTGATCTTGGAGATATCACACCCTGGACCGAATTGGTGGTGTCCCTTCCCTGGGCCAACGCCTCTAATGCTGAATTAGATTCTGCCTACTACGAGGCCGTTGAAGTCCTTTATATGAAAGGCGACTGCCAAAGAGCAATTGAGGACCTTGCTTCATATCTGGAGAAGTTCCCGGAGGGATTTTTCACGCTCAATGCCAATTATTATCGGGCTACATGTTTATCAAGACGTGGTGATTCAGTCTCTACCGACATGGCATTAAGAGGGTATGACTATGTAATTGCTCAGCCGCAGAATGCGTTTACTGAGAAATCACTTCTGCGAGCTGCTCAGATTTATTATCAGCGAAACAAGTATCAGCGATCGGTTGAGTTATACGTTGAATTGGAGAGAACCGCCGAATATAAGAGCAATATTCTGGCTGCGCGTATCGGTACAATGCGTGGTTACTTTTTAATGAAGGAATATCCACTTGCCACAGAAGCTGCGAGGGCGGTAATTAATACAGACAAAGTGGAACCAGAGATTCTTGCTGAGGGACATTACATTATTGCGAAATCTGCGTTTGAAACAGACGACTATAACCTGGCACTTATAGAGTTTAGGGCTACAGAGAGCCTCACGCGCTCGGAAATTGGTGCCGCATCGCTGTATTACGTGGCGTATGTGCAGTATTTGAGGTCAGAGCACGACAGCTCTGAACAATCGATCTTCAAACTATCGTCCCGTAGCCCTTCCTATGATTATTGGGTAGCTAAGGGCTTTATCTTGCTCGCGGACAATTATGTTCAAATGGACAATGCTTTCCAGGCGAAAGCCACTTTGCAGAGCATTATTGATAACAGTGGGAATGAGGAGCTGGTTAGCATTGCTAAAGAAAAGTTGGAGAAGATCGTAGAGGAAGAATCGCTGAGCCAGAAAAGGGAAATGGAGTCCATGGACCTTGAAATAGAATTTGAGGATTATGACATCAAATATGATGAGCTATTTGAGCAGGATGAGGAAGACAATGAAGAGCAACCTGGTGACGGCGATGAGGATGAGAAATCAGAGCCGGGAGAATCCCCTGAAAATCAAGACGATGAAAAACAGGAATAGTCAATACGGTGCAATTTGCATATTGAGCTGTTTTTGCGCTCTGATGCCAATATTTGTTTTTGGTCAGGACGACCTGGACACCATTGAGTTCGTGGTGACAGGAAACTATAATCCGACTATTTCTGATGCATACAAGATCAGCGACTATCCAACTATAGATGCTAAGCCCCTGCTTAAACCAACCTTGAATTATTCCATAAAGTCTGAGAAATTTGTTTCAGATTTTGAGGTAGTACCTGTTAAGCCTGCCCGCATCAAGGGAGAACCGTTACAGAAGCTTTATAAGGCCTATATCAAATTAGGCGGTGGATCTCCGGGCATATTTGCCGCGGATGCCTATTACAATTCATTGCGGTCCAAGCGCAAATCATGGGGAGCTCATATCAAACATTTATCCTCGGCAGGTAATGTTGAAGGTGTAGGGTATAGTGGTTTCTCTGATAGTCATTTTAACCTTTATGGCAAGAAGTTTTTGCGAAAGCACACACTGAGCGGCGGACTGGATTACAATATGAATAATATGCACTACTATGGGTTTGACACCACCGATGCTGTTATTGCTGCGTTGGATGAAAGTATTACAGGTAGAACCGCGACCCTTCAAAAGTTCAATATCATGGGGGGGTATGGCCGGTTACTGAGCCATTATAAGGACTCTAGTGCGCTCAATTATGATGTGATGTTAACCTACTATAATTGGCAGGACCATTATGAGACGATGGAGAACAACTTTACCTTGTCATCGGACCTTACGACCTTCCTCCCTTCAAGTGAGTTTGTTCAGATCTATTTTAAAATGGATTACAATGACGATCGGTTCTATAAGGATGCTGACTCAATGAGAATCCTGGCCAATACTGTCCTCGTCCTAAGGCCGGAAATTACAACGTGCGGCCCTAAATACAAGTTCACTGTAGGCGTGAACGGCTCGATGGAAGTGACAGGTGATTTATGGGCACGTTTGTATATTGCACCTAGAGTATATTTCAGCTATAACCTGGTTAAAGATCTGCTAATCCCATATGTGGGAGTGGGAGGTGGTTTGAAAAGAAACAGTCTCCGCGTGCTAAGTGCAGAGAATCCATTTATCATGACTGATATTCATGATGATAACAGCAATACGAGTGTCAACAATACGATTAACAGTATAAAGGTTTATGGAGGCGTTAAAGGGGAGTTCAGCGCTACCTCTTCGTTTACCCTGTCAGTGACCAGGGATAAGCTGGACAATCAGTTCTTTTATGTCAATGACACCACCAACGGGCTGGGCAATAAATTTGGTATTATATATGATAACGTAGCCCTGCTCAATTTCCATGGGGAAATGTCTTATAGTTTCATGAGTAAGATCAAGCTTATGCTCCTTGGAGATATCAATAAGTACAAGATGGATAAGCAGGATAAGCCCTGGCACCAGCCAGGATACAAAATAGCATTGATGGCGTCGTACAACTTGAAAGAAAAGATAATTGTAAAGGCAGATATATTTGCAATTGGTGAAGCATATGCGAGGGAGTATGATGAGAGTGGTTCGCCAGTTGCAGTTAAATTGCGGAGCGTGGTAGACCTTAATTTAGAGCTGGAGTACCGGTATACCAGAAAACTATCTACCTATCTTAGATTAAACAATTTAAGCGCTCAGCGCTACTATCGCTGGAATCAATATCCCACCATGCGGTTTAGCTTCC
>Ga0302119_10001256_pt1 | contig 11422 bp, 7 predicted proteins | sample AG5_Tmax_MG_FD_203114 | JGI IMG/M metagenome (GOLD analysis project Ga0302119, IMG submission 203114) | Marine microbial communities from Western Arctic Ocean, Canada - AG5_Tmax | ecosystem: Environmental > Aquatic > Marine > Oceanic | place: Canada: Western Arctic Ocean | collected 2017-10-01
TGCCGTTTTTTAAAGTTAGGAATAAAAAGATACTGCTCATCACCAACTTCAAGGTGATGTTCAGCTCGTTCAAAAGAACCGAAAACTTTATTAAATTGAAGCGGGCCGAAGCATTTTTGCGCATTGCCTACACTAAGCCTTCAGTTTATTTCACAGTGCGTGATCCCTATGAAAGGGTTGCGTCTTTTTACAAAGATAAATTTCAGCAACATCCCGCAAAGTATTCGTTAGATTCATCTTTTAGATGGGAAACGCCGCAAAAAATATTCTTTCCACTGTTAGGCTTGAACAATAAGACTAGTAATGAACAGATTAGAGAGGCTTTATTAGGCACCTCTTTTGAGATGTTTATAGATATGCTTGCTCAATGCTATCACCTTGATGAACATGTAAACCCCCAACATTGGATACTTAATCATCCTCAATACAAGTTTTTCAAAAGCTTAAATATTCATGAAAAACAGTTGTCAGTTTTTAAGATCGAAAACCTATCTGATATGAGTGAGTTTTCATATCTGACAGGTTTTGATTCCAACGTCAGTATGAATAGCACAAAGAGGTTAAATACGGACTGCTCAATGAATAATGAAATGCTAAAAAAGATTAATAGTATTTATGCCAATGATTTCAAGTACTACGGATATAGGATGAGAATGCCAGAGCTGCAAACCAGGAATGATAGTGATTAACCCCTGACTAAAATGACGGAAAGTATGTTACGTGTATAGATAATTAATGGGGTGGACGACGGGGATTGAACCCGCGACCACCGGAATCACAATCCGGGGCTCTACCAACTGAGCTACGTCCACCATTAAAGCGATAAATAATTGAGATGTTATACGTATAAACCTATACAGACAAAAAAACCTTGGTCCGCCCACCAGGGCTCGAACCTGGAACCTTCCGCTTAGAAGGCGGATGCTCTATCCAATTGAGCTATGGGCGGCATAGCTTTCAAACCGGAAAGTGGTCGGGGATGAGGGATTCGAACCCCCGACATCCTGCTCCCAAAGCAGGCGCGCTACCAGACTGCGCTAATCCCCGAATAGCTTTCCATACGGTCTTTCTCAAGAGCGCGCATGATACTGACCGAGCAGGTTTTCGTCAATGCGAAATGATGACATCTAGCAATAAACTGCTTAGGCATGATGCATTGATGCTTCGCACTATAGAGATGGGGTAAAATCTAGTAAATTTTAAATCATCAAAGATGTATATTTATCCGCTTCATTGGGTTTACTTCTGCGATAATTTGGTTCATTTCAGTTAGGAGATACAGGCTTGCCGCAGCATGATTACGACTCTGCACTTGAAGACTGTCCTCTGTGCAGGAGCGCAGAGGTTTCAGCCTATCATAGAGATAAAACTCGACCGTACCTTCACTGTGCCCAATGTCAGCTAGTCTTTGTGCCGCGGCAATTTCACTTGTCGCCTGAAAACGAGAAAGCGGCTTATGATAATCACCAAAACAGCCCAACCGATTCAGGTTATCGAAAGTTTTTAAGTCGTCTCGCGCAACCTTTACTGGCGCAAATTGCGCCTAACAGTTTCGGTCTAGACTTTGGTAGTGGTCCTGGGCCAACTCTATCGCTTATGTTTGAAGAACAAGGCCATCGAGTTGCTCTCTATGACCCTTACTATGCGCCGGATGAGCTGCCTCTTAGTCATAGCTATGATTTCATCACTAGCACCGAAGTGGTGGAGCATCTTGCAGCCCCAGGGCTTGAAATGCAAAAGCTATGGGCTCTTTTAAAACCTGGGGGTTATCTGGGAATAATGACCAAGCAGGTTACTGACGGGGAATCCTTTGGACTTTGGCACTACAAGAATGATCCAACGCATATCAGTTTTTTCTCAAATCGTAGCTTTCAGTATCTTGGCAACAAGTGGGGTACTGCACCTGGGTTTATTGGCGCAGATGTAATAATCTTTAGGAAGCCTTTAGAACCATAGCTCTTGCTGCTACAAAGGCCATTACAGAACGGCTAATGTCGGACTCGCTTGTGACCCAAGAGCAGACACTAATACGGATTACTTTTTGTCCTTGCCACATAGAACCGCCCACCCAGCATTCACCTGACGCTTGAATAGATTGAATGATCTCTTCAGTTTGTCTGTCAGTCGTATTGCAGCTAACAACTATTTGATTGAACACCACATCGTTAAGAATGCTAAAGCCTTGTTGACTAAGTTCGTTAGAAAATTGAACAGCACGGTCATGCAAACCAACAATTAGTTCATCAACGCCTTTGCTACCCAAGTACTTTAACGCGGCCCATAGTTCGACCGCCCGAGCCCGCCGCGACATTTCAGGGGTATAGTGCATGCCATCACGATGTTCACTGAAGTGCAGGTAGGCGCCTGATGCCTGCAAAGCGCTGGTAAGAGCCTGTTTGTCGGCACATAGTAGTACGCCGCTGTCATAGGGGGTATTAAGCGTCTTATGCCCGTCTACAGACCAAGACTGGGCTTTATCCATGCCTTTGGTCAAATGCCTTAGCTGCGTTGTTCCGCCAGCCCATAGGCCAAAAGCACCATCAATATGCACCCAGGCTCCAGCATCAGCAGCTTGCGTGCAAATCTCATCAAAAGGATCGAAGGCACCCGAATTGACATTTCCCGCCTGCAATACAAGAACACAGCGGTCGTCTAGTGCAGGCAACTTTTCAGCGCAGATACGCCCCTGATCATCACAATCGACATATTCAATATTATCCAAGCCAAAACCTAATAACGCCAATGCCTTGACCACAGCGCCATGAGTTTCACGGCCAGTAATAACCCGCAGTACCGGTGCACCGTTCATTCCTTGGCGATTAAAGTCCCACCCTTTGTTGGCATATAAACGATAGCGAGCGGCCGCAACACCGCAGAATATAGCGGAGGATGTTCCACTGACAAAACCAGCGACGGTCTCATCAGGAAGAGAAAATAATTGTTTTAGCCAGGTCTCGCAAACGGCTTCGAGTTTTGACGCGATCGGCGACATTAAATAAAGAGCGGTGTTTTGGTCCCAAAAATCAGTGAGCCACTTAGTCGCCAGGGTCACCGGGATAATTCCACCGTTAACATAGCCAAAGTAACGGCCGCCGGTGTGGGCCACCGACGCGGGAGAACCTAAGGTGTGCAGTTGTTTAAGAATCTCTGAGCCATCACCATTTTCAATAGGCATATCCTCGACAAAATGATTGAGGTTACTTATCGCCTCGGCCGAGGGAAACACGTTGCGCTCCGGAACCGCGTTCGCATAATCAAAAGCATAATCGCGTGCCTCGTCATAGAGTGTTTTAAGCGCGTGCTCTGCATTCATTTTGTCGCGTAAAGACATATCTGTATTGACCCGTTCTAGATAGATATTAGTGATAATCAGAATTAGTAGCAGTAAACCATAGACTAAACTTTCTAGGAAGTTAGAATATTCACATTCAAACATAACCCATCCAGAGACGACCTATGTACAGTGGACAAACGCTTACGCTAAATATGATCGAAAACGATTTTGCTGAACTCAATTTTAATAACCTCTCTGGCTCGGTTAACAAGTTCGATCAACAAACGCTGGCTGAACTAGAAACTGCTGTGGATATGCTAACGAGAGGCGCTTCGATCAAGGGACTGCTTGTGTCGAGCAGTAAATCGGTTTTCGTTGTGGGTGCAGATATTACCGAGTTTTCGGCCATGTTCGCCGCGCCAAAAGACGAATTTATAGCCGGCGCACAGCACGTTAACGGATTGTTTTCGGCCATTGAAGACTTACCCTATCCGTCAGTGGCGGCTATTAATGGCTTTGCCCTCGGCGGTGGACTGGAAGTTTGTTTGGCCTGCGATTCTCGGGTTATGAACACTAAATCGGCAATAGGACTACCTGAGACGGGGCTGGGTATAATACCTGGCTGGGGTGGCACCGTGCGTCTTCCCAGACTGGTTGGTTTTGCCACAGCAGCGCAATGGATCTCGTCAGGCGTGCAGCAATCCGCTCAAGCAGCATTGGAATCTGGTGCTGTTGATCAGTTAGCCGAGCCTGAAGGCGTAAGAAATGCCGCGCTTGCGTTATTGACATCTCATTCCAATGGAGAGCGGGACTTTGAGCAACGTCGAGTCAATAAACGCTCAGCATTAAATATTAGTTCAGATGAGATCACGCAGATATCAGATAAGCTTCAAGGTGCCATTCTTGGGCGAACAGGTACTAAGTATCCAGCACCTTTAAAGGTCATAGATCTGTTAAGCACAGCTGTTTTAGTTGACCGTGACAGCGCCGTTCACCTAGAAAACCAAGCGTTCTATGAAGTGTGCCACACCCCAGAGGCTAGAGCACTAGTCGGGATATTTTTGGGCGCTCAATTCGTGGTTAAGCAAGCAAAGGTCCGTAGCGTGCCATTTAAGAATGAGACGCAGCCCATTACTAGCGCTGCGGTTATTGGCGCGGGGATTATGGGAGGCGGCATCGCCTATCAAAATGCCTTAAAGGGGTATTCGGTTGTCATGAAGGACATTGCCCAGCCTGCGCTAGACTTAGGTATGCGCGAGGCAAGTAAGCTACTTAATAAGGGTGTTCAACGAGGTAAGCTAACTGAGATTAAGTCAGCACAAATCATCAGTCAAATACAGCCAACCCTTGACGATAACGCCATTAGTGACAGCAATATGGTCGTGGAGGCGGTTGTTGAATTAGAGTCGGTCAAGACTAAGGTTTTAGCCGCGGTGGAAGCACAGCTATCAAGTCCTGAAAGCATCATCACATCTAACACCTCCACAATCTCTATTACGTCTCTTGGGGAGTCGTTGCAACGTCCAGAAAACTTTTGCGGCATGCACTTCTTCAATCCCGTTCACGCTATGCCTCTTGTAGAGATTATTCGCGGAGAGAAAACCTCAGATAAGACTATTGCGGCCGTCTGTGCCTACACTCTAAGTCTTGGTAAAAAGCCAATTGTCGTCAATGACTGTCCTGGTTTCTTAGTCAATCGCGTACTCTTCGCCACAATGTTTGGCATGGAAATGCTTATCGCTGAAGGGGCTGACTTCCAACAGATAGATGATGCCTTAGAGACATGGGGTTTACCTATGGGGCCAGCCTATCTGTCAGATGTGGTCGGCTTGGACACTATTGTTCATTGCTATTCGGTCATGCTAGCAGGAATACCTGAACGGTTTATTGAGATCTCGCCCGCACGTCCATCGGCAATGCTAGTGGACGCAAACAGGCTGGGCCAAAAGAACGGCCTTGGCTATTACGGCTATCAAAATGACGAGAGGGGTCGCGCAGCAAAAGCGCCAGACCCAGCCGTTATTCAAAGTTTCGAAGAACAATTTGGCACAGCACGTCCGTTTGATGAGCAAGAGATCGTGACCCGTGTGTTGCTGCCTATGGGAATGGAAATGGCGCGTTGTGTGGAAGAGGGTATTGTGGCATCTCCAACCGAAGCTGACATGGCCTTGATTTACGGGCTTGGCTTTCCATCGTTTAGAGGCGGCATCTGTCGCTGGATGGACGAGATTGGATTAGCTAAGGTTTGCGCCCTTGGTGACCAATACAGTCATATCAGTCCGCTCTATCAACCCACCGATAGAATGCGTGATATGGCGGCCAACGGAGAAACTTTTTACTAGTTAGAGGTATTCGCTAAAAAAGGACCAAACCTCTTCGCTGGCATTGATATCACGGTTGCTAGACCTGCCACGAATCCAATCGCCGGGGTACTGCCACCAGGGTATCTTGGCCCCTGGCCAATGATGGCCGCCACCTTCGACAATATAAAACCAGACTTGCCGGCTGTTATCGCTGGCATAGTAGCGCTCAAAGGTGATTGAACTCCCATCGTTGGGATCCTTGTCATCAAGGCTAATTGAGGTTTTCTCACTTAGCCCCATTGCCTGGACAAAGAACTGGGTCGATGAGGGCAGGTCATAATAGGCGCCGTATCCATCACTATTGTCCATATCACCCTCCCAAAGGGAGATGTCATCTGTAGATCCGTGTATTTCAAGCACAGGGATAGCCTTACTGGTATTGCAGGAATCAGCGATACCTTTCATCAAAACCCCAGCTACTGCAGCAACCGCTCTAAATATATCAGCAGAGGTGCAGGCAAGCATATAGGCAAATTCAGCGCCGTTAGACATTCCGGTGGCAAAGGTTTTTGAGGGGCTTAGGTCATAGCGCTGCCTTACATCAAGAGTGAGCTCCCTAATAAAACTTAGATCATCTACAGTCGAGTCCCGATGGAAGTCATAGCCCACGTTAAAAAACGTGTTTCCACGCAAATCCACGGTTCCCTGAGGGTAGGCGACCACAAAGCCTTCGCGATCGGCTATAACATTCATTTGAGAGTAATCCATGATGTATTTCGCCGCGCCAGTGTAGCCATGAATCACCACCACTAAGGGGGCGCCTGGCATAACATTGGTCGGCACATGCAACCAATAGGTGCGCTGCAGCCCCTCATGAGGAAACGTTTTTTCCCCGGTAAAGGCACCACAAAGAGTCAGCGGTGAGACAAACACTAAAGCGATTAACAGTAGTTTAAACATAACAGCTCTTATCACCTTAGTGACTATCGCGTTGGTGGGCGAGGGCTCTAAACAGGGCTAGGTGCAGCCAATCGCTAGCGGGTGTATAGGTCACGTCGTTATAGTGCGGGTTAGCCGATAATTTGGCTATCACCGTGTTGGTGGCACGATTGATATAAATATATTGATTGTAGACCCCCATTGCCATGAACTCACCCTCGTTACCGGGCGGTATCCACCATTGGTAACCATAGCCAAAGTCAGCTCCTGGCTGCACATGAGCACCGTCTGGAGTGATCGAATCCTTAACCCATTGCTGAGGAACGATCTGCTCGCCGTTAAATGCACCACCATGAAGATACATAGATCCTATTTTAGCAAAGTCACGCAGCGTCAAGTTGAGCCCTCCCAGAGCCATTTCGGTGTTGGCCCCATCGGCAATCCAATAACCTTCGTGTTCCATTCCTGAGACCTCATAAAAATGATCCCGCATATAATCGGTCACACTGAGGCCTGTCGCACGACTAAGAACCATGCTCAGTACATGAGTATCTATGCTCACGTAATGGTTCTTGGTGCCAGGGTTAACACCTCGCTTGAGGCTGGCAGCAAAATCGTCTTGTGAATTTCCTATGGCAAAGTCTCGCCCCCAGCGGTTAATGTCACTGTAAAAGTCGCCATAATCCTCATTAAAGGCGACTCCAGATGACATCTGCAGCACATCTTTAATGCGCACGCCTTCGTACCCCGATCCTTTTAGCATCGGAGCATAGACATCAACAGTCTCCTCAATGCTGGCGATCTGGCCTTTATCAACCGCGATGCCTATCAGCGCCGAGATAAACGACTTGGCCATCGACCATGAGATATTTTGGGTGGTCTGGTTATTACCCAAAAAATAATCTTCAGTCACAATCACATCATCCTGAATGACCAAAAAGCCAGTAGTCCAAGAGTTCTTAAGAAAGGTTTGTGTCACATAATTCTGCTCATCATAGCTAAAGCTCGCAGGCAGTGACTCACGCAAGTCGACCGAGTAGCCATAAGGCTGGCTAGATGACTCTAACCGTTTGGTAGGCCAAATAGTTTTAGCAGATCGGAAGTTTTCGACAATTCTATCTTCATCAAATAGATGAATCGTAAGGTACAGCGCTTGTAGCTTTGGGTAGAACCAAACGCACGCTAAAATAAAAAATACCCCTACACCTACAATCATTCTTTTTATGGTCATGTCTCATCACTCGGTGTCATTCATTTAGGGTTAGTAGCCCTTTAAATCACAAGATTAGACAGCATGCTCTATCAGTGCAACCTATTTCCAATCGCGAAAAAAGGCCAGCCACAAAAAAGGGCGGATTAAAATCCGCCCTTTAGGTTTTGCTAGTCAATCAGCTATTAAAACTGATTCATCGTATTGTCTTTACCCGACGCTTTAAGTGCAGCTTCACCGGCAAAGTATTCCTTATGGTCATCGCCCATATCTGAGCCAGCCATGTTCTGATGCTTAACACACGCAATGCCTTGGCGGATTTCCTTGCGCTGAACACCAGCAACATAACCCAACATACCTTGGTCACCAAAGTACTCTTTCGCAAGGTTATCAGTAGAAAGGGCGGCAGTGTGGTAAGTAGGCAGAGTAATCAAATGGTGGAAAATCCCCGCGCCCTTAGCCGCATCCGCTTGGAAGGTTCGAATCTTCTCGTCGGCTTCTACCCCAAGATCAGTGAGGTCATAAGCGGCATTCATAAGATCAGCGCGCTCATAGCTCGAAACATCTGTCCCTGCGTCTTGCCATGCATCAAAGATCTGCTGACGGAAGTTAAGTGTCCAGTTGAACGACGGGCTATTGTTATAAACGAGTTTAGCGTTAGGTACCGCTTTGCGAATTTCATCAACCATCGCTCCAATCTGGCCGATATGCGGCTTCTCGGTCTCAATCCAGATCATATCCGCGCCGTTCTGCAGGCTGGTGATCGAGTCAAGTATGCAACGCGCTTCGCCCGTGCCGGCCTTAAATTGGAAAAGGTTACTGGGTAGGCGTATCGGCCGAACCAGCTTGCCATTTTGGTTAAGGACTACATCACCATTCTTCATGTCCGCTGGCGATATTTCTTCAACATCTAAGAACGCGTTGTACTGATCACCTAAATCGCCTGGCTCATTGGTTACAGCGATTTGCTTGGTCAGGCCTGCGCCCAATGAATCTGTACGTGCAACAATGACGCCGTCATCAATACCTAATTCTAGGAAGGCATATCGAACCGCGTTAATTTTAGCTAGGAAGTCAGAATGAGGCACGGTGACCTTACCATCTTGGTGGCCGCATTGTTTTTCATCAGAGACTTGGTTTTCAATCTGAATACAGCAAGCCCCAGCTTCAATCATCTGCTTAGCCATAAGATAAGTCGCTTCAGCATTACCAAAGCCCGCATCAATATCCGCAATAATTGGCACTACGTGAGTTTCAAAATTATCGATCTGCGCTTGAATAGCTGCCTTAGCATCACCTTGGGCCGCGTCTAGCTGGCGAAATAGGCCGCCTAACTCACGTGCATCAGCTTGTCGCAAAAAGGTGTAGAGCTCGGCAATAAGAGCGGCTACCGAGGTTTTCTCGTGCATAGACTGATCGGGAAGGGGACCAAACTCAGACCGCAGCGCTGCTACCATCCAACCTGAAAGGTACAGATACTTTTTCTTAGTCGTACCGAAGTGTTTCTTAATCGCGATCAGCTTCTGCTGTCCGATAAACCCATGCCAGCAACCCAGTGACTGCGTATAGGCTGCGGGGTCAGCATCGTACTCATCCATATCCTGGCGCATGATGCCAGCGGTGTACTTAGCAATTTCAAGGCCCGTTTTGAATCGATTTTGAGCACGCATGCGCGCAGCGGAATCAGCGTCGATAGCGCTCCAGTTGCCCTTATTACTTTCTATAACTTTTGCCAAATCGGCGGAATCTTGATTAAAAGTGGACATGTAAAAACCTTATTAGAGTTGTTAAATTTGACTGTGGGGCCATTTTAGGTATCATGCCGTCATTATCCTAGTTTATCATTTCTATCTTGAGTATTTTTTGTATGAATATGTCTAAAGTGGATTTAAACCTTCTCGTTTACCTTGATGTCCTGCTTCGTGAATGTAACGTAACCCGTGCAGCTGAGGAGCTCGGTATCAGTCAGCCCGCTATGTCTAACAGCTTACGACGGTTAAGAGACCTGTTTAATGATCCTATTTTAGTCCGCACCAGCGACGGTATGACGCCGACAGAGCGGGCGCTAGAGTTGCAGCCGCTAGTTCGTTCAGTGCTAGCTGCGGCAGAGCTGGCTGTGTTACCTAAGACTGACTTTGATCCTGGAGTTTCAAGCCGAATATTTCGGATTATGGCAAGTGACTACACTGAATCCACTCTGTTACCCGTTCTACTGACTAGCCTGCGTAAACAAGCTCCTGGTATTCGTTTAGATATCATGACCCCCAGTGATGTGAGTTTTCATGACGTTGAAAGAGGCAAGGTTGACCTCGTTATCAACCGATTTGACACGTTGCCGCAATCTTTCCACCAGGTACACCTCTGGGATGACAGCTTTTCCTGCGTAGTAAGCGCCAAAAACCCTGTTACCAAAAACTGGAATCTTGATTCATACCTGTCAAGCAAACATGTCTGGGTTAGTAAAACCGGCATGGGCGTCGGTGTGGGAATGAGTCCGGACGACGTCCAGCGACTAGGCTGGGTCGATGATGCTCTAGAGAAGATCGGTGCAAAACGGGACATTACTGTGTTTACACGACATTATCAGGCCGCGCTCTTTTTGGGTGAGCAAGACGATCTCATTGTCACATTGCCCTCAATGGCAGCTGAAAGGCTAAAAGATGACGCAAGCGTCGCTGTTTTGGAACCGCCCTTTGACATTCCACGATTACGCCTAAAAATGGTCTGGAGCCCACTATTACAGCATGACCCAGGGCATAGATGGATCCGTCAGTTAATCAAAAAAGTATCCGAGGAAATGCTTCGGTAACCTATATCCAAAAGATCGAGTATCTGCTTCCTGAATAGCAAAGATATAGGCAATAGATTTGGAAAATCTTGGCTGGGTCAATAAACTGACAGCAAGTGTATAAATTGCCGGAGAAACAGCACCATGAGTCAGCGCATAGAAGAATCAGGCCTACAGGTCGCCAAACCAATCCACGATCTTGTTAATCAATCAATACTTCCCGGTACAGGTGTTACTGCGGCCGTTTTCTGGGACGGTTTTGCGGCAATTTTGGCTGAATTCGGCCCAAAGAATAAAGCCCTATTAGATAAACGAGACCAACTCCAAAGCCAGATAGACAGCTGGCATCGGGCTAATACTAGCGGATTTGAGTTTGCTGACTATAAGGGCTTTCTGCAAGAGATAGGCTATTTAGTTGCCGAGGGTGGCGAGTTTTCCGTAAGCCCCGAAAATGTCGACACCGAGATTGCTAAGCAAGCGGGCCCGCAACTGGTCGTACCAATAATGAACGCTAGATTTGCGCTTAACGCGGTAAACGCTCGCTGGGGGAGCCTTTACGACGCGCTTTATGGCAATGACGTGATCTCGGAGCAAGAAGGCGCAGAGAAGGCAGGGGCCTATAATGCGGTCCGCGGGCAAAAGGTGATTGATTATGGCCGCGACTTCCTCGACGGGGCAGCGCCACTGTCTAATGGCTCTCACCATCAAGCGACCCGCTATAGCGTAATGGCAGGTCAGTTAATGATCGCGCTAGAGGATGGAACCAGCGCTTCACTACAGGCACCAGATCAGCTATCTGGCTACCTAGGAGATGCCGGCAATCCGTCCTCTATATTAATTAAAAACAATAACTTACATCTTGAACTTCAAGTTGATTGCAATCATATAATTGGACAGTCTGACAAGGC
>Ga0302119_10001257_pt1 | contig 11420 bp, 12 predicted proteins | sample AG5_Tmax_MG_FD_203114 | JGI IMG/M metagenome (GOLD analysis project Ga0302119, IMG submission 203114) | Marine microbial communities from Western Arctic Ocean, Canada - AG5_Tmax | ecosystem: Environmental > Aquatic > Marine > Oceanic | place: Canada: Western Arctic Ocean | collected 2017-10-01
CATCTCAAGCCAAAACATCCTAAAACTTTATTGATTCGTTCTCTTTTATTTGCATCCATGGCTGTTGTTGTATTTAAGGGTTTTCAGCACAACCCCTACTCTCAACAAATTATGTTGCAACAATTGGCGCCAATTATCACCATTATCTTTTCAGTGGTATTTCTCAAAGAGAGCATGAGTCGAGCGCTCTACTTTGTTGTTGCGGCTTGTTTTTTAGGCTCTTGGTTGATCATTGACCCAAGTTTTAACTCTGCCAGTGCTTATCTTTTGCTTGGACTCGCTTCTGCAGTTTTGCAGGCCTCAGCGCATACTTACGTCGCCGCTCATCGCCACCATGCCACTGCACTAGGGTTTACTTTCTATGCGATGACGTTTATTGCAGTGATTGGCGCGGTATTTTGGCTAGCAATAGATCGGAGTTTGCCCAATTTAGAGGAGTTGTTATGGATTCAACTAACCACTTTATTTGCTTGTATTGGTATTGCGATGGTTGGGCATGGCCTGCAGTCAGCACGACCTCACGTAGCTCAAGTGGGTGTGATGCTCTATATTCAAACACCTGCTGCTATCCTTTTGGGTTGGATCGTTTTTGGTGAGCAACCTATTTTCAACTCGATAATTGGAGCCTGTTTGATTGTTGGTTCCGGTGTATTGTTTACCTTAAGGGTTAAGTCTAAAAAACAAAATGAATGATGAAAACAATTGTTAAAGAAGATATTCAAAGTGCTATTGGCTATCAAGGCGAGCCTAGTCCTTGGTTTGAGATTGACCAGAGCCGAATAGATGGTTTTGCTGACGCCACTTTAGATCGTCAATTTATTCACGTAAATCCCGAACAAGCCAAAAAAACACCTTTTGGCAGTACGATCGCCCATGGTCTGCTGAGTTTGTCATTATTGCCGTATTTTGCTGAACACTTTGCCATAAAAATCGAAGGCGCAGAAATAGCACTTAATTATGGTTTTGATAGGGTGCGCTTTGTCTCGCCCGTAAAAGTGGGTAGTAAGGTACGGGCGTTGAGTAGGATTGTTGAGGTTTATGAGAAAAATCCTGGACAAATCATTATTAAGTTTGATATTACCATCGAAATAAAGGGCGAAGAAAAACCAGCACTGGTTGTCGAATGGCTGACCATGCAGGTCCTCAACTAAAACTGTGACCTACGTGCGAAGTGGCTCTGGACTCTTTTTGGAGTGTAAAGACACAAAGCCTTTTAAAACCATGTATTGAGCGAAACAGTAAAAGAGTGTTGTTAGAGGATTTGAAAAAGCTATTTCGCCAATGAATTTATTGTAGGCAAGAATGCTATTGCATATGAGCAAGCCAAAGGCGCCAATAACAGTATAAATAAATGAATAAAAATTAACGTAACCAAACCTTCCCAGAGCCACCAAGGCCATTAGCGCTATGGCTGCCTGGTATGCCATAACTGGAATCCAAAACATACCCAAGCCGGGAAGTATCACCATATAAAAGCAGATAGCGTATAAGATTACCCCTGCTTGCAAAACTAGTAATGTTCTATTTTGGCCAAACCAAGCATCCGCCGAGCGATGAAAATAAATAATATAGCATATATGTACAATAAAGAATGCAACCATTCCGCTGGCAAAAAAGACATTGCTAATGCCTTGCCCCATTATCAGTATATCGCCAAGTAAGGAGTAAATGAATGCAGCTAGTATCCAGTTTTGATATTCTTTATGGCTTAAATACTTCATTAAAAAATACAGGACCGAAAGCATAATCAAGGGCTTGGTGATAACATGAAAAATGTAGTTCTTAGCGGTGAAGACATTGGGCTCAACAAAGGCATTGTGCGCAACAATATTTATCACCGTTAAGGCGATAAATATCAAGGTAAATATATTCCAAGCTTTACTTTGCAGCATGCTGGCTATATTAATGAGTTTCAATGGATTTTGTTTGAAATTTTTCTAATATAAGGAAAGTGTATTTGGGTATGGACTAAATTGGATTCCTTCTAAGGAGACAATACGGGCGTGGTATGATGGCATTTAATCATTTGAATAAGTATGTACGACTAATGCAGTACGATTATAAAGAGAGAGAAGTTGTTAGGCAGCCTGAACGAGAGTTTGAGTTCGGTAAAGGCAAGATCAGCGCTTACGCCTCTGTGCTACTAGGGTGCTTGAGTCTCATTTCAGTATTTGCGTACTTGTTTCCATCCTACTTAACCACCACCGATATGCGTGCTTTTTATGATGGTGAGCAGTTACAAATTATTCTTAAATACGGTATGTGGTCGGCTTTGTTTTTTGGCGTCGTGGCGTTTTTTTATAATGGCAGTAAAAAGCTTGCCTTAATAGGGCTCTCAACAACATTACTTGCTTTCGCACTGGGTGGCTACACCATTGAGGTAAGTCCTGTTGAGCCTAAAAATTTCGCGTTGGGCGTCGACTGGTTGGCACTGAGCTTGTTAGGCCATGTTTTGTTTTTTACATCGCTTGAAAAAGTATTTCCTAAATATCGTGACCAGGTAATCTTGCGCAAGGAGTGGAAGCTAGATTTGGTGTATTTTGTAATTAATCACCTACTTATTACAACCTTTATACTTCTCAGTAATTATGCGATCCATGGACTTCAGTGGGCAATGAGCTTGCCATTGCAGGAATACATTCAATCTCTGCCATTTTTTGTTCAATTTATTATTGCTGTTCTTATTGCTGACTTTGTGTTTTATTGGCAGCACCGGGTTTTTCACAAAGTAAAAATACTTTGGCCATTTCATGCAGTCCATCATTCTGTAGAAACTATGGATTGGCTGGCGGGCTCTAGGGCGCATATTGTTCACTCAATAGTCGAACGAGTGTTGGTGGTGATTGGCCTGTATTTGGTTGGGGTGGAGAAAGAAGTATTGGATGCTTATATTATTTTTGCCGCCATTCAATCCATTACCAATCACAGCAACCTGGGCATCCCTTGGGGGCCAATCAAATATATTTTGGTAACGCCGCAATACCATCACTGGCACCATAGTTCGGAGAGGCCGGCCTTAGCTACCAATTTTGGCGCACACACAACTATATTTGACCGCATGTTTGGCTCTTATCATTTTCCGGAAGATCATTGGCCTGCGCATTACGGCACAACGAAAAGACTACCAAGAACGTTCTTTTCACAGTTGGCACACCCATTTAATGCCGATGGTTATGAGCTGAAACCAAGACAAGTAAAAAAGAAAAATTAGTTAAAATTGGATTTTTTATTCATAGCGCCAAAAAAGAAGGCAAGATGGCAGAGCAGATTAGCGGATCCTTGACCTTAATGGGTTGGCCTGCTGATGCAATCGATCAGGCTTTTGAATTTGCCTCGAAAAACAAGTCCGCCGCCTAAACAACACACCTTGCCAAAGCGAGGTGTGGTTATATAATGACAGTATTGTTAACTAGGCTGACTGATGGCTGAAATTATTCCTTTATTATTTCTGGGCGCCTTTGCGGGTTTTGTTGCTGGCTTGTTGGGTGTTGGCGGTGGCTTGATTATGGTGCCGGTTTTACTCTACCTTTTGGCGCCGACTGTCGATCAATCGGTATTAATGCATACCGCTGTCGGTACAGCTCTTGCGGCGATTGTCTTTACTTCGATTTCCAGTGTATATGCCCATCATAGCCATGGTGCGATAATTTGGCGATATTTTGTTAAACTGACGCCAACTATCTTGCTTGGTGCCTATTGTGGCGCATTTGCTGCAAAACAAATGAGCTTTGACTTTATGCGCATCTTCTTTGCTTGTTTTGAAATTAGTGTCGCTCTTATTATGTGGTTTGGCATCAGCGCCTCGGGACATGCCGATAATTTAGCGCGCTGGGTTTGGATAGTTGTTGGTTATATTATCGGTCTAGTTTCAGCGATTGTGGGCATTGGTGGTGGCACAATGACCACTCCATTCTTGACCTACAACAATCTTGCAATTAAAAACGCTATTGCCACTTCGGCAGCGGTTGGTATGCCGATCGCCATTGCCGGCAGCGTTGGCTTTATGATAGCGGGAATTGATGTTGAAGCAGCCACAGGCGGCTTAGGCTTTGTAAATTTCAAGGCTTTATTTTGTATTGTTGTCGCAAGTGTGTTATTTGCACCGCTTGGCGCAAAAGTCACCCATAGAGTGGACAGTAAAAAACTCAAAAAAGGCTTTGCAATCTTTCTTGGATTCCTCGGTTTAGTTGTTATTTTTTATCAGTAAATAGAAGAGTATTATGCGGTATTTAGTGAAATTATTATTGGTTTCCATTGTTTTGACTCCAATGGTGGCATGGGCAGACTACACGAAGCAAATTGATGTTTTTGGTATCCCCGTTATAGCGACGGATGGTGTGTCTGATGCAAAAATGATGCATGCAGCCAGTATTTTGGCGGAGTATCTGGATAACGATCAAGATGGAAAGGCCGACGATCCAAAAGTGATTGACGCTATCCATGAGCATAATGGCTTCTTGTACATGGCTGCTGATGAATCTGAGGAAGATACAGAATTTCCAAATGATGTTTTTGATGACAACCAAGATTTTGGGCAAAATTTATTTGCTGAAGAAACTCGACCTGAAAGCTCTAGTGCCGAAGGTGGCTTTGATGCTACTCTTGAGGAAGTTCTACATTTGATCACTCACGTAGGTTACGCCAATGCCTACCCAAATAAGTACGGTGAAGATCCAGGTAGCGACCTAACCAAGGCAATGGATAAAGCGAGGGGCGGGCAGTTTTTTGATATACCTAGTCGTTACCCTGCAGGGGCATGGTACACTTATGATGATGACTCATGCAATTATAACTGCATGGCAACCGAGTATTTTTATTGGGCTTTGACTTCGCTATTGGGCGCACAATCCTATATTGGTAGAGAAGATGAAATTAAACACGAGTGGCGCTTATCAAGCGCCAGAAAAGTAGAGCTAACGGATGAGAAGATCTATAATTTGTTATCCACTTTGCCGATTAAGGTTATTCCAACAGGCAAATATTCCGGTAGCTTACTAACGATTAAATCAATTAATTAGTCGGCTTGCCATGGTGGCAATAGATCGTGCTCGATATCGAGATGGTCGAGAATTCTTGCAACAACGAAATTAACCAAATCATCTATCGATTTCGGTTTTTGATAAAAAGCAGGATTGGCATCAATGATCGACACACCTAAGCGTGCAAGCTTGAGCATGTTTTCTAGGTGAATAGCTGAGTATGGCGTTTCTCTAGGCACCAAAATAAGTTTTTTACCTTCTTTAATCACCACATCGGCTGCGCGGTGCATGAGATTGTCGGCATGACCGTGGGCAATTGCAGCTAGGGTGCTCATAGTGCATGGGCAAACCACCATTGCTCTAGGTGGGTTTGAGCCAGAAGCAACCGGTGCTGTCCATTGGTTTTTTGAAAAGACTTGAAATTGACCCTCTTTAGCGCCAAAGTAATCGCATAGGTTTTGTTCAATTTCAGCGGTACTACTGCCGAGACGTAGGTCTGTTTCCATACTAATAACCGTACTACCGGCTTGAGAAATCATGATGTAAATCACCTCTTCCGTGCGCACTAATTCACGAATAAGAGCGAGCGTATAAGGCATGCCGGAGGCACCAGTGAGGGCGATTGCGATTGGTTTCATTTTTTCTCGGAAAAATTAAGTGCAGCAGAATTAATGCAGTATCGCTTCCCAGTAGGTGCAGGCCCATCGGGGAAAACATGACCTAGATGTGCATTACACCCAGCACAGCGAACTTCGATTCTGACATAGCCTAGAGAGTCGTCTTCAATTTGCCTAATGCAGTTATTATTGGCAAGCTCATAAAAACTTGGCCAGCCACTGCCAGAATCAAATTTTGTATCAGACTCAAACAGTACAGCATTACAACAAACACAGTGATAATCGCCCGTTTCATAGTGGCTGTTATATTTGCCAGTGAATGGCGGCTCCGTGCCGCATTCCTGAGTGATGTGGTAAGCCTCAGGGGTTAATTTATTCTTAGTATCCATTCGTGTATTATAAGAGTCCTCTTCAAATTTTCAACGAATAATCATGGAAATATATTTGGTAGGCGGCGCAGTTCGAGATGCGTTGCTGGGTATTGCCGACACGAATACTGAAAATGATTACGTGGTTGTGGGCGTCTCCCCTGATGAGATGTTATCTTTGGGGTATCGTCAAGTTGGAAAAGATTTCCCTGTTTTTCTTCATCCAGAAACCCATGAGGAATATGCCCTAGCTCGCACTGAGCGTAAAGTGGGCGCTGGCTACACCGGCTTTGAATTTGTTACGGACACCACCGTTAGCCTTGAAGAAGATTTATCGCGCCGGGATTTGACCGTAAATGCTATTGCCAAAAACGCGAATGGCGACTTAATAGATCCCTACGGTGGTGCAAACGATATTCAATCAAAAAAACTCAAACATGTTTCTGAGGCTTTTAAGGAAGACCCAGTTAGAGTGCTAAGAGTTGCACGTTTTACTTCGCGCTTTTATCCTTTTGGTTTTTCGGTTGCTGAGGAAACCAAGCAATTAATGAGTGAAATGGTAACCTCTGGTGAAGTGGATGCGCTTGTGCCCGAACGTGTTTTTAAGGAATTATCGTTATCTTTGTCCTATAATAAGCCTGCAGTATTTTTTGATGTATTGTTGGAATGTGGCGCCTTTCAAAGACTTTTTCCTATGCTTGATGCGACAAAAGGTGGTATCTTGCATATTGCTGATATACAAGACACCAGTGAGGCTGTGCGTTTTTCACTTTGGCTCTATCAGCAAGATCTTGCTGCCGTTCAAAGTCTGTGCTCTCACCTGAAATGCCCTAAAGAGTATCAGCAACTAGCGAAGCTCAGTGCCGAGTGGTATCCAGTGGCAAAAGTCTTATTTAATCAGTCTGCCGATGCCATCTTAAGTTTCATTCTAGGTGCAGATGCGTTGCGCCGACAGCAGCGCTTTGAGCAATTATTAGAAGTGTTTGATTGTTTAGGAATTAATACTTACCCAATCGAGCAATTGGTTGGCGCGTTAAAACAAATCGATGTGTCGAAACTCGACAAATCGAAAATCGTACGCGAGTTAGCTTGCGAACGTCTAACCGTGATTCAGCGTTTTCTCGACTCGACACAGTAAGTCGTAGTCGCAATAATTACAAGCGTTTTTTTCAGGCAAGACGTCTGCCACACCATGCTGAAAGTTCAAGCTTGCTTTGCTGAGTGTTTCTTGCCAAGTACTCAATTGCGCATCCCAGTCCGGCATTTTTGTTTGCGCTTGTTTGCTACTAGGGAGTATTTCTCTATCTCTGGCAACGGCTTTAAAAACACACTCGCTGGCATTGATTTGCGCAAAAGCAACACCATCGACTTCATTGCTAATCGCGTAGATTGGTAATTGTGCTTGTTCAATCACTTTTCCAGTTATTTGACTGAGTGCACTCAGACCGGTTTTGTAGTCGATAATAAGCTTATCGCCGTTTTCTAATTGGTCCATGCGATCGAGCTTGGTGGTAAAGCTCAAGCCTTCAATGCAAACTTCAACGACGGATTCTGTGGCGACAACCGTGAAGTCTGCTCTTTGTTCTTCGAGTAGTAAGTATTGCTTAATGACGCGAGTAATACGATCTTTCTCTATTGTTTGGTAGTTTTGATCGGTAGTGCCGATGGCATTCTGCGTGTGAGATTCGACAAGTCGGTTAATTGATTCGTCGGAAAGTTCTTTAAGTTCTTTTGCGGTTGAAATTTCCGTAAAAATTGTCTCTAGAATTTTGTGAATCAGCACACCCTGCTCAGCTCTATTCAAACCCAGGTGATTCGATTCAAATTCTTGGATTTGCAAGCGCCTAACAAAGCCCTTAAAAGGGCAACTCATTTGATCTTGCAGTGTTTGCACACCCTGTTTGATCGCGGTGTTTTTTAGTCGTGGTGCGCAGGCGTCTTTCACAGTAGTTAGTGCTTGCTCTTGTGGTGCAATGGGCGCAATTTCGGCACACGGCTCAAAATCTAGCAGTGGCGTGGCAATTTGCTCTCGACCGTCGTTTGTTTCGGCAAAACTGAAGTGGACTTCGTCACTTAACCCCTTGAGCTTACTGAAGGTGCCAACGGCATTTGTTTGGATGAGGTCAAATGTTGAGCTGGGTAAGTGGAATTCACTGCAAACATTGGCGGGAATAAATAATGGAAATTTAACAACACCTGGGAGGAAATCACTTGTCATGTTTGACACCCACGCCGCATCAAAATGAAGCTCTTCTGCTTCAAGTGCACCCAAAATGTGAATGTTAGCATCACCGGACTGGGGTTGGAAAATCACTGCATCAAAATGCTTTCTTAGTAAGTCAACACACTCTTCAAAAGTCATTTGTTGGCTGAGCGCTGGGTTTTTATTGAGAATTAAACTTTCGTTTTGAAATTTCTCAAATAATTGATATTCACTACTACTAAGCGCTCTGTCCGAACCAAATGCCCAGATATCGAGCAATTGATAAAGACTCTCAAGCCAATTCTCAGAAGGCGCACGCCGTTTGTTTGTTATCTGACTAATGCTTAGTATTTGCTCTTTCAATATCGGGCAATCGGTCATTAGTACTATTAATTGCTTGATGGTGAACTGATTTTTTCCCCGACTCAATAGCTTATTTATCAATAGACTTCGTTTGTTGGCCTCAATATTGGCGCCTTTGATGTAGGGCGAAGAAATTACTCGACAAAGATTGTCAAGCTCGATACTGCCTTTCATTATTTCATTTGACAGGCCAATCACTTTGAACAAGTGGCGAATTAAAGGATATTTTGAAAGTGAATTACCCAGTGAGATATTAAACGGTTTTTGTTGAGTTTCTGTTGTATGTGAATCAAAGACTCCGTCAAAAATTAAAGATACTTTATGTTGTAATTCGTTCAAATTTGGAATAACAACAGCAATTTGATGTTGTGGGTTCTTGGCACTTTTCGCCCTAGACCACTCGGCAATGGCTTGTAACTCCATTTCAATTGTGGGGTGGCTTATCGCTCTGTGGGCGTCATTGGTTTGCGATAATTCTAACTCTTGGCTTTTCAGAAGATCAAACAATTCGCTTTGTTCTGGCGTGGGTTTTTTAATGCCGTAATGATAATAACTGCCCATTAATGTTGACTCTTTAAGGGTTTGCTTCATCTTCAAAAAAAGGTCTGATGAATCAATGAGTTGAGATTGTTTTTTTATCTCAGAAAGTTCATCGATCCAGCTTACAAATAAAACCCCTGGAGAGCTGTGATAATTGATAATTTTTTCTTTTGAAATAAAGTGAGTTTTCATCAAGCGGTAACACTTTATTGCTTCATCTGTAACAGCCTCTGGGTTTTGTGTTGCACACTTATTGATTAATTCACTAAACAGTATTCTAAGCTCATGATCTGAAAGTAAGCGGAGTGAACTTTTTGGGTTGAGTTGTGACCAAGTCTTTTTAAGAAAAGCGGGATACGAGTGAATGCTGGGCATTTTGACTGCCCCGAGTTGCTCGATAATTGTGCGTTTAAAGGCTAGTGCTTGGCGATTATTGGCGACAATGATTGTGTCATCATCTTGAATGCTTGAAAGGTCAAGCTTAACCCTCATTCCTAGTTCTCATTGTTGTATTCGAACAATCTATCAAGGTGTTGCCATATCTCCTCTAGCCCGGTTTTCTTTAGCGCTGAGAAGAGTTGTACAGTGACATTGGGTAAGTCTTTTAGGGTTTTTTGTACGCTAAGTCGAGTGTTGCTTGCAGCGCCTTTTTTTACTTTATCCGATTTGGTGAGGATTATATGTGTAGGTACTTCATTGGAGGCACACCACTCAAGCATCATCTCATCGTAAGGCTTCAAGGGGTGACGACAGTCCATCACTAGAATTGCCCCTCTTAAACACTTACGTTTTTCAAAGTATTCGCTCATGTCTTTATGCCATTTTTCTTTGATCTTGTGAGGCACTTTAGCGTAACCATAGCCAGGCAAGTCAACCAAGCGGCGCTCTTGATCCAGTTCAAAGAACACTAAGTGTTGCGTTCGTCCAGGCGTACGTGAGACTTTTGCTAATTTTTTTTGGCCTGTTAAAGCGTTAATGGCACTTGACTTTCCGGCATTGGAGCGGCCGGCAAAAATGACTTCATAGCCTTGATCGTCTGGGCAATTTTTAAGTGAAGGGCAAGACAAGATAAATTTGGCTTGTCGATATGGATTAGACATAAATGAGGCGTTGACTCGAGTAAAGATATTATAGAGCTTTCCCTCCACCTAAATGCGCAAGTATTTGTCGTGTAAGCGACGCTTATTTTCGTATTATGTAGAATTTATTGCGGAAAAGGTATAGCTATAGAGCCCTCCACAAGTAACATGTTTTTTATAAATAAAAGGAATGTATGGATAACGAGATCTATTTGAAACGTGAGTATCAGGCGTTTTCGCCAGAGGACGATTTATCAGAGCCTTTGAGCCTGTACCAAGCTAATGTGCACCAGGATTGGATCGATTATAACGGCCATATGAGCGAGTCGTTCTATCTCTATGTTTTTGGCGATGCTTCCGATGCACTTTTTCGTTACATCGGCATTGACGAGGCTTATAGACAGAGTGGCAAGTCGTTTTATACCGTTGAAACACACATCAATTATTATCAAGAAGCATCAAAGGGTGAGATACTGCACTTCACCACACAGCTTCTTGGGCTTGACGCCAAGCGCTTACATTTTTTTCACCAAATGTTTCATGGCGAATCGAGTGAACTACTGGCAACAACTGAACAAATGTTATTGCATGTAGATATGAACGAGGCAAAAGCCAGCGCTATCGATGCGCCTGTTTTTAACGTTCTTGAGAATATCTGGAGCGAACATCAGAAGCTGTTACCGCCCAAGCAACAAGGGCGCGTGATGCGCATTCCAAGCAAAAAGTAAATCCGATATAACGAAATCAAATTTAGGAGAATTTTATGGATTTTGGCCTCTCAAATGAACAGCAAATGATTATTGATTCTGTTCGCAGTTTTGTTGAGCAAGAGCTTTACCCGCATGAGACGGAGGTTGAAAAAACCAACCGAATCGATGACGGCGTGGTGGAGAAAATTAAACAAAAATCCATTGAATTAGGTCTCTATGCGGCTAATATGCCGGAAGAGTTTGGCGGCGGCGGTCTGGATTCTCTGACGCTTTGCTTAATGGAAAAAGAGCTGGGCAGAGCTAACTTCGGCTTGCAATATATTGTTGCCCGACCTAGTAATATTCTATTGGCTTGTAAAGGCGAGCAGATAGAGCGTTATTTATTGCCAACCATTCGCGGTAAAAAGGTTGACTGCTTGGCAATGACTGAGCCTAATGCGGGCTCTGATGTGCGATCAATGCAGTGCAAAGCCGAGCGCGATGGCGACCACTTTATCATCAATGGCTCCAAGCATTTTATTAGTCACGCCGATATGGCGGATTATGTCATTTTGTTTGCTG
>Ga0302119_10001260_pt1 | contig 11412 bp, 11 predicted proteins | sample AG5_Tmax_MG_FD_203114 | JGI IMG/M metagenome (GOLD analysis project Ga0302119, IMG submission 203114) | Marine microbial communities from Western Arctic Ocean, Canada - AG5_Tmax | ecosystem: Environmental > Aquatic > Marine > Oceanic | place: Canada: Western Arctic Ocean | collected 2017-10-01
CAAAGGATAGAAAGATGGTGTTTCTTGCGGGGACGTATGTAATTGGTATTTCATCACTCTGGTTAAATTTTGGCACTTCGAGGCTGGGATCGGTAAGTGCAGAGCCGCCGATATCGTCTAGGCAAACTCTCATTATTCGATGCTCTATTGCCCTAAATTCGTTTGCTATAGCTTTTGCTGCGTTAAGCTCTGAGCGTTGCTTTTGGCCGTAATCAAAGCTCAGTGCATAGCACTCAAACCCTTGTGATTGTGCAATTGCTAATACCGTTGTTGAGTCGAGTCCGCCTGAAAGAAGAATAACCGCCTTAGACATTGGCCAAATTGCCTTTTGTTTCTAACCAAGATTTTCTATCCGACGCGCGTTTTTTAGATAACAACATGTCCATGGTTTGGGTTACTTGTAATGGATTGTCAAGCGTCAACTGGATCAATCGTCTGGTATCAGGCTGCATGGTTGTTTCTCGAAGTTGTTTCGGGTTCATTTCTCCAAGACCCTTGAAACGCTGTATTTGGATTTTCACTCGTTTGTTTTCTTTTTCAATTTTGGCGCTTATCGAATCTTTCTCATTATCATCCAAAGCATAAAAAACTTGTTTGCCAGCATCAACACGGTACAGGGGTGGCATGGCGACGTAGACATGACCTTCACGAACTAATTTTGGGAAATGCTTAACAAACAAGGCGCAAATTAACGTGGCAATGTGAGCGCCGTCAGAGTCGGCATCAGCAAGAATACAGATTTTTCCATAACGCAGGCCTGACAGATCAACAGAGTCTGGCTCAAGTCCAATAGCAACACTGATGTCGTGTATTTCATTAGAGGCGAGCACTTCTGAAGAGTCCACTTCCCAAGTGTTTAGAATCTTGCCTCGTAGCGGCAAGATTGCTTGATATTCCTTATCTCTTGCCTGTTTGGCAGAGCCACCAGCAGAGTCGCCTTCAACCAGGAAAACCTCTGTTTGGTTCAAGTCGGTGCTGGTGCAATCTGAAAGCTTGCCCGGTAAGGCGGGGCCGCTGACAATTTTTTTACGAATCACCTTTTTACCACTCTTAAGTCTGGCCTGGGCGTTCATAATTGCCAATTCTGCAATCTTTTCAGCAATATTGGTGTGTTGGTTAAGCCAGAGACTAAAGGCGTCCTTAGCGACTCCTGAAACAAAAGCAGCGCACTCTCTTGATGAGAGTCTTTCTTTGGTTTGCCCCGAGAACTGAGGATCTAGGATTTTGATTGATAGGACATAGGCAATTTTTTGCCAAACATCGTCCGGTGTTAATTTGACGTTTTTTGGGATTAGGCTTCTGAATTCACAAAATTCTTTCAGCGCATCAGTAAGGCCAGAGCGAAGGCCGTTAACATGCGTGCCACCTCCAATAGTTGGGATAAGGTTGACATAACTTTCGGCAATCGTATTGCTGGTATTTTCTGTCCAAGTTAATGAGCAGTGCATTTGCTCCTGTGCCGACTCAAAAGACACAATAAAAGGGTCGGCAGGCAGGCAGTCCAACCCATCAAGCGAGACCTTAAGGTAATCCCTAAGCCCGTCTTTATAAATCCACTTATCGGTGGTTTCATCAATTTGGTTTTCAAAATTAACCTCAAGCCCAGGACAAAGGATTGCCTTTGAGCGCAGATTGTGGCGCAACTGACTTGCTGAAAATTTAACAGTATCGAAAAATTCGTCATCGGGTTTGAATTTAACTGTTGTGCCTGTGTTGCGTTTACCAACGTCACCTATTATTTCGAGGTCTGAAATTTTCTTGCCCGAGCTAAAGGCCATATAGTATTGCTTGCCGTCTCTTTTAATCCAGATCTCGACCAATTTTGATAGGGCGTTGACCACGGAAACGCCAACCCCATGCAGGCCACCTGAAAACTGGTAAGAGTCATTTGAAAACTTGCCGCCAGCGTGCAGTTTAGTGAGAATAACTTCAACACCGGGCACACCTTCTTTTGGGTGGATATCGGTTGGCATACCTCTGCCGTTGTCTTCTACTGAGACAGATCCATCAGCAAAGAGAATGACACTGATTTGCGTAGCGTGTCCTGCAACAGCTTCGTCAACACTGTTGTCGATGACTTCTTGAGCAAGATGATTGGGGCGTTCGGTTTCTGTGTACATCCCCGGGCGCTTGCGAACTGGCTCAAGCCCGGTTAAAACCTCAATGGATGAGGCGTCGTAATTAGACATAGTTTGTAAGAATGATGTTTGGCAATAATAATACCAAAAAAAAGCCCCAAAAAATGGGGCTTTTTATCAGCTTGGTAAATGATTTACATCATTCCCGGCATACCGCCGCCCATGCCGCCCATATCAGGCATTGCAGAACCAGATTGTGGTACGTCAGTTACCATTGCCTCGGTAGTGATCATAAGACCAGAGATACTAGCAGCGTGTTGCAATGCTGCACGCGTTACTTTTGTCGGATCTAAGATACCCATTTCAAGCATATCGCCGTACACTTCTGTGCCAGCATTGAAACCAAAGTTACCTTTACCTTGCTTAACTTCGTTAAGAACAACAGAGGCTTCGCCACCGCCGTTAGTAACGATTTGTCTAAGAGGTGCCTCTAGTGCACGCTTACAAATGTTAATACCAATGTTTTGATCTTCGTTGTCGCCTCTAAGTGAATCTAGAGATGAGATAGCGCGAACAAGTGCAACACCACCACCTGGCACAACACCTTCTTCAACAGCTGCACGCGTTGCATGCAATGCATCGTCAACACGGTCTTTTTTCTCTTTCATTTCAACTTCAGTTGCTGCGCCGACTTTAATTACTGCAACACCACCAGACAGTTTTGCAAGACGTTCTTGCAACTTCTCTCTGTCGTAGTCAGAAGTCGTTACTTCGATTTGCGTTTTGATTTGACCCACACGACCGTCGATGTTTGCTTTGTCGCCAGCGCCGTCGATAATGATTGTGTTGTCTTTGCCGATTTCAACACGCTTAGCCGTACCAAGATGTTCTTCAGTAACGCCTTCTAGCGATAGACCAACTTCTTCAGCAATAACAGTGGCGCCAGTTAGAGCAGCGATGTCTTGTAGGATTGCCTTGCGACGATCGCCAAAGCCCGGTGCTTTAACAGCAGCTACTTTAACAATACCACGCATGTTGTTAACAACAAGTGTCGCTAATGCTTCACCGTCGATTTCTTCTGCAACGATAAGTAATGATTTGCCAGTTTTTTGAACTGCTTCAAGTGCCGGTAATAAGTCACGAATCGTTTGAATTTTAGAATCATGAAGCAAGATTAATGGCTCTTCTAACTCCGCAGTCATTGATTCTTGGTTGTTGATAAAGTAAGGAGAAAGGTAACCGCGATCAAATTGCATACCCTCTACAACGTCAAGTTCGTTTTCAAGCGTTGTTCCTTCTTCAACAGTGATAACACCTTCTTGACCCACTTTTTCCATTGCTTCGGCAATGATTGCGCCTACAGATGTGTCTGAGTTTGCAGAAATTGTACCCACTTGGGCAATTGCTGCAGTGTCTTTACAAGGTTGTGATGCACTTTTTAGAGCAGCAACAACAACTTCCGTTGCCTTGTCAATACCGCGCTTAAGGTCCATCGGGTTCATGCCCGCTGCAACTGCTTTAACGCCTTCAGTGATTAGCGCTTGCGCCAATACTGTTGCTGTCGTTGTACCGTCACCAGCGATGTCGTTAGTTTTAGAGGCAACCTCTTTAACCATTTGCGCGCCCATGTTTTCAAATTTGCCTTCAAGTTCAATCTCTTGGGCAACGGACACGCCGTCTTTAGTGATGGCAGGTGCGCCAAATGCTTTATCAATAACAACATTTCGACCTCTAGGGCCTAATGTTACTTTTACTGCGTTGGCAAGCATGTTAACGCCTTCCAACATTAAGTCTCTGGCTTCTGAGCCGAATTTTACGTCTTTTGCTGACATTCCTGTATCTCCTTAATCTTCGATAATTGCAACGATTTCATCTTCGCTCATGACGAGAAGTTTTTCGTCACCAACAGTGATTTCCGCGCCTGAATATTGGCCAAACATAACTGTATCACCAACGGCTACATCCAATGGAATGACCTTGCCATCGGCACTAATTCTGCCGTTACCAGCTGCAACAACTTCGCCTCTTGATGGCTTTTCAGTTGATGAATCAGGGATGATTAAACCACTGGCTGTGGTTTTCTTTTCTTCTACTCTGCGCACGATAACGCGATCGTGTAGTGGACGGATTTCCATACTTTCTCCTAGTATTGAACGAAAAATGATCTTGGAAGTTTTAGGCTTCTAGACTTTCTTTAAGCTTTTTAATCGCTTTGTTTTCAAGCTGGCGTACTCTTTCAGCAGAAACGCCGTACTTGTCTGCTAAAGTATGTAGGGTCGCTTTTTGTTCTTTCAAGTACCTAGATTGTAAAATATCCATACTTCTTTCATCTAGAGCTGAAAGTGCTTGATAAAGCTTGTGTTGTTGGTCTTTCTCAGTGCTGTCGCTAAGCAATAATTGCTCTGGCGTTTGCCCTGGATCAGCAAGGTATTGCTCGGGCGTGTAAGAATCTTCGTCATCGTTAAGCTCAAAAGCCACATCATTAAGCTGTAGGCGAGATTCCATTTCAATGACATCTTTTGTTCTAACGCCAAGATCGGTAGCAATTTGTTCTGCTTGATCGTTGGTTAGGGCTTGAAAAATGTGGGATTTTGCCTGCTTAAGTTTGAAGAATAGTTTGCGCTGCGCTTTGGTGGTGGCAACTTTAACAATTTTCCAATTTTTGAAAATATACTCATGAATTTCAGCGCGAATCCAATAAACAGCAAAAGAAGATAATCTGACTTTCTTGTATGGGTTAAAGCGCTTGACGGCCTTCATTAGGCCAATCGTGCCTTCTTGAATTAAATCTGCTTGCTCTAAGCCATAACCTTTGTAACTGTGGGCAATGAAAGCAACGAAACGCATGTGCGCTAAGACAAGTTTTCTTGCTGCAGAGAGGTCGCCGTCGTCAAAAAGCTCAACAGCTAGCTCGTGTTCTTGTTCAGGCGAAAGAATTGGCGGGTACTTTTGTACCTGTATGCCAGTGCTTGTGTTGCCGATTGATAATGCAAATTCACTCATAAATTCTACTACTAATTTAATAGCTAAGCAATAATTAGAGCTAACATTATACCTAAATCTATTGTTATATCAATTGTTTAAGTAAGTTGTTGTACTTGTAAGATTGCTCTTTTAAAGTGAGCCTGGCGGAGAAAATAATGTGCTTTAAGTCCTCAAGGGCAGTATCAAAGTCATCATTGAAGACAACAAAGTCAAATTCATAAAAATGAGACATTTCATCTTCGGCATCAGCCATCCTTTTATTGATGACTTCTTCGCTATCTTGACCACGACCTTGAAGGCGAGACAATAAAGCTTCTTTTGTGGGTGGCAGGATAAAAATTGATAGTGCTGCGACATTTTTTTTAACTTGCTGGGCACCTTGCCAGTCGATTTCTAAAATAACGTCTTTATTTTGTTCAAGCTCTTTGCCAATCGTTTTTTTGGCACTGCCGTAGTAATTGCCAAATACCTCGGCATGCTCAACAAAAGCACCTTCTGAACACATGTCATTGAACTTTTCTTTTGAGACAAAATGGTAATTCTCACCATCAATTTCGCCTGGTCTCGGCGAGCGAGTGGTGTGCGAAATTGAAACACATAAGTCAGACATGCTTTCAAGAAGTGCTTTTACTAGGGAAGTTTTTCCGCAGCCAGAAGGTGCAGAAATGATAAATATATTAGCCATTTTCTGGAGTGTAGCCCTTGATGTCGTCTAAGTCGTTTGCCGCAAAGAAATACTTTTCCATTTGTTCTTTGAGATAGCTTTGTGCATTGGGATCAATCAAGCTTAAACTGTTTTCATTGATTAGTAAAGTTTGGTGATCAAGCCACATTTGCCAAGCTTCTTTTGATACGTTCTCGAGAATTCTTTTTCCTAATTCGCCAGGGTATGGCGCTCTCGCAAGTGATTCCAGTTCTTTATTTAGTTTAATACAGTGTAGTGTGCTCATAGTTGTTTGGCTCTTAGTCCGAAAATATATAAACTTGCAAAGTAAATTCCAGCGGAAATGAGAATGGTTTTGCCTAGCATGATGACTCTTTGTGCGGCATCTGCTTGTAAGTATAAATCCGTTGTTGGGGATGCATGGTAAATATAGCCCAACATTATAATGCTTGATAAACCCACTTTAATGAGCATTTTATAAAAAGCTGAGTTGAGCCGGAAAATCGACTGCTTGGTTAAAAAGTAATACAAAAGTCCGGCATTCAAAACAGCAGACAGTGATGTTGCCGCTGCTAAGCCGTCATGCCCATAGTGATACGCCAAAACAAGGTTTAAGATTATATTGCTCACCATGGCAGCAACGCCAGCCTTCACTGGTGTTTTCGTGTCCCCTCTGGAGAGAAATACTGGCGCTAAAATCTTGACCGCAATAAAGGCAACTAAGCCGGCACCATAAGCCCGCAGACTCAGAGACGACTGTAGGGCGTCATTTGCATTAAAGGCGTCGTATTGAAACAGGGTGATAATCAAGCCATCAGAGAGCGTAACAAGGCCAATCGATGCAGGTAGGCCAAGAATTAGACCATAAAGTAGCGCTTTGTCAATGGTTTGTTCAAAGCCTTTGGCGTCATTTTTTGCGTAAAAATTGCTTAATTTTGCCAATGCTACGGTTGCTAGAGCAATGCCAATTAAGGCTAGAGGGAGTTCCAGCAAACGGTCTGAGTAATACAGCCACGATACACTGCCTGCTATCAATGTAGAAGCAATCATGGTGTCAATTAATAGGTTAATCTGGGAAACTGAAACGCCAAATAGGGCGGGCAACATGCGTTTTTTAAGAGTTTGTATTGCTGGGTGCGAGCCAAATTTGAGTTTTGGCATGCGATGAATTTTTCGCAAAAAAGGAACTTGAAAAGCCAGCTGAGCAACACCGCCAATCAACACCCCCCAGGCGAGTGCCATAATAGGTGTCTCTAAATATTTTGATAGAAAAATTGCACTAAGAATTAAAGATACGTTAAGTAATACGGGTGTAAATGCAGGCACACTAAAATTATCATGAGTGTTGAGAATAGCGCCGGATAGTGCCGTTAACGAGATCAGCAAAAGGTAGGGAAAGGTAATTCGCAGCATGTCCGAGGCTAAAAAGTATTGACTCTGATCGGCTTTAAAGTAAAAACCCCAGGCAAAGATAAACATCACCAGAGGCGCCAAAAGCATCACCACAATTGTGACCAGCACCAAAACACTAAGTAATTTGGTTGCAATGTGATCGATAGTCTCTTGCAGTTCGTCGTCGGTTTGGTTTGTTTTGCTATTCGCCAAAATGGGAATGAAGGCTTGCGAAAAAGCACCTTCGGCAAAAAGACGGCGAAAGAAGTTTGGAATGCGAAAAGCTACCAAGAAAGCGTCAGACAGTCCGTTTGCACCAAAGTATTTGGCAATAATAAAGTCTCTAACCAGGCCTAAAATGCGCGACAACAAAGTCATTACAGTAATAACACCGCTTGACTTTATAAAGGATTTTGCCATGATGGGTGAGGTTTATTCGTCGGCCGGTCCGCGCATGATACCCACTCGTGAGTTGCGAATGCATTCAACAAATTGCATTACTTCGCGACTGTCTGTTTCCGACTCTTCTAATTCAGTTAAAGCGTTGTCGAGCAACCTACCTTGAGATTCACGATAGACAATTTTAAAGGCGCGTTTAATGGAGGCAATTGAGCTTGAGCTAAAGCCACGTCTCTTCATGCCAACGGCATTGATGCCTCGAATTTTTGGGTGTACGCCGGCAGCAATCATGTAGTCAGGAATGTCTTTATTGACTTGAGACCCCATACCAACATATGTGTGTCGCCCAATCATGCAAAATTGCTTAACCAGCACAAAACCACCCAAGATTGACCAGTCAGAAATGCGAACATGCCCCGCAAGAGAGGCGTTATTCGACATAATGATGTGGTTTCCTAGTTGGCAGTCATGGGCAATGTGAACGTACGACATTAGCATGTTATTAGAGCCAACTCTTGTTAGAGAGTTTTCTTTTTCTGTGCCACGGTTGATGGTGCAGAACTCTCTAATAAGGTTGTCATCACCAATAATTAGATTGCTTTCTTGACCTTCTTGGTAGGTGATATCTTGAGGGTCGCCGCCAATAGAGGCAAAAGAATAAATGTGATTATTTTTACCTATTTTTGTTGGTCCGGCAATAACCGCATGAGAGTCAATGATTGTGCCCGCATCAATTTCAACATTGGCACCGATAACGGCATAAGCAGAAATTGTTGCATCTGGGTGAATCTTTGCGCTGGGGTCTACGATTGCTGACGGATCGACGGCCATATTATTCTGCTGCTTTTTGAGTGCACATTAGAATGGCAGAAGTGACGAGATCGTCACCAACGGTGGCTTTGCAGTTAAATTTCCAAATGCCGCGTTTAACCATCATGACCTCAACTCTGATTACAATTTGATCTCCAGGCTCAACGGTGCGTTTAAAGCGAACCTTGTCGATACCAACCAGCATATATATTTGGCCGTCGACGGGTTTACCGACTTCTGATTTAAAGGCCAAAATACCAGTGGCTTGCGCCATTGCCTCAACAATGAGAACGCCAGGCATAATAGGTTGTGAAGGAAAATGACCAGTAAATTGCGGCTCATTAAACGATACATTTTTGATGGCGGTTAAGTGTTTTCCAACTTCAAAATCGAGAACTCGATCTATCATTAAAAAAGGGTAGCGGTGAGGTAGGAAGTTCATTACCTCGTTAATATTCATTTCCATAATTATTTTTTAACGTCTCTCAATTTAATGTTTAAAACTTTGGCAATTTTATCAAGTTTTATCAGCCACATTCCAACCTTTTTCCAGCCTTTGTGCGTCATTAATGGGAAGAATCCTGTGTACATTCCAGCTTTTGTGATGTTTTTATCCACCGTGCTTGTTGCGTTGACAATCACATCGTCTGCAATTGTGATGTGACCAACAATGCCTACCATGCCGCCAATCATGCAGCGCTTTCCTAGGGTTGTACTGCCTGCGATGCCTGTTTTGGCCGCTATGGCTGTATTTTCACCAATAATGACATTATGGGCGATATGAATAAGATTGTCGAGTCTGACGCCATTGTGGACCTCTGTGTCATCAATAGTGCCTCTATCAATCGTTGTATTTGCACCAATAGTGACATTATTCCCTATGACAACTTTACCAATGTGCGCGATGGTTTGCCAGCTTTTATCATCATTTCTCGCGTTACCAAAACCTTCTGAGCCAATAACAACGCCTGAGGAGATAACATTCGAATGACCCAATTGACAATCTTTGTGAATGACAATATTTGCAAAAAGGTGTGAGTTATCGCCTATTTGAACATTGTCCTCAATGACACAATTTGGACCAATAACTGTATTTTCACCAATAAAAACATTTTTTCCAATAAAGCATCCAGGTGAAATTTTGGCGTTGTTGAGTTGTGCCGAAGGATCAATGGCAAGCGAACTATCATTGCAAGTTGAGCTGTGCTTCTTAAAGTGGTGCGAAAGTTTTGCAAATGCTAAGTATGGATTTAATACCACTAAGGCGTTTGTAGGGCAAAGCTCTGATAGCTCGGCGCTTAGTATGACTGCCGAGGCCTTTGATTGACTGAGAGTTTTTTGATACTTTTTGCTAGCTATGTAAGTAATTTGACCATCTTTGGCGGAGTCAAGTGCATTAATGCCCTTAATAGTCACCTCACCGTCACCAATCAATTTGGCTTCAATCAATTCAGCAATTTGTGACAATTTTAAGTTCATTTTAGCTGCTCTTGTATTTGATCAATGATCAATTGAGTAATGTCTATTTCGCTACTAACGAATGCAACATTCTGATAAAAAATTATATCGAATTCTTTGTCAGTTCCGTGTTTTTTTATTATTTTATTAATGAAAACTTCAATACGCTTAATCGCAGCTGTTCTTTCAATATTCAGTTGCTCATTCCAGGCGATAGTCTCTTGTTGAAAGTAGAGTTCAAGTTTTTTTAAGTTGTTAAATTTCTTGTTGTATTCGTCCGCTTGAGGCTCTTTATTGGATTTAGTCAGGTTCTCTTTTAGTAGATTGACGTGGTCAAAAAGCGCCAGAAGTTCGTCTTTTGTCTGTTGAAATTGGTCGTTGATTTGATCTATATCTTTCTGGTATTGGGGGGTGTTTTTTATAACCTCTTCAATATCGATATAGCCAATTTTTAAGTCATGGGCAAAAGCACTCGTCACCAGTAGTGCTAACGCAAAAGCGAGTATAAGTCGCATTGTGTTTTAGAAGCCTGTACCTAGCGATACGGCAAAGTCTTCAGTGACGTCGCCACTCTTCTTTAGGAGTGGTAGGGCGGTGTAAACACCAATGGCGCCGATTGGACTCATGTAGGCAAAAGAAACACCGGTTGACATGCGTAATTCGCCCAGATCAAGAGAGATATTTTCATAAACATTGCCCACATCGACAAAGACACTCATGCGCATGTTTTCACTGTCATCGATAAAGGTGATAGGGGAGATGATATTGGCGCTTGCTAAGATTGAAAATTCACCGCCTTTAGGTTTGCCGTTTGCATAGACCGGGCCAAGTGTTTTTGACTTAAAGCCACGCACCGAGCCACTACCACCACCAAAGTAGCGCTTATAGAAAGGCAAGGCTTCACCACCATAGCCCGTTGCTACACCAAGGTCGCCGGTGAGTTTTAGTGTCAGGTTGTTGTTAAGCTGTTTGTAACTTCTGTGATTCGCATCAATTTTGATGTATTGGTAGTCACCCAAAGGCAGTCCTAAGTCAATATTAAAGGTGTTGCTTTTGCCTTCTGTGGGGTACATGTAATGATTTAGTGTGTTCTCACTCCAATTAAGGTTAAGCTTAATTTCATTTCGACTGTCATAAGCACACTGTGCCGACTCATAACCAGTGCCGGCGAAAGTTGAGCCACAAGCAATGCTGTTGTTTGAGTATTGCAGCTTGGCATTAAGGCGAGCATTTTCCGTAAGCGGCACGCCATAGCCAAGACTGAATCCTTTGGAGTTAATCTGATAAGAGTCCTGAGAGACTTGATTATCATCAATTGAGCTCACAAACACGCCGTAATTAATACTGTGTTTTTCATTGTTGAAGTAAGGATTTTCAAAGTAAAAGCTGAGCTTTTTAAAGGTTTCTGAGTATTTTAGCTCGGCATTGAGTGTGTTGCCAGAGCCTAGGAAGTTCTTCTCTCTGATTCCGGCATTAAAAGATATGCCGAAGCTTTGGCTGTGAGATAGGCCTGCGCTGAGTGCACCAGTTTTGGTTTCTTGCACCATAAAATTTAAGTCAATTTTATCCGGCATGTCCGCAAGTCTTGAGGTTTGCAGAGTGACGTTGGAAAAGAACCCGAGCGTT
>Ga0302119_10001265_pt1 | contig 11402 bp, 9 predicted proteins | sample AG5_Tmax_MG_FD_203114 | JGI IMG/M metagenome (GOLD analysis project Ga0302119, IMG submission 203114) | Marine microbial communities from Western Arctic Ocean, Canada - AG5_Tmax | ecosystem: Environmental > Aquatic > Marine > Oceanic | place: Canada: Western Arctic Ocean | collected 2017-10-01
AGCCAACGGCAGGTAGCCTCCGGTCAAGCCTTTCGCCAGGCAGAGAAAATCCGGGATCACATTTTCCTGCTCACAGGCGAACATCGTGCCCGTGCGACCAAACCCCGTCATCACTTCGTCGAGGATCAAGTGCACGTCCTGGGCATCGCACCAAGCACGCAACTCCGCCAATCGTCCCGCCGGCCAGGGACGCATTTCGTTCACACCCTGGATCAGGGGCTCAATCACGACTGCCGCCAAGTCTTCGACTCGTTCCAGGGGAAGGTCCCGCAATTCCTCCATGGAAGCCACGTGAGTGACCGGAAAGCCAAAGCTCCGAAAGCGTTCGAAGAACTGCGACACGCCACCCAGCGAGGATGCACCCATCGTATCTCCGTGATAGCCATTTTCAAAGGCCACGAAACCAGTCTTCTTTTCCTGGCCCGACTGCTGGCGATACTGAATCGCCATCTTCACCGCAGCTTCCACCGCAGTGGACCCATCATCAGAAAAGAAAACCCGCTCCAGTGTTCCCTGAGGGAACAAATCGACCAATCGCTTGGCCAGCTCGGCGGCACGGGGATTGCCCGCACCGAGAAAGGAGGTGTGAGCCACCCGATCCAATTGCGCCCGCACCGCGCCATCGATCACGGGATGCCGGTGGCCGTGAATGTTGGTCCAAATGCTTGAATTGCCATCAAAGTATCTCCGTCCCTCCGAGTCGACGAGCCACGCCCCTTCGCCCCCGACCAGAAGCAGAGGTTCGTCCTCTCCCGCACCCCATTCCGCATGCTGGGTAAAGGGGTGCCAGCAATGAAACCGATCCCACTCCTGCCATCTGGCCGCGTCTTCGCTCACAAACTAATTCTTCGGTTCGCCGTCATCCATATCCTCAAGGAGAACATCGATCTTCTCAAGGAACTTCCAGGGACACCGGCCACGCTGATATTTGCGCCAGAGAACATCTCGCAGCAGGCGCCATTCATGAGCTGAAATTGGATCGTGAGCCTGCCACTCCTCCTCCCCCTTCAACTGCGAGCTGAGGATCCAGGACGAAGCGTGGTGGGAGGCTCGATAAAATCGGACGCCCTCCTCGGTTCGCTCCCGCCAAGTGTGCTGTTGCATACGCCTCTCCCATAGGGTCCCCGGCCCAAATCCCAAGAACAAAACACAGGTTGACCTTTCGCATTTTCCACTTAACCATCGCCCCGTGATCAGGGTGCTGAGAAGCGATGCCACCAAGTTGGTGCTCTACCTCATATCCTGTTTTCTGCTCGCAGCCCTCCTCACGCCTTGGCTCTACAATGCAGGAACGGTCCTCGGTGAACTCACCTTGGAGACCAGCATCAACCCGGCGGTCGATTACGTTGGGGAACATGCTCGCAAGGCCGACTTTCCAGTTTACTTCAAGCGCAGCCTCCTCATCGCTGCCCTGCTCCTCCTCCTGCCCTTGCTCTTCTCCATGAAGCTCAGGCACAAGGCCGCGCCTCTCCGCGATTCGCCCTGGTCGATCTACCTGCCGTCCCGCGCGGTGGCCCAGGCGGAAGGCCAACCACTCCGCAATTCCAAGTGGGGCCCCGTGCAGCTCATCATCGGATTCCTCCTCGCCGCCGGCCTTCTCTTCGGCATGGGTTGGCTCCTCCTTTCCATGGGCTGGTTTACGCTCAAGGATCCCATTCCCTGGGAGAAGGCGTGGGAAAAGTCCGTGGGGCCCTCCGTCACCGCGTCCCTCCTTGAAGAGATCATCTTTCGCGGAGTCTTCCTCGGCATTTGCTTGCGCACCTTTCGCCCGGGCAAGGCGATCATCATGGTCTCCTTGGTCTTTGCAGCCCTCCACTTCCTGCAACCACCTGACGATGTTGCGGTCTTTGTGCGAGGAGAACCGATTCCAGCCGGCGCCATGTTCATCGATCCCGAGAGCAGCATTTCAGGGTTCCGGCTGTTGCAGGCGATCGCGATGCGTTTCCAGGATTTCGAGCTCGTCCTCTTTGAATTTGTCTCCCTCACCGTGGTGGGCCTCATCCTCGCCTACGCCCGCTACGCAACCTCCTCCCTCTGGCTGCCGATCGGGCTGCACTCGGGGTGGATTTTCGCCTACACCTTTTACGGCCGCATCGCGCGGCGCACGCCCGACCTCGAAGACAACCTTCAGTATCTCATTGGGAGTGATCTCAAAGAAGGCGTTGCGCCTCTCGCCACTCTCGCGATCACCGCCTTTCTTGTCTTTCTCTTCACCCGCATGTTCCCCAAGCCTTCAGAGGAGGTTCGCGAGAAGGACTTGGCCTGAGGAGCGGGCCAGTCATGAAGACTTGCCGGGCCACGGGCCGAGTCCCAGACAACCCGAGTCCCACCGAATCCAAAGACCGGGACCGGAACCACCTCCATCGAAGGAGCCGCTCCTGGATTTTGCATCCTCTTCCCTGAGATTCAATTGCACTTGGCCTCCGGTTTTGAAACCCTTCCTCTCCGATGTCCTTTGCAAGCTGGCTCGATTTCCTCTACCCCCCAGCGTGTGCTCTTTGCCGGGATCCTCTTAGCGAGGGGTGCTATCTCTGCGATGGGTGTCGTGCCGACCTTCCGCGTATCGAGAAGCCATTCTGCATTCAGTGCGGGGAGCACATCGAAGGCTTCGTCCCGGAAGATGTGCTTTGTTCCCAGTGCCGGGGCTGCGAGTTCAGCTTTGAATTCGCCCGGGCCGCGGGCTCTGCCCACGACCAGGCGCGCGAACTCATGCACACCTACAAGTACGGCCGACAGATCCACCTGCATCGTGAACTCGCCTCCCTCGCCCGCGAAGTCTGGGACGACCCTCGGATCGCCACCCAAACTGATCCCGCCTGGGTCATCGTTCCAGTTCCACTCCATTGGCGCCGACAGCAATGGCGCTGGTTCAATCAGTCCTACGAGATCGCCAAGACCCTGGCACAGATGCAGGGCCTTCGCTTGGAACACCCCCTGCGACGAATCCGCAATACCACCCAGCAATCCCTTCTCAGCCGGGCTGGTCGCTTGGCCAATCTGCGCGGGGCATTTCGTCTCAGCGGCCGAGAACTCCGTCACAAATCCGTGCAAAATCAACCCGTCTTGTTGCTCGATGATGTTTTCACAACTGGTTCTACAGTAGAGGAATGCGCCCGAATACTGATCCAGGAAGGAGGCGCTGAAAAGGTGGTTGTCCTGACCGTCCTCCGAGGATAATATTTTGCCGCTCTCCGCGCCAACGCCTCCGTAACGAAGACTGCAATTCCTTCCGCTTTCAGAACTTCAAATTTCAGCGCTTTCCCCTATGGGTATCTTTGACAAGCCGAAGCTTCGTCGCGGCAAAAAAAAGAAAACGGACACTGTCCCTGACGATCTTTGGGCCAAGTGTCCTGATTGTGGAGAGATGATCCACACGCTCGATCTCAAACAGAACTACCAGGTCTGCACTCACTGCGATCACCATTTCCTCATGGCCGCGGAGGACCGCATCGGGCTCCTCACCGATCCGGACAGCTTCCAGGAAACGGATCCTGGTCTGTGTTCGGCCAATCCCCTGAGTTTCGGGAAGTATGACGACAAGATCGCCCTCCTCAAGGAGAAGACCAACCTGACCGAGGCGGTCGTCACCGGGCGAGCCACCATCGGACGGCACCCCGTCATGATCGCAGTCATGGACTTCCGGTTCTTCGCCGGCTCCATGGGGTCCGTGGTTGGGGAGAAAATTACCCGCGCCATCGAACTAGCCGTTGCCGAGCAACGCGGAATGATCATTTTCTCTTCCTCCTCGGGTGCACGGATGCAGGAAGGCCTGTTCTCCCTCATGCAGATGGCGAAGACCTGTGGCGCACTTTCCCGGCTGCACAATGCCAACCTGCCCTACATTTCCGTCCTCACGCACCCAACCACCGGAGGAGTCACCGCTTCCTTCGCCACCATTGGCGACATCAATCTTGCGGAACCAAAATGCATGATCGGATTTGCGGGCCCCCGCGTGGTGAAAGAAACCACTCATCAAGACCTTCCCCCCGGATTCCAAACTGCCGAGTTCATGCTCTCCCACGGCTTGGTCGATGCCATCGTGAAACGGAGATTCCTGAGAGAGCGCATCGTGCAGCTCCTCGGTTACATGATGCCGGAGTGAGGAAAGTCTCCCGTGTGTTGCAACAGGGGAGCGCCCCGCTCCTGCCATCTCCCCGGCCCTGCCCACTGTCTACCAGATCCATCAACGAAGTCCGTTCATCAGTGTGACCTATTCCGTGGCCATCGACTGGCTCTACTCCACCCAGTTCTTCGGTGTCAAACTGGGCTTGGCGAATCCGAAGAGAATGCTGCGCGAGTACCTCGCCTTCCCGCCGCCCCGGACCAAGATCATTCACGTTGCGGGAACCAATGGCAAAGGGTCCACCTGCGCGTTCATCGACTCGGTAGCCCGGGCCGCCGGCACGCGCACCGGTCTCTTTACTTCTCCCCACCTCGTCCGTTACTCCGAGCGCATCCGCGTCGCGGGCATGGAAATCACTGAGGACGAAATCTCCCGACACCTCACCGCCTTGCGCGCGCTGGTGACAGACTGGGACCCTCATCCCACCTTTTTCGAGATCAGCCTCGCACTCGCGCTCAGACACTTTTCGGAGAGAAACTGCGAACTTGTCATCCTGGAAACAGGAATGGGAGGCCGCCTCGACGCCACCACGGCCGTGCCCGCCGACGTTGCGGTGATCACTCCCATCTCCCTCGATCACCAACAGTGGCTCGGTGAGACCCTCGTCGAAATAGCGGCTGAGAAGGCCGCCATCATCTGCCACAAGAAGCCGACCTTCTCGGCCCCCCAGGAACCCGCCGCCCGCGCCATCGTCGAGCAGGTCGCCAATGAACGGTGCTCGACTTTGGAATTCATTGATAAACCCCTCTTGGGCTACTCCCTCGGACTTTCCGGAGAACACCAGTACAACAACGCCGCCCTCGCGATGGCGGCTCTTCACGCTGCGGAAATCACCCTGAGATACGAAACGGTAAAGGCCGGGCTCGGTGCCACCAATTCGCCTGGCCGCTTCGAACACATCGACCCCAATCTCAGCAACATGAATTCTCCCCTCGTTCTGGACATCGCTCACAATCCAGCGGCAGCCAAGGCGCTCGCGGCAAACTGGCAACGCGAGTTCGGGGATCGCAAAGCCAACCTTATCTTCGGCGCAGTGGAATCGAAGGACATCGCGGGCATCCTCGATGCCTTGTTGCCCATTGCGTCGCAAGTCCATCTCGTCCCCGTCAATTCGTCTCGCGGCATCGCGCCCACCGATCTTGAACAGCAATTTTCCGCCGACCACCCCCCGGTCAAGGTCCACGAGAATCTCAAGGATGCCTTCAAGGTAGCCACCCTCGCACCCACCCTCGTTACGGGATCTGCCTTCCTGGTCGGCGAAGCGAAGGCCATTTTCACGGCCTCCGATCATCGCGCGAGCGCACAGTAGCAACTTGCATCACCTCTGACCAACCCGCTCTCCGGCCTTGGCGAAAATGGGAGGGCCCTGTAGAGAGTTCACCACCCCGCACGCGCGTTCCGTCCTGCCTTTACTGCCTACCGTTGCCAAGATGCCCGAACCCATTCCGCTCGAGACAGAACATGGCCTCTACCTGCCTGACCTCGAACTCTGGCTCGATTCGCGGCGCTCCCGGGAGAATGGCTTCATTTCCCATGCTCATGCAGATCACTTCGGAAGGCACCAGAACATCCTTTGCTCCGAAGCCACTGCCCACATTCTCAAGACCCGTTTCAAGGTGGCGGAAGAACGTCTCAATCCTCATCCCTTTCACATCCCCTTGGAGGTTGGCCCCTTCCGTCTCCAACTCCTCCCCGCAGGTCACATTTTCGGCTCCGCCATGCTCCACGTCACCCGCAAGGCTGACGGAGCCAGCCTGCTCTACACCGGCGACTTCAAGGTCCGTCGCAGCCTCACCGCCGAAGATCCGGTCTTCCGAAGAGCCGATACCTTGGTGATGGAAACCACCTTCGGAAAACCGGGGTGGGTCTTTCCCTCCATAAACGAAGTGACGGGGCAGATTCTCAACTTCATCAACGAGTGCTTCGAAGCCGGCGAAATCCCTGTTCTGCTGGCCTACTCGCTTGGCAAAGCCCAGGAAGCGCTTGCTCTGCTCCACCAATCCAAGATTTCTGCGGCCCTGCACAAAACCGTGACTCAGATGACCACTGCCTGTCGTGAAGCCGGCTGCCGACTCCCCGCGGCGGTCCCCTTCGAAGGCACCGTGCCACCTCACCACGTCCTCATTTGTCCACCCAACGTCATCAGGAACAAAGAGTACAAAGCTCTCCCCAAGCTGCGCACTGCAATGCTCACCGGTTGGGCTCTCGACAAGAGTACGATCTCCCGTTTCGGCGTCGACGCCGCCTTCGCCCTCTCCGACCACGCCGACTATCCCGGTCTCCTGGAGGCCGTGAAACGGGTCATGCCCAAACGCGTCCTCACCATCCACGGCTACACCAGGGAGTTTGCAGCCGAGTTGCGCCGACAACACTACGATGCCTGGTCCATCGAGGGTGACGACCAGATCGAGCTCGATTTGTCCTCACCGTAGCGCGGTCGGATCAATTCCTCCTCTTCTAACCCGGGCTTCATCGCGCCTGCCGGACCGCGCGATCAAACGAGCGAAGAACCTCAGCCTGCTTCGCTTCGGAGAACTGGGAGGCCAACTCCCTCCTCACCTCCTCCAACTTGGAATCCCTGAGCGTGACCCGGGGGCCGCCAAGGATCCAGCCCCCACCCCGAACATCACAGCAGCAAGCTGCCATCCAAATCGAAAAGCGAGGAGGCCTGCAGACAAGATAAAAGCCACTCCAGCGGAGCACAACTCCGGACCACGGCCCGAAGCTACTCCACGATAAAGAACGGATTCAACAGGTTCTCCTTGTTGTAATCCAGCGGCTCGCGGGTCTCCGCATTGAGCACTTCCTTGCCGGCTGCGGTCGCAACGGCATGGGCGGCTCCGGTATCCCACTCCATGGTCGGCCCGAACCGCGGATAGACATCCGCGGCTCCTTCCGCCACCAGGCACAATTTGAGCGAACTTCCCGCGGAAAGAAAATCGACCTGCTTCCCCTGGGCGCGAAGTTCTGCCACGAAGGCTTCCACTTCGGGAGTGAGATGCGAACGGCTGGCCACCACCTGCACGGCGTCCTTCCCGGAGTAATGTGGTCCTCCCGAAATCTCCTCGGCGTCACCACCCCCTGAAATTCGCCACGCTCCGGCACCCTCCGCACCAAGATACATTGTGTCGGTCACAGGACGGTAAACCACGCCGATCACCGGGCGACCGTTCTCCACCAAGGCGATGTTGACCGTAAACTCACCGTTTTTCTTGATGAACTCCTTGGTTCCATCGAGAGGATCGACCAGCCAGAAACGGGTCCAATTCTTGCGCTCCTCGTAGGGAACCTCCTTGTTCTCCTCCGAGATGATCGGAATCTCCGCGTGGGCAGAGCGCAGAAAAACCATGATCACGTCATTGGCCGCCTTGTCCGCCTCGGTCAGGGGCGAGTGGTCGCCCTTGTACTCGATCTCAAAGTCACGGGCATAGATCTCAAGGATCTCCTCCCCCGCCGCCCGAGCTGCCTTCAGGAGCGGCTCGATCGCGACGCCATGTGCACTCTCAATCACCTGGTTTTCAATGAGCAATCACCGACAGCTTCCGCACAGCCCACTAGTGGTCGCGACAGAATTCTTCGAAGCGCGTGATCCCTTCGTTAAGCACATCCAAAGTGGTACAGTAGCTCAGACGCACCGAGGAATCGTTCCCGAAGGCGATGCCTGGGACCGTGGCCACCTTGTAGCGGTTGAGAAGTTTGTCGCAGAGATTCTGCGACTTCAGCCCGAAAGCAGCACAGTTCACGAAAAAGTAGAAGGCCCCGTCGGGAAGGTTCACACTCACGTTCGAGACCGCGCTCAGGCGGCCATGCACAAACTGGCGACGCACGTCGTACTCGTTGCGCATGTCGTCCACGAAGGTCTGTGGCCCGGAGAGTGCCGCGAGAGCGCCATACTGTGCGAACGAGGTCGCGTTGGAAGTGGTGTGGCTCTGAATCTTGGAGATCGCAGCAGCAAGCTCAGGCGGAGCAGCGGTGTAGCCGAGGCGCCATCCGGTCATGGAATACGCCTTGGCGAAGCCGTGACAGATCACAGTCAGGCCCTGCAACTCTTCGCTGATCTCCGCGATGCTCACATGCTTCTTCTCGCCGTAAGTGAGTTTCTCGTAAATTTCATCGGAAAGAATGATGATGTCCTCGTAGGTCGCGACCTCACCAATCGCGGCCAGCTCCTCGCGGCTATAAATCGCGCCGGTCGGATTGTTGGGAGAATTGATGATGACCATCTTGGTCTTCGGCGTCATGGCGTCTTCGAACTGCGCCGCCGTCATTTTCCAACCATTCTTCTCTTCCGTCTCAACGATGACAGGCACCGCTCCGCAGAGGCGCACCATTTCGGGATAGCTGACCCAGTAGGGAGCGGGAATGATCACTTCGTCCCCCTCATCGCACATCGCCATGATGGCATTCATGCAGGCCTGCTTGCCGCCCGAAGTGACGCAAATCTGCTTCGGCTCGTAGGCGAGGTTGTTGTCCTTGAGGAGTTTCTCGGCAATCGCTTCCCTCAATTCGGGAATTCCGGCCGCCGGAGTGTATTTGGTCTTCCCTTCCTGGAGCGCCTTGGCGGCAGCTGCCTTGATGTGATCGGGGGTGTCCATCTCAGGCTCGCCGCCGGCGAGACCGTAAACTTCGTCACCCTGCGCCCGCATGGCCTTGGCCTGGCTGGTGACCGAAAGAGTAAGGGAGGGAGAGACGATTTGAACGCGTGAGGAGAGAGAATCAGGATCCATGGGTGTGCGAGTGATTGCCGCCTCGGAGGCAGAATATCGGACGCTGGGCGAACACACTCCCCTCCAGAGCGGGGGCAGTTCATAACCGTGCTCCACCCGGATGCAAGCGAAGAAATGCCAGGCCGACGAGCTTTGGACTTCTCTCCAGCCATTTTTGCGTCCCCGGTGTGCCCACTGGCTCACCGCGGGAGTGCCCTCGAAGGCTTCCCCAACCGAAATCCTGATCAAATCAGCCCCCCCTCTCATCCCCAGAGCGTTGCCCTGCTACCCGGCTCTCCGGTGTGTTCGACAATCCGGCTGTGTGCCGCCGAGAGTAATTTTTTCAGCTGGGGAGGCGGCACCCTGCCGGCCGAGAATGCAGCCAGACGAGGAAAGGGCCGCCGTTCCTTTTCACCACGATCCTCGCAGAACCTGATTTCTTCTTAAAAATTGATTCCAACCCCGCCGCTGGCCGGCTTTTCGAACACAGTCTAATAATTCGTCAACGCAGAAATAATGGATATGCGCGCCGGAGCAGGGAAGGTTGCCAAGTCGGCAGAGCTGAGTGAATCGGCTGATTCTCGATGGGCTGCCAGCACAGGCATCGCTTCATCCAACCAGCGACTTACCCATCAATTCAACGTTGAAGGACTACTAAGGCGCTTTCCCGTATTTTTCGCGATGGAGCGCCCGGGCTTGTTTCTGCCAGCCATCACGCTTCACCCGGTCCCGCAGCTTGAGCTCCTCACTGACTTCCTTGATTTGAGGCGCCCGCCACTTGGCCACCTGCCGGAAGGTGTAAATGCCTGCTTCATAGAGGCGATCGCGAATCACTTCCCCTACCCCGCTCAGGCGGGTCAGGTCATCCTTCTCCCTCGGAGGACGATTGAAGAGCGGACCCAGACGCGGGTCTTCGAAGAGCCCCTCCTTCGCCTCGACCGGCAACTTTACCACCGGCTCAGGCGCTACTTCCAACCGCACAGGTTTGCTCGATCTCTTCTTCGGCAGCTTGGCCGCAGCCTCGGAGCGGAGGTCATCCGCCGCGGCCGCACTGCGCCTTCGCTTCGAACTTCCAAGCCCAGGCCTGGCCGCCTTCCGTAATTCCTCGGCAGCCTTACGCGCGGATTTCTCCACCTCGCGCCGGGCTTTTTCGGACGCCTTCCGGCCCGCTTCTGCTTCCCTGCGTGCTTCCTCAGCGGCTTTGCGGGTCGTGTTCTCAGCCACCTTGCGCTCTTCCTGAACTGCTTTCTGCAAGGCCCCTTCCGATTCCTTCCTTACTTCCGCAACAGCTTTGCGCACCGCGTCCTCCGCGACTTGTTCCGCTTCCTCACTCGCGCTCCTCAAGTCTGTGATCTCGTCGGCGAGTTTCTTCCGGGTCTCCTCCGAGCCCCTGCTCGCGGTTCCCAGGTCATTGAGTTCATCGGCCAGGCTCTTGCGCTCCTCAAACGCCTTGGTCAGCTCCACTTGAGTGCGCGCAAGCCGCTCTTCGGCCCCCTCCAGTTTCCCCTCCATTTCCCCCAGGGAACTCAATCGCAGCTCCGTTTCGACCAGTTCGTTCCGCAAGCCGTGCATCTCTCGACGAAGCACTCCCGCCGCATCCTCGACCTGCTGCCGCTCTCGCTGCTGGTCCTCCAAGTCGTGCTGCAAGCGTTTCTTCTCCGCCTTGATCTGGTTGATGAGCACCTCCGCCTTGCTGTCACCGCCCAGCATAGCCATGTGCTCGTTGAGCTCCTTTTTCTCCTCCCGCAGCCGGTGAAGCTCGTCCGCCCACTTGCTTTCCGCCACTTTGCGCTTCTCAAGTTCCTCCCGCTCGGACTCGCGCTCCTGGCCCACCAGGTCCAAATCCCTCTTCACCGTTGCGATCTCGCCCTGCGCTTCCGCCACCCGAGCTTCCAGCTCGGCTTTTGCAGTCCCCAATTGATCGAGCTCGCTGCTGGTCTGTGTTGCGCACTCCTCAAGCTCGCCCAACCGCTCATCCAGGCCGCCATTCTCGGCCCTCAGATCGTCCAGAGACCTTTTCATCTCGTCGCGCTCTTCACGAATCGAAGTCAAATCATCCTCAAGGCCCTTCTTCTCGCCCCTCAACTCGATCAATTTTGCGTCCGCCACTGTCGCGGCGCCCTGAACCTCCAGATAGCGGCTCTCCAACTCTGCACGTTCCTCAGTCAACTGCTCAAGATTCTGTGCGCCTTGCTTCTTCTCCTCGGCGAGGGACTCGAGCGCGCGTTTCAGCTCATCCCTCTTGTGGCGCAGTCCGCGAATTTCCTCGGCCGTCTGCGCCTGTTCATCGCTGCGTAGATCCACCTCGCGCGCCAGCTTGTCCGCCAACTCCTCCCGCTCGGTTTTCAATTGCGCCAGCTCTTCCAGCATTCCATCGCGCTCCTTCTCCACGCCCACCATGCGCTTTTCGATTTCGAGCCGCTTGGCTCGCAGCTCGGTCAGCTCACCGGTGATGCGTTCGCTCTCCTCCTGTCGGCCCTGCACCTCAGCCTCCAGTTTGGCGACCAATTCCTCCCGCTCTGATTTGAGCACTTCCAACTCCGCCCGTTTTTCGTCGCGCTCTTGCTCAACAC
>Ga0302119_10001266_pt1 | contig 11401 bp, 11 predicted proteins | sample AG5_Tmax_MG_FD_203114 | JGI IMG/M metagenome (GOLD analysis project Ga0302119, IMG submission 203114) | Marine microbial communities from Western Arctic Ocean, Canada - AG5_Tmax | ecosystem: Environmental > Aquatic > Marine > Oceanic | place: Canada: Western Arctic Ocean | collected 2017-10-01
CTTTCTTGTTTGGAATCTCACTTCCACAGATCGACGCCAAGCGCCGACTTGATGGACTCGCGGAGGGTATTGTCCTCCTCGGCCCCAATGCCCAATACTGTGGGCGTGATGCTGTCCGCAATCTGCTGGCGCAGACGGTCGGACAAGCGAGTCAGATCGGCACTGTCGATGACGACGATGCCCACGTCCTTCTGGCCGAGGAGGTCGCGCATGGTCTGCGTCAATTCCTCGTCGCCTTCAGGGTGGTGCAGGCGAGAGACGCCTGCGAGTTGGAATCCGAGCGTGAACTCAGGCGTGCCGACGATTGCGATCTCCATGTGTTCTCACCTCAGATTTCCATGTGCGCTTTGATGACCTCATCGGAGAGGCCGGCCGCCTTGCCGCGCACGAGCAGTCGGAGATTCTGCACCTCGAGCACTTTGCTCTCGATGTAGTGGATGACCGGGAACGCCGACAAGGGGTTCAGGTGACTGAGCCGTCGCAAGGCTTCCCGTCGCTCGTGGGCGAGAGCGGACACGACAGGGTCGAGTCCACCGGCGCTCTTCGCCGCGGCCATCGCATCTTCGAGAGCCGCGGTGTCGAGGTTGGGAATACGGCGCAGCACATCGATGAGTGCGTCGTCGGAATCCGCGGCTGCCGCGCTTCGCAGCATGTTGCCACGGAGCGCCTGGCCGCCTTTGAGCATCAGATCCGCGCGTTGGTCACCGGAGATGTCCTGGCGCAGTGCGCGGAGTAGATTGATGATGTTTCGATGGTCGATCTCGGTGCGCAGCATGATGAGCAGCCTGCGGTGTTGTTTGCCGCTGGATTGCAACGCCGAGATGGCATCGTCGTAGTAGTGGCGATCCAATGCATCCTCATACTCTTGTAGAGATGCATCTGCATCGAGCATCGCGATGCCAGCGCCCCACGGTGTACCGCGCATCGCATGTGCAGCATCGCCCAATGTCTCACAGTTGCGCGCAATTTCCAGCCAAGGCGTGTTCAGTGCATTCTCCTCAGGCATCACCATGTTGGCGAGATCTTCAGAAGAGACCCCGGTACGGACCGCACGGAGGACGGTCTTGGCGTTCATGTAAGAGAATCGGGTCGCGAACACGGCGACAATCCGGCCGAGGCGGCCTTGGCAATAGCCGAGAACCTCCTTCAATTCGCGATCGAGATTGTGTGAGAGCGCCGCCTCGATGAGGTCGGCGCCGCCGAGGCGACCGGCGTAGATATCCAACTCCTTGCGGTAGCCGATCTCACCGATCGTCGCCGCGATGGTGTCGGGCCCCTGAACCATGAGTTGTCGCATTCGGGTTTCGTCGATCAGCTTGGCCTTGCGGGCCTTGCTGCGGGCAGAGGCGTTTGCCCAGTTGCCCTTTCCGACTGCGATCTCACCCATTGGAATCCCTCATTGTCCGAATAGAATCTGGCTGACGTCGCCAAGGTTGTTTTCCCACGCATCGCGCAGGCGACCTTCGAATCGGTAGTCCATCATGACCGAGCCATCCTCGCTCTCGAGGACGAATCCGCCGATGCCATCGACATCCTTGCCGAAGTTCACGCCCTTGGCACACTGTTCGAGTGCCTTGCGATCTTTGGAGACCGGGCGAAGGACCATGCCATCACCGGCCGAGGACAAGGCCCCGGTGGCGAGTGACTTGATCAGGTCTGAACGACCCTTGAATTTGGCCGAGCCGACGGCTTCGATGACCCGTTCCCACGTCGCGTCAAGCTCTTCCCTTCGGGCGACGAGAATTCGTTGTTGATTGGCCTGGCGAGCCGCGGCAACGGTCTCGACAGAGAGTTGTTGGCTGCTGCGTTCGGCGCGGGAAATGACGTCCGACCGGTAGGCCTCGACCTGCTTCCCCGCCTCCTTCAAGAGGCCCTTGGCCTCCTTCTTGGCAGCTGCGGTGATCTTCTTTGCCTCGGCCTTGGCCGAGTCGCTGATTTCACCTGCGAGTGTTTCAAGAGACATGCGTCACGCTCCTTTTCTGTGTTGAGTCGAATTCCAGATGCTCACAGGAGGAACATCGCAAGGAATCCGAACAGAACCACAGTCTCGGGCAGCACGGTGAAGAGCAGCGCATGGCCGAATCGACTGGCGTCTTCAGCAAGCATGCCAACAGCAGCAGCGCCAATCTGACCTTGGGCCAGGCCAGTGCCGATGCCACACCCGGCGAGAGCGATACCCGCGCCGAGCTTTGCCATTGTGTCTTTCTCCGCGATTGCATCATCTTCAGCGGCCGCACTGGCCACACCGGCGATCAAACTCACGCTCATCAGTACGAGCAAAAGCCGTACCGCATTTTTCATGTTCATTTTCATTTCAATTACCTCCGTTTATTGTATTCCAAGGGGGGACTCTGATCATTCAATTTCAACGCGGCCAGGGGTGAATCCAAAGGGCTTGAAGGGCAGGCCGCTGCCCTCGTAGAATTGCATCATCCACTCGACGAAGTGGAGTCGGACGGTGTGGATGTTCGGACTGAAGACACCGAGCACGAGCGCGAATAACTGGACGATAAGCCAGCCGACGATGAGCAGCGGCAAGAGAATGAGATCGACGGCAACTGCCGAGCCGAGATTCGAAAGGGTCGAGGCAAACACTGGATAGATCATTTCATTGCCGGTCGCGGCGATCTTGACACCGACAACACCGACGGCGAACAAACGGACGTAAGAGACCACCTTGGGCAGTAGGCCGAGCGATTCGAGCACGCCCATCGGAATGCCGATTGCCCAGCCCATCTTCTCGTAATGGGCGAGCATCACCATCACCATCAGTGTACCCGTGAGAGCCAGCACCACACCGACGGTAAATACCGTGTCGAGCAGGGCGACGTATTCCGCATCCGTGTGACCAGGTGAGACGAGGAAGGCATAGCTGAACAGGAAGCCGCCGATTAGCAGCACCATCCAAGAGCCCTTCTCAAAGACCGCAGCGACGAATCCGTGGGCCTTGGCGACGTTGCGGAATCCGAGAAGCAAACCGATGAAGATGTGAGCAACGCCCATGTAGATGGTCAGCAGGATGAGGTCGTCCATGTTGAGTGAGACGCGGTGGAAGGGGAAGACGAGAACCAGGCCGAAGTACCCCGCGAATTCATGGTGAATTTCGCCGCCGTTCGGATATAGCGTGGTCATCCAGGATACCCATGCCGGCACACCTTCTGCAGCAACATAGGCACCGTCCGCGAGGTGCGGCAGGAACTCGAAGCCGGCGAACTCGCCGTATAGGTAGCCGAAGGCGACGGTGGCAAGGCCGATGGCGAGCAGGAAGCCCGCCGCATTACGCATTGTGTCATCGAGCGGGAATTTCTTCCACATGAAGGCCGCAAGGCCGATCACAGCGAGGCCGTAGGCCATGTCCCCGAGCATCATGCCGAAGAATAACGGGTAGGTGATGACCATGAAGATGGTTGGGTCAATCCGGCCGTATTCGGGTCGCCCCATCACATCGGTAAGCATCTGGAAAGGCGCGCTATACTTGCGCGGCGCGAAGGCGATGGGCGGCATCTCGACCGCATGGTCATCCTCGCCGTGAGCGTGGTGAGCGGGTACCTCAAAATCCTCGATGTCGACATAGGTGCACACTGAATTCAGGGCTGTGGAGACCTCATCGGCACTGCGGGTCGTCACCCAGCCATCGATGATGAAGGCGTGTTCACTCACGGCCACGCGCACGGGAGCGGTATGAATGGAGAGATCACGCTCGAGCAATTCCATGCCACCGAATAGCATGCCACCGTTGGCCTCGGACCAAGCCTCAGCCGCCTCTTCGAGTTCGGTCTGCCGCGCCTGCAATACTGCCTTTCTTTGTCTGTGTGAATCGATGCCCTCAGCAGGCAGGCCTTCACCCTCGGGAATTTGAATCGGCTGAAACTCGCTCGCTTGGAGCACCTCTTGAATGGCTTCGGCGTCTTCATTCCGGCTGAAGGCAGCGATGACACCGGACTTGCCGATCTCACTGTTGACCGTGATCACGGCATTGCCGAGGGCGGTGAGGCCGGTGCGGGCTTTGGCCAGGGTACGAACCGTCCCGACATGGGCGGTGACCGAGGCATAGCCGGAGAGGAGTTCGAGTTCGAGACTGAGAGGTTCGAGTTGGGAAAGAATGGTGATGGACTCATCGATTTGACCGATTTCGGTTTCGATTGAATCCATTTCATCGAATCGCGCTGTCGCCTCCTCGATCAAATCGTCGACCGCATCGGTGAGGGTGCGGCGCACGGAGGGTGCGGGCAACAGTTCGGTGGCGCTATCCACCTCAATCTGTGCCGCGCAACTTCGCAGACGGGTCAACGCTCGACTGACCTCTTCGGAGTCTTCCTCCGGGCGACCGAGGGTAAGACCGCTCTCATCGCCGGGATAGTCGTTGATGTGAACCGCCGAGAGGCTGGCGACCACACGGATGGTTGTCGGTAGCTGATCACGCGTGCCCGCGAGGAGCAAGCGCGACATTGATTCTGTCGTGAATTGGCTCATAGGTACCACCGCTTAGGAATGGACTCATGCTTCCCTGAACGCAGAGAATACGGATTCGATCGCTGCATCGCGATTGGATTCTCCGCTCTCGTGGACGGCTGCAAGATCCGCATCGCCCTCGGAACTGACTTTGGTCGCGGATTTGGCGGATGCCTTGCGCGACTTCTCCAGCAGGCTGTTCGCTTCAGCTTCGGCCTCCTGACGACCACTCGAGGTCTTTTCAGCGGCGCTGGCTCGAGCCTCGGAGATGATCGAAGCAGCGTCGGATTCAGCCTTGCCAATGGTCGCTGCGGCATCCGCCTCAGCGTCCTTGATGGTGCGAAGAACATCGGCTCGTCCCATAGGTTCCACCTTCGGTGAGTTGGGCGACCGGAGAGGGGTTAATGATGGTAACCTTAAGCCATTGCGAACAAGACCTCCACCGATTGTGAGAAATCGTCTTGAGGATTGAACCAAATAGGCGATTGCAGGCCGTGAAGAACGATGGACACGGAACGCATGGGCGATGCGGATTGGACTGAACTCCAGCGAAATCTCGAAGCCACCATCCCCGTCTACGACCGCATCAATCGCTTCGCCACCATGGGCCAAGACAAGCGTTGGCGACGCATGGTACGAGACCGGCTCCCCGCGAAGGGTCGCATCCTCGAGGTCGGCTGTGGACCCGGCACCTTCGCCGAGATGATACCAGACCGAGATCTCACCTGCCTCGACCCGATCCCAGCGATGCTCGCCGTCGCCGAGAAGCGAGTCAACCCCGGCCGGGCCACACCCGTCACCTTCGTCGAGGCGACCGCCGAGGACATGCCCTTCGAGGACAATGCATTCGATGGCGTCTGCAGCTTGTTCTCCTTCCGCGACTGGTATGACAAGCGCGCGGGACTGGGCGAGGTCAAACGGGTGCTCAAACCGGGTGGAACCCTGGTGATTGTCGACCCGGCCAAGATGAACCGCGTGCACGGCTTCTTCGGCTCCTTGTGGATGCGATTCTGGGTCGGTGGCTATGCCCGATTCATCTGCCGCATGAAGGACCACCCCTGGAAATGGTTGACCAAAACCTACGTCCATTTCGGCACGACCAAAACCTACGTGCGCATGTTGGAGGAGTGTGGATTCACCCATGTCAAAGCCAAGGTCATCTTCCCCGGCATGGCGACCATCTGGACGGCCAAGGCGCCCGAGTGAGGGTCACTTCGGTGTGTGGGAAAGAGTCCAGTTATTTCGGCGCAGGCCTTCCAAGGCTGCGGGTATTCGATGCCCGCTATGAGGGGGGGGTCGCTCGGGCTCAGAGTATGAAAAGCGGTCGGGAGCAATCCACAGCGCGTCGCAAGCCACCCGTGCCGAGGATGCGCATGCAGAGTTCTGTGCTGATGTTGCCACGGCAGAAGGATTGGAAGAGTTTCTTGGTGCGCGCGCTGATCTTGAGCGGACCGTGGAGGTTTCGCTTCAGCTGGTTGTCATAGGTTGCCAGATCATTGGCGATGATGGCATCGGCTGCATACTTTCCAGAGACCATCGCTGTCCCGATTCCACCGCCATTGGAGGGCATGACCAGGCCCGCGGCATCGCCCACGGCGAGGACATTGTCGGTGACGGCGCTTCGCAGCGGGCCGGCGAGTGGAATCCAACCACCACCGTAGGACAGGAGGCGCACGCCCATGTCGTCGATGAATCGGTCGAGGGTCTTCTTGAGCGGCTCGCGCAGATGCTTGGTCATCATGCCCAGACCGATGTTGGCGACACCCTCTCCTTTGGGGATGATCCAGGCGTATCCGCCGGGCGCGATGCTGCCGACGAAGAGGTCGAAGGAGGCGGGCAGGTCGCCCGCGACCTGCGCATAGAGGGTTGGCAGTTGGTCTCCAGGCCGTTGGCCGGTGCCGCGCAATCTTGCGACGTGGGCCAGCGCGCCGGAGGCATCGATCACATGGTCGGCGGTGAATTTTCCCTCATTGGTGACATAGACATCTCGCTCGCCTCGGGTCGTGACGTTACGCAACTCGACCGATGTGCGGACCTCGGCGCCGGCCGTGACGGCACGGTCGGCAAGCCACCCATCGAACTGGACGCGGTGGGCCGTGATGCATTCGAGGTCGAAGCTATACTCTCTCATCTTGGGTGAGAAAATGCGCATCCACTCCAACTTCTGGGCGGTGATATGAGAGGGGACGTCGAAGGCGTCCTGCAGCCAAGCATCATCCTTGATGCCGCTGAACGTCTGTGCCATCTCGCCCATCAGCGGGATGCATTCGCCACATTGGGCCGGGTTGCCGACGATGTTGCGTCTCTCGATCACCAGGACATCTTTGTCCGCTTCAGCCAATCGTCTGGCCGCACTGCTGCCACCCGGTCCAGCGCCGACGATGAGCACCTCGCGGTGCTCGACGTCACGCATGTCGGGTCATCACCCCTCGGGTCAATTCGATGAGCACATCGCGAACCTCTGATGCAGCGAATTGGGTGAGGTGCTCGAGGGCCCGTTCGAGGTGATTGTGGATGAGGAGGCGACAGTAGCCGAAGGAATCGGATTGTTCGAGCAGTGCAGTGAGTTCGTCATAGCGGTCATCGCGAAATTCGTTGAGAATGTCGGCGAGTTGACGTCGTTCATCGCCGTGCAGCAAGGTGAGGGCGTGGATGATGGGGAGGGTCATTTTCCCCTCGTGCACATCGGTGCCTCGAGGTTTGCCCATGCGCTCATCCCCGGTCAAATCGAGCAGGTCGTCAACCAGTTGGAAGGCGATGCCGAGTTCCATCCCAAAGGCACGCAGTGCTTCGATTTTTTCGGCATTTGCGCCGGCGATGATGGCGGCACATTCGCATGCTCCGGCGAACGGGCCTGCGGTCTTTCCCGTGACGATCTCGTAGTAGTCCTCGGGCGTGGTCGCAAGGTCCCCGACGTGCTTGAGTTGCTTCAATTCGCCCGCGGCGATGGCCGCACAGGTCTGGGCCATCGTCGTGACGATGCGCTCCTCGTATCGACCGCCTAGTCCGAATCCCATGACGAAGAGGAAGTCGCCGCCGATGATGGCGTGGTCGAGGCCATGCTTCTCGTGCAGGGTCTGAACGCCCCGGCGCAGTTTTGCACCATCGTAGACATCGTCGTGGATCAAGGTCGCCGTGTGGATCAATTCGGTGGCCAGGGCGAAATCCATGACCTCGCCTCTGTCTTCACCACCTGCGAGGTCATGTGCGAGCAGCGTGATGACGGGGCGGATTCGTTTTCCGCCAGCGAGAAGAATCTCTCTGGCGAGGTCCATCGCGGGGGCGCTGGGGCCTTCCATCGCTTGGTCAACCAACGCCTCGAGGGCCGCTTCAACCTCCAGTCGACACCCGATGAGGAGGGGGCTGTCGAGGACTGAATCGGCCATGTCCCCTCGAAGAGGGGTGGCTATATCAACAGGCGGCCGCCGCCACGAGCCGGGCACGATGCGTGTCCGCCCTGAGGCGGGATGAACATGGAGGCGGCAGCAGGTTCCGATTCCATCCACATCCTCTGCATTGGCACCGATGAGGATGCCGCGCCGCGTCACGTTCGCAAGTGGCTGGAGACAACCCCGATGGAGGGTTTGGATCTCATCACAGAATTCGATGGTGCCCTCGAGGAAGGACTGTTGCGACTGGAGGAGGGTGAGGTCGATCTCCTCGCCATCTCGGCCTCGGTTTGGTACGAACGGAACGCCGCCCGGGATACCCGGGTTGCCACGGCCTTGCCACGTCGAGAAGAGAACCACATTCTGGTCGCAGACGACCGCCCTGCCTACCTCCCATTCAAGTCGATTATCCTGTCTGCGAACCGTCTCCAAAGGCGCCAGTTGAGACGCTATAGACCAGACTTTCGCGTGATGAGTCCCAAGGCATTCGCCGATACGGTCGGTCGGGCTGAACCGCCCGAATCCGGCCTCGCTCTCCAAGCCTATCTCGAGGACCTTCGCGCGACGAAGGTCATCAATGGGTACGTCAGCGAACGGCACCTGTTCAGCGCCGCCGACGTCGACGCGCGCCGCCATGCGCTGATGACTGACCCCCGACAGGGTGAGTCGGTCCGATTCCTGCCCTCGCCACTGCAAGGGCTGACCTTGTTGATCGGAAGGAAGGCCTTCCCGACCACCCTTTCGGATCGCATCGGAGACTTCGAATCGGAGACGGCATGGGAATGCGAGAAGATCTTGCTCGACGGCATCGATGTCGAATTGCGCGACCGTGTTGGCATGGTGGTTCGACATCGGCAGATTCCGTCCCTTCTCAAACAGGCGGAATGGCAGAAGGATCTGCTGCGTTCAACCTCGTTGCTCGACCCGGATGGAAAGTTGGTCGATACCGGAGCACGGATTGAGGTGCTGCTGGAGGCGGTCGGTCGCAATGGCACCCGCACGCTGCTCTTGGAGCGTCTCCTGAAGAGAGGTGCGGCGAGCACCGCGGTACGACTGATGTTGGTCGAGTGGGATAGGATGCTGCAGTCCGTCACCATGGAACATGAGGAGGACGTGCGTCTCGGTGCGGCCCGTCCCGCCTTCCTCGACTTGTGAAACCGCTTTTCCAACAAGGTCTGAAGACGGCCCTTAGGGCCGATGAAGAAGCGGAACCTATACAATCGCTTGAAGACGCAAACGCCGGCGAGGACACATGCAAGTTGACGAGGAACTGCTCTTCGGCCTCTATGCGGCCCGGCTCGATGAACTGCGAGAAATGGCCGTGTCGAACGGACTTTCGAAGGCAGGGAATGTCGAGCAATTGCGCGCCAGAATGATCGATCACGTCGCCCTCTCTGCCCTGGATTTGTCCTGGGAATCTCTGCAAGAAATGCAGAATAAGGATCTTGGCGAGGTTCTCGGACTCTTCGGCATCAAGCGGTCAGGCTCCATCAAGGAGAAGAGGCAACGTCTCTGGCTCCACCTCAATCATGATCCCAAGAAATTGAATCCCGAAACGGCCGCCGATGCGACCCGGGATGACCTCCACGAGTTGTGCAAAGCGCTGGAATTGCCGCGCTCGGGCAGCAAGAATCAGTTATTCGCTCGCGTCGCCGGTGTGCTCTCCTCCCACGAGGGGGGTTGGGGCAAGGTGAAGAAGAGCCTGAAGAAAGGGAAATCGGTCGCCAAACCTGGTCCCGCCGCACCGGCCGTCGTCGAAGCGCCTCCGGTGATGGATGCGGATGAGGCTGCGGAACTCGCTGCGATGATTCAAGCCTCTATCGACGCGGTCGATGTCGATGAATTGACCGAGGTGCTCGAAGAGGAGACGGAACCCGCCGTCGGTGAGACCGAGGGCATCGTCGAACCTGAGACAATCGTCGAACATTCTTCTGACATCACCATCGATGAGGGCTCGGGCGCAGCGCTGATTGAACTCGAAGCTCGGCTGGCCGAACTTCAGAGCCACATTCGCGACTTCCTTCTCATCAGCCGCGAGCACGATGCGAATGATGTGACGGCCTTCGTCGAGGATCTCTCGAGCGAGGGATTCCAAACCAATCACTCCATCGTCCGCAACCGAATCCTCGCCGAGATCACGGCGATGGCCCAACGGCGAGACCAAGAATCCGACGCGACCGGCCAAGCGCCCGGTTCATGGCGAGAGCGCAAGGCATTGCGCCGTTTGGAAGAATGCCGCCAAGGATTGCTCGATACCTTGGATGGAATCATTGAATCGGATGGGGATGACATCGCCCTCGCGCGCGTGAGATTTGAATCGGCCGCAGCCGATGCTGGGCTCGACCTCGAATTGCCCAGCATCAGTGGCCGGGTCCACGGCCTATTCGATCTGCAAATCAGTCTACTCGAAGGTCAGAAGAATCTCGATCCCGTCAGTGCGAGACGCCAACGCGCCCTCGAGGTATTGTACCGCGGTTCGCAGGATCTTTCTGGCGATGCGATGCGAACCCTACAGCGGTTCGAAGACCAAATCGAGAATTTCGAGCGAATCGTCGAGACCCTGGTCCGTCGTGCCGAAGGCCGATTCGGACCTGTCGAGCACGCCTTGCTGGTCCGATTCCTCGAGCGACGTGGTTGGGACATTGGTCATCCCGAGGTTCGCCCTCGAGCGCTCTCTGCCGCCGGCGTGCTCGCGGCCGCCATGGGATACATCGACGAGACCGAGGTGCCTGGCCTGCCAACCTCCATCTCTCTGGATCCCGACAAAGTCTCCGATGTCGTCGAGTCACTTCGCGGTCTCCTGACCGACATGGGCCGCACACCTCCGACCGTTGACAGCGTCGCCCACGGTGTGCCCCCCGCCGAAGCGGCTCAGGCAGAAGAGGTCAGCAACATCGGCAGGGTTCGCAACAAATTGGATCAAGCCGACGACATCCTCGGTCGACTCTCGCGTGGATTCGATGCCGAAGCCAGCGAATGATCAGTGCTTTCGTTGCGCTGAATAGTAGGATTGGAAGACCTTGGTCACCTGCTCAATCCCTCGGACACCCTGATTCATCAGGTCGATGAGGATCTGCTCGCGCATCTGTACAGCGGCCTCGTAGTCGGCCGGTCGGATGCCCGCACTGGCGCACAGGGTCTCACGGAACTTGCTCGGCACACCCGTCTCCTCGACGTTGTCCTTGGTCGGGTCGTATTTCCAGATGGGGTTGAGGCGGGGCTTGTCACCCTCCATGCCTGCGATTTCTGCCACCTCGGTGATTCTGCGAACACTCTTGCCGCCACGATGGACGCGGCTCTGCATGATGATCAGGTCGAGACCGGATAGCATAATCGGTGGCACATTCATCGGTGAACTGGTCAATCGGGTGACCGTTTCAGCCGCGGTATTGGAGTGAAGGCTTCCACAGGAACCGTCGTGGCCGGTGTTCATGGCGGTGAGCAAGGTGCTGGCCTCCGGTCCACGAACCTCACCGACGATGATGCGATCGGGGCGCATGCGAAGGCTCGATTTCAAGCAATCATCCATGGTGACAGCGCGGGTGCCGTCCGGGCGTTCC
>Ga0302119_10001269_pt1 | contig 11393 bp, 8 predicted proteins | sample AG5_Tmax_MG_FD_203114 | JGI IMG/M metagenome (GOLD analysis project Ga0302119, IMG submission 203114) | Marine microbial communities from Western Arctic Ocean, Canada - AG5_Tmax | ecosystem: Environmental > Aquatic > Marine > Oceanic | place: Canada: Western Arctic Ocean | collected 2017-10-01
TTTGGAGTCCTAATAGCCTAAACCCAGCATGAATTACTTTATGGAGTCCCGGTTCTGGGAGATTATACTCTGTGAGAAATAAGCCTTTTTCATCATCTGGCAAAACAGCGATCTCTTCTTCGATGGAAGCACAGATTCGAACAGCATAATTCCCTTCTTTTTCAGCAAAATCAAAAAGAGCCTGAACATGCCTATTGCGTTTTTCTTGCATAATCTCTGCTTCATCCACATTGGCTATATACAAGATTGGTTTGCTACTAAGTAGATGAAGAGAACGTAGGATCTTTTTTTCATCGGCGTCATCCACAGGCAAGGTTCGAGCCCGGTGCCCTTCATTACAATGTTTGAGTAGCCGATTGAGAAGCCCCAATTCTTTTTTGGCAATTTTTTCTCCGGAGCGAGCCATTTTTTCTGTTTTGTGTTTGCGTTTTTCCAATGTATCCAGATCGGCCAGCAATAATTCTGTTTCAATGGTTTCAGCATCTCGGGTTGGGTCCACACTGCCATCAACATGGGTGATATTTTCATTTTCAAAGCAACGTACTACATGAATGATTGCGGCAGTCTGTCGGATCTGTCCGAGAAATTTATTTCCTAACCCTTCACCTTTACTGGCACCTCGGACGATTCCGGCAATGTCTGTGAATTCAACGGTTGCATGGATTATTTTTTTTGGATTATAAATTTCCCCAAGCTTATTCAACCTGAGGTCGGGCAGTTCCACAATCCCAACATGGGGTTCAATAGTGCAAAAAGGATAATTTTCAGCTGGAACGCTGGATTCTGTCAGGGCGTTAAATAGGGTAGACTTCCCCACATTGGGTAGTCCCACAATTCCACATTGGAGGGCCATTATTTAAATAGAAAATCTAATAATTTAAAATGAATCTAAAGCAGGATCACCACCGAAATCGTAAGTGAGATTGTCAAACAACCCAACTTGTAGATTTTTTGCGAAATAAATAGTTTGATTTTCACTGATACTCAATGTGCCATCGGCCCAAACCAGATATTTCCCACGCCGATTCAGGACTTTTTTAATATCAATTTTATATGTAACAGTATCATGGTAAGGGCGGACTTGTCCTTTAAATTTCAGTTCACCAACGCCTAAAGCACGTCCACGACCCTGACAACCACTCCAGGATAAAAAGAATCCAACCAATTGCCACATGCCATCAAGCCCTAAACATCCAGGCATAACTGGATCACCTTTAAAATGGCAATGAAAAAACCAAAGTTCGTCAGTGATGTCCAGTTCTGCTATAATCTGTCCTTTTGCATATTGGCCACCATCATCATTGATCTCTGTGATACGGTCCATCATAAGCATGGGAGCTAAGGGTAATTTTCCATTTTCCATTCCACCCAGAATCCCTTTACCGCTTTGGATTAATTCTTCTTTTGTATAACTGTTTTTTACTATCATGATATGTTTTATTATCCTATGATTTTACGGGGGTGAGAGTACGACAAATTTTTGAATTTATGAACCGACATTTCATGTTCAACTTTCAAAATAATCCGGTAAATTGCATGCTGAAATTTGGAGAACAAAATGTCTGATTGGGTATTAATATTAGGAGGGTCAACTGGCCATGGAGCAGCCACAGCAAAGCGGCTTGCAAATGATGGTTATGGAATTATTGCGTTTCATTTTGATCGTGGAGATGCAAAAAAATTAGCAGTAGAAACAATCACTGAAGTAAATGAGATCACTGGTGGTCGGTGTCATTATTTTAATACAAATGCAGCGGCAGAAGAAACCATGGATAAGTATATTCCACAAATCAAGGAGATTACGAGTGGAGAACCGGTGAAACTTCTGCTTCATTCTATTGCGTTCGGGACCACCACCAATTTATTTGGTGAAAAGCCTGTCACCCAACGACAAATGGATATGACGGTTCATGTTATGGGGAATGCTCTGTTATATTGGACACAAAAGTTATATGCGGAAGGACTCCTGGCAAACGGCTCACGCGTCATGGGGCTCACCAGCGAGGGAAACTATGTGGCCATGGAAGGATACGGTCCTGTTAGTGTGGCAAAAGTCGCTATGGAAGCTATTATCCGACAGATTGGATGGGAATTAGGGCAATTTGGAATTACAGCTAACGCAGTCCAAGCTGGCGTTACACCAACCCGTGCCTTAACAAAAATTACAGAAGGATGGGAAAAGTGGATCGAAAACACTAAGAAACGAAATCCCATGCGCCGCACAACCACACCTGAAGATGTGGCGGGAACCATTTCAATGCTTTTACAACCAGAAGCAGATTTCATCAATTGTTCCATCATTTATTGTGATGGTGGGGAGTCCCGTTCCGGTACTTTCTAATGGTTATTAAACCTAACAAAGGATATCTTTTGAAAGGTTATTTAATTTTTTCACTATGGAATTAATCCAATTCCTACAACAATTCGATTTCCCAATTATCCTTTTTCTCATGAAAGGCATAACACTATTGGGAAATGGCACTGCTTATCCAATTTATCTTATAATATCATTTTTTTATTTAAATCGAAAAGATTGGCTATCATTTCTTGGCATTATAATTTTATCAGCAATCATAATGAAATGTCTAAAAGATGGATTTGCCTTACCGCGCCCACTGGAAGAATTGCACCTTATTTCAGTTTCAGGATTTGGGTTTCCAAGTGGCCACGCACAAATGGCTATGGTAGTGTGGGGCTGGCTCGGACACCATTATAATAGAATTATACCAGCTTCAGTAATGATCTTCATGGTGGGATTTTCAAGAATTTATCTAGGTGTCCATATGCCCCACCAGATCATTGGTGGATGGGCCGTTGGGTTTGTGGTGTTTATGGGGTGGTTCTTTGTAGAAAAAGAGCTATCGAAAAACTCCTGAATTAGGAGTCAATACCCAGAGCTATCTTTGTTTCAATAAGCCCAACAAGATCATGGCAATCCTTATTGGGCGTGATATCAAAACTCCGTTTTGCCTCATTCAAAGCATAGGCCCACCACCCTTTTTTTGTATAAGCGATGGCAAGCTTAAAGTGGGCTTTACCTAAAATTTGGAATTCATCTCGAGCAAGCTGGCTCGGATCACCTGAATAAAGACGGGAAACTTCACGATATTCCATGATGGCTTCGTCTAAAAGTCCTTTTTGAAGATACCAATTTCCAAGATTCAAATGGCGCGAAGGGTCTTCCTGGCATGCACTAATCATCAGTACCAGAAAGGCAGGTAAGAGCAATCTGCAGCGTCGGGATATATAATCAATCATAATAGGAGGTGAATTTCTAGTTTTAGGTTGTGGAAAATCAAGAAGAAAATCCATCAACATTAAATGCATGTTCTGAGGACTGTTTTGGATCACGAACGACAAAATGGAGTATTGCCATGCCTAAAAAAAGACTTGCGCCGATAAGATAAAGTGACAAGGTATAATTACCAAACCGAACCATGTAGCCAATGCCCAAAATAAAAATCAAAACAAACGGTGCAAGCATGGTATCCACTAAAGCCATGTATGTTTTGGTATCGCGCTCTTCAGCAAAATCATAGATAAGATTCATAGCCGAGGGCATAAAAGCACCTTGACCCGCACCAATGGCCATGAAAACCGCATAAACCCATAACATATTCTGTGAAAAAATAGCAAGGAATACTGCTGTGAAGTGGGCCAAATAGGCAACCATCATTCCGGATTTATGACCCATTTTATCTCCTAATATTCCTACAAAATAACTGGCAAAGCCAGATGCTATCACATTCAGGATTGTAAAGATTCCGGCTTGACTCACATCAAAATTGAATTTATCCTGACAATAAATCGCATAAAGTCCCAATCCCGGTAAATGTGCAGCGAAGAGGATGCGGGATAAAATGTATTTTTGGAAATTTTTATGGCCAACCACAATGGATTTTGTTTCAGCTAAAAAATATTTAACTGTTTTGTGGCGGTGTCCTTTTTTCGGTGATTTAACGCGGAAAAACAAAAACAGAAACGTGCCAATTGTTAGACTTATAAATAGTATAAAAAACCCAATTCCAAAATTTCTGGGGAATGGTATGTTGCTGGATAATAGAAATCTTAAGATGAATCCACCTGCAAAACTACCCACACTGTTAAAGGCAAATCCTAACCCAAAAAACTTACCTCGTTCAGATTTCAAAGTGGATTGATTTAAAAATTCAGCCCAAATAGGTATAATGATACCTATCGATAAAGAATACAATATGAAATAAGAAAAATAGACTTTCCAAGCAGTTTGAATTTGTTCGGGATCCAGAATGGTAAATGTGAATCCCATGGCAAAAGCCACCATAAGAATGATTATGTGTACTAGGATAACAGCTTTTTTGATATTGCGGATATTTCTCCCAAGAGTCGCAATAATTAAAGTTGGTAATGCAATAAGAATCGAAAATAATCCGGCAGTGGAAACAGCAATACTTTCTGGTGCACCCAATTCCCTTAAAAACAATGGTACAACCGCATAAAGCGTATGGAATGCGATACCAAACCCCCAACAGAATTCATGAACAAGATTATATTTTAAATTATGATTATGATCTTTGAGAGTTAACTCAGCCATAGGTCTCTTCCCGAGTGAGAAGAACCATAGATCCCAGAAGCAGAATTGCACCGATAATTTGTGCGAATCCCAACATATGACCTCGAATAATCCAATCAAGAAAAACAGCAGAAAGGGGCCATGTCAATTCATAAACTGTGGCATGGGATGCCTTCATATGCTTGAGCCCAAAATAATAAATGAAAAGTGCCACAGCTCCGGTGGACATGACAATAATAACCAAATTCCGCCATTGATGAGTTGTGAGTTCTAGTGTTCCAAAACCATCCGATGTAATAGTGAAAATGATGAGAGCGCCTACAGCTGTTAAAGATAATCGCAGTGCAGTAACAGCAGTAAAGGGTAATCGATTCAACGCATGTTTTCCAAGAACGGTGGAACTCCCCCAACTGAATGCGGCCAATGTTGCCAGGAGCGCTGCAATGAGTGTTTTATCATCCCAGTCTGCAATAGATGTGGTTCCAAAGGTGACAAGATAGGCACCTAACATGGCCACCAGAGCCAAACCAATAAATCTCTGGGTTAGTTTCTCTTTTAAAATTATGGCTGCAAGGGAAATGGCAAAAATCGGCTGGAGTTTCTGTAAAAGCACCACCACCGACAGATCGATATAGTTTATATAGCTCAATGCTTTCGTGTAAAAGTATGTCCCTAAAATTCCGCCGCAGATAGAGATCCATAAAATAGAGATCCAACCACGCTGCCCCAATTTTTTTATCTCTGGCCACGTTTTGATAAGGAATGGTAAAAACAGCAGTGCTCCAAATGCATGTTCGAGAGTCACTACCAAAAAAGATGATATGGAATAAAGCTCCTGTCTTAAGAATGCATCCGCGCTCCAGAGAAGGGCGGCAAAAACAACAGCTAGCGGTGGGAGTATTTTTCGCATCATTAAAATTAGGTGCAGAAGTAAAACTAATTGCGTGTTTATTCCGATAGATTTTTGGTCAGCAATTTGTCATGGATGCTTTCTTGAAAAAGCTGAGTTAACAAAATTATTTTCCATAATAATTATGATCCATAGAAAATAAAATGTTCTCTATATTCTGGTTAACGTAAATCACAATGGAATGACCGAAAACTACAAAGAAAATTTACTGCCGAGTCTCATTGCAGGCACCATTAATGGTATTATTTTTATTGTGTCTGCCATGTCTTTGGCAGCCCTGATCTTTACGGGACCGCTTGCTGCCTACCTGCCTCAAGGAATTGGAATTTTGCTGGTAGGGTCCGTTATATTTGCTCTTTTTTCTGCTTTTACGGCAACCTATCCACTAATTCTTACAGCTCCCCAGGATATTCCCATCGCCATTCTCGCCTTGATGGCTATTACAATTAGCACAGGAATCGGGGATCAACTTTCCGCAGAGGATGTTTATCAATTTATTTTTGTCGCCATTGGCGTCACATCCATTATGGTTGGGATTTTCTTTTGGATATTGGGTCGCTTTCGATTAGGGAAATTAGTCCGTTTCATTCCCTTCCCCGTAGTAGGTGGATTCATGGCTGGAACCGGTTGGCTCATAGTCAAATTCTCTTTTAGCATGATGACAGATATGGATTTGACCCTGTCCAATGCCTTTTATTTCTTGAATTCGAATGTATTAATCCAGTGGGTACCGGGCTTAGTTTTTGCAGTTGTACTTTTACTGGCGAGCCGGCGAATCAGTCATTATTTATTGACGCCGGGAATCCTAACAGGAAGCATTCTTTTATTCTATGGCATCACATCTTTCCAGGGATTTTCTTTCAGCGATTTGGAATCTGCTGGTTATTTACTAGGTCCTTTTCCAGAAGGAGGCCTTTTCCCTGGTACGCCATTACCTTATGTATCAGATTTTCGCTGGGACCTTTTTATAATACATCTTCCTGCCATTGCCACCATGATGGTTCTGAATGCCATTTCCATCCTGTTTAATTACAGTGGACTTGAATTGGTTGTTAAAGAAGATTTTGACTTGGACAAGGAATTACGATTAACTGGTTATGGCAATATTCTGGCAGGATTTGCAGGAACTCCTCCCGGGTATATCACCCTAAGTGAAACATCCATGGCTTATAATATTGGAGCCCGGACCCGATTATCCAATATCATTGTGGCGCTCTTTTGCGGCATTACTCTCATTTTTGGGGCAAAAGTGATTTCCGTTTTTCCTAAAGTGATCTTGGGCGGATTGCTTCTGAATCTTGGATTGGATTTTTTAGTGGAATGGCTTGTGGATACTTGGAAACGGCTCCAGAAAATGGATTATCTTGTTATTGTTCTCATCCTGGTTGTTATCGCAACTGTTGGATTTTTAGAAGGGATCGTCATTGGCCTGCTCATGTCCATTGCTTTGTTTGTAATCAAATATTCAAAGGTAGAAGTAATCAAATACGAACTATCGGGAAAAACTTATAGTAGTAATGTGGGTCGATCAGAGCAGATGAAGAAAATACTTGAGGATAACGGTGATAAAATTTTTATCCTCCCGCTCCAGGGTTTTGTCTTTTTTGGCACGGCCAACCAAATTCTTGAACGAGTACAGAAACGGTTCGAATCAGACCCCATTATAGATATGTCATTCCTGGTGTTTGATTTTCGGCAAGTGACTGGCGTTGACTCTTCTGCTGTGAACAGTTTTAATAAATTGCAGATCATGGCAGAAAAAAATGAATTTCGAGTTTTGCTTTGTGGAATGACCGATGAAGTCAACAATCAGTTTGAAACTGAAAATCTCATATCAGAAGATTCAGACATATTTAATGCATTCGTCGACTTAGATCATGGACTGGAATGGTGCGAAGAATCCATTATTAAAAAATCTATTTCACTAAATGAGAATGAAGACCATCCCATCAGCGTTGAATCCTTCAAGGATAAATTCCAGCAGGTAGCGGATTTTTTTGAATACCGTGAAGAGTTGGAAGGAACTCGGATCATTGAGCAAGGAGAAGATCCCGGAGGGATTTATTTTATTGATTCGGGAAAAATTTCGGTTTGGTTAAATACAGGAGATGGAAGCGAGATTCGGTTGAAAACGATGGGAGTAGGAACTGTAGTAGGAGAAGTTAGCCTTTATCTTGGCTCATTAGCATCCGCATCTGTGGTGACAGATGAACCATGCCAGATCTATTATTTATCTAAGAAAAAATTCAATGAATTAAACCAGGATGCTCCTCATAAAGCCAGTGAACTACATACCTATGTTGTAAAATTATTGAGTGATCGATTGGCTGAATCAAATGCTACGATTCGAGCATTAATGCGTTAAATATTAGATTAGGCTTGCCCGCTTATGCCCAGGGAAGGGCCAAGATCCATACCTAAGGACCCAATTGCTTGTTGCCACATTTGTTCTGGATTAATATTAAAAATAAAATCTCGTGTGGTGTTTTGCATGAGCCAATCACCGTTTTCAATTTCCCTTTCCAATTGTCCCTGCGACCATCCGGAATGCCCCAACATTAATTTGAATGGAATATCCGGTCTACGTTGAAGTTCTTTCAAAACATGTTGTTGACTGGTCATGGAAATATTCTCGGAGATATTGATTGTTCCTTCAGAATTATAGATGGCATCATGAAGTACAATTCCTCGTTCCAATAGCACAGGACCGCCAAAAAAAATATCATTTACCAAAGAATGAATGGTATCATCACCAATATAGAGTTTTTCAAAAAGTTCTTTTAAGTCCGGTGCCTGGAATTGTTTATTGATTATCATACCCATGGCACCTTCCTTGTTATGCTCACAGACATAAACCACAGCTTTGGAAAAATAGGGATCTGCCATGTGGGGCATGGAGATAAGGATTTTGTTTGTTAAAGAACCCATGGTTCAAAGTACCAATTCTGGAATTCCGTGTCAAGTAAATGAAAACAAAATTCCTCGATTTTCTAATGATAGAATTAAAGTGCAAATTAATGTAAAGGTGGTTTAAGGTTTCCTTATTCACCCTAGAAAATTTTAAAACTATTTTATTGGTTTCTTAATAGAAATGAATCTAAAGATTGACTTGGTCTCTTTTTTGCACAGCGAATAAAGTTATGGAAAAAAAGCAAATCGTCTTTGGGGTGCTGAATCAAAAGTCTGTAAATTCCGGGATGTTCAAAATTGTCTCGAATTATAGGGTGTAAACTGCGATGCCAAATCCCACTGATAAAATCATAGTCAAAGGTGCACGCCAGCATAATCTTAAAGATATCAATGTAGAAATTCCTAGGGATAAGCTGGTAGTGATCACTGGTTTGTCCGGCTCGGGAAAATCATCTCTCGCATTCGATACAATCTATGCAGAAGGCCAGAGGAGATATGTAGAATCACTCTCGTCTTATGCACGGCAATTTCTAGGCCTCATGGAAAAACCGGATATGGATGGCATTGAAGGATTATCTCCAGCCATTTCCATCGAACAGAAAGCCACAGCACGAAATCCAAGATCCACCGTTGGTACTGTTACGGAAATCCATGATTATCTTCGACTCCTTTATGCCCATATTGGATTACCCCATTGTTGGAAGTGTAGAAAACCGATCCAAAAACAAACAGTTCAGCAAATCGTCGATACAGTGAGCAAATTTAAATCCGGGACTAAAATGCATATTTTGGCCCCCCTCATTCGTGGGCGCAAAGGAGAACATAGAGGTGTTTTTGATGAGATCAGGAAAGAAGGTTTCCTACGTGTTCGAGTAGATGGTGACGTAATGTCTGTAGATGATAAGATCATTTTGAATAAAAATAAAAAACACACCATCGAGGTTGTGGTGGATCGACTCATAATAAAGAAAGCCATGCATGAGCGCTTAACCGAATCCATTGAATTAGCGCTGAAGATTGGCAGTGGTCTCATTTTGGTCAATGAATTACCAAATAAAGAACATTTGTTTTCTGAACATTTTGCCTGTCCCGATTGCGAGGTTTCCATGGAAGAAATGGTGCCGCGAATGTTCTCATTTAATTCTCCTTATGGTGCCTGCCCAAAATGTGATGGATTGGGGTCTCATATGGAAGTGGATCCTAATTTGATCGTGCCTGATAAATCCAAAAGTCTTATTCAGGGTGCCATTGCATCGCTGGGAGAACAACCCCGAGGGAACTGGTATGGCAGTATCCTGAAAAGTCTCTCCCGTCATTACGAATTTAATTTTACCACGCGATGGATTAAGTTGGATACTAATGTTCGTCAAATCTTGCTCTACGGCACTGGAGATAAAAAATTTAAAATGGACTACAGTTCCGAGCGTTGGAGTGGAACTTATGCCGGAGGTTGGGAAGGTGCTATTCCGAATTTAATGCGCCGATACACCCAAACTAAATCTTCTGGCATTCGCGAATGGATCGAACAATTTATGAGTATGCGTCCTTGTTTTGATTGTAAAGGCGCTAGGCTCCGGAAGGAAACACTTGGAGTTATAATTAATGAGAAAAATATTGGCCATGTGTCTTCCATGTCCATCCGGGATTTAAATATCTTTTTTCAAAATATAAATCTTACAAAAATGGAGCATGCTATCGCTGATCAGATCCTGAAAGAGATTTGTCAGCGATTGAGTTTTTTGGTCAATGTAGGATTGAGTTATCTCACCTTAGATCGCTCGGCTACCACTTTATCAGGAGGAGAATCCCAACGAATTCGACTTGCCACACAGATTGGCTCCCAATTAATGGGCGTCCTTTATATTTTGGACGAACCATCCATCGGGCTCCATCCACGTGACAATAATCGGTTGCTGAATACCTTAAAATCACTTCGGGATATTGGGAATTCTATTCTGGTTGTAGAGCACGATAAAGAAACGATAGAAGCGGCGGATTATGTCATTGATTTAGGACCAGGCGCAGGGAAACATGGCGGAGAAATCACTTTTGCAGGAACCCCAAAGGAATTGTTAAAATCCAATAAGTCACTTACGGGTAAATATCTTTCCGGTAAAAAACAAATTCGAATTCCAAAGGTCCGCCGAAATGGAAGCTCAAATCAATTATCAATCAAAGGTGCCACAGGAAATAATTTAAAATCTATTGATGTGGATTTTCCATTGGGACGATTTATTGCTGTAACGGGTGTATCCGGAAGTGGCAAAAGTTCGTTGGTGAATGAGACTCTCTTTCCTGCTTTAGCGAAAGAGTTGAACAGGGCGCGCGCTTACCCATTGGAATTTGATTCCATCACAGGAGCGAAGTTTCTTGATAAGGTGGTGGATATTGACCAAAAACCCATAGGTCGGACGCCGAGATCCAATCCTGCAACTTATACCGGTGTTTTCACATTCATTCGTGATATGTTTGCCAAATTACCGGAATCTAAAATTCGAGGTTATAAACCTGGTCGTTTTTCATTTAATGTAAAAGGCGGTCGCTGTGAATCCTGTGAAGGTGATGGCATTATTAAGATTGAAATGAATTTTCTTCCGGATGTGTATGTAACTTGTGAAGTTTGTGCAGGAAAACGATATAACCGGGAAACATTGGAAGTGAAATACAGGGGGAAATCCATTGCTGAAGTGTTGGGTATGCCCGTATCGGAAGCTTTAGAATTTTTTAAAAATATTCCATCTATCCATAAAAAACTCCATACATTGAATGATGTGGGACTAGGCTATATCCATTTGGGGCAGCAAGCCACAACACTTTCCGGTGGAGAAGCGCAGCGGGTGAAACTGGCCACGGAACTCTCTAAAGTATCTGCCGCAAGAACACTTTACATTTTAGACGAACCTACCACAGGCCTCCATTTCGAGGATATTAGGATGCTCTTGCATGTGCTCCAGCGTTTGGTGGAACGTGGAAATACGGTTTTGGTCATTGAACATAATTTGGATGTGATCAAGACTGCGG
>Ga0302119_10001271_pt1 | contig 11382 bp, 7 predicted proteins | sample AG5_Tmax_MG_FD_203114 | JGI IMG/M metagenome (GOLD analysis project Ga0302119, IMG submission 203114) | Marine microbial communities from Western Arctic Ocean, Canada - AG5_Tmax | ecosystem: Environmental > Aquatic > Marine > Oceanic | place: Canada: Western Arctic Ocean | collected 2017-10-01
CTCTATCATCGAGAGTTTTAAAAACAGAGCATCAGATATACAAAAAAGCTCTTCAATTATTAATCTCGGGGCAATTAGAATACAAAAATAAAAATATCTGGCTTAGTCACGAGAAACTTGAGAAGCCCTTAGAGATTGTATTTTAATTTTATGTTTTTGGCAGAGTCACGCCAGTCTGTCCTTGATATTTTCCTCCACGATCTTTATAAGAGTTTTTGCACTCCTCATCAGACTCAAAAAATAGCATCTGCGCAACGCCCTCATTCGCATAAATTTTAGCTGGTAATGGCGTTGTATTTGAAAATTCCAAGGTAACATGACCTTCCCATTCTGGCTCAAGTGGTGTGACATTAACAATAATACCGCAACGTGCATAAGTTGATTTACCTAGGCAAATGGTAAGAACATTTCGCGGGATCTTAAAAAACTCAACCGTTCTCGCTAAAGCAAAAGAATTGGGCGGGATAATACAAATATCAGCAGTTTTATCAACAAAACTTGACTCATCAAAATTCTTAGGGTCAACAATAACAGATTCAAGATTGGTAAAAACTTTAAACTCATTAGAGCAACGGACATCATAACCATAACTCGATGTTCCATAGGATACGATTCGCTCTCCATTTACAACCTTCACTTGATTAGCCTCATAAGGCTCGATCATTTGATGATTTGATGCCATATTTTGTATCCAGTGATCTGATTTAATACTCAATTAACTCTCCTCAATCACAATATTTGGAAAATGCTGGCTGTAATCTTTCTTTTTTGTTGCTAACTTAACTGCCATTTGTCTCGCACCTTTTAGGTATCGACATGCATAATCACTCTCTGGATCTGCGATTACAGATGGCGTTCCTTCGTCTGTTTGTTTTCTGATTAAATGATTGAGCGGGATATTACAAAGTAAATTAATATCAAATTCTTCTGCGATACTGCTGCCCCCACCAATTCCAAATATCGCCTCTTCATGCTGACAATTACTGCAAATATGGGTGCTCATATTTTCCACAATGCCCAGTATCGGCACTGAGACTTTTCGAAACATTTGCAATCCTTTTCTAGCATCCAATAAAGCTATATCTTGAGGTGTTGTAACGATAACAGCACCACTCACTGGTACTTGCTGAGATAAAGTTAATTGAATATCGCCAGTTCCTGGCGGCATATCTACGATCAAATAATCTAAATTATCCCATAATGTTTGTTTCAATAATTGATTCAAAGCCGATGTAACCATTGGTCCTCGCCACACCATTGGTTGTTTAGCGTCTATCAAAAAACCAATGGAGATTATCTGAATACCATAAGCAATCAATGGATTCATTGATTTACCGTCTTTACTGGTTGGTTGTTCATTTTCAATGCCGAATATTAAAGGCTGAGAGGGTCCATATATATCAGCATCAAGTACGCCAACTCTCGCTCCATCTTGATGTAAAGCTAAAGCCATATTTGCAGCAGTAGTCGATTTTCCAACTCCACCTTTACCAGAGGCAATTGCAATAATATTTTTAACGCCATTGATTGGGGCCAAAGTGGGCTGCACGCCATGAGGTTCAACATGACTATCTATTTTAATCCGAACTTTTCTATTATCAAGCTTTGAGGATACGGCTTTAGAAAAGAGATTTTGAAAAAATATTTGTTCTGATTCTATATGAAAACCAAGCTCTATGACGATAAAGCAGTCACTATCACTGATTTCAACTGATTTAACACGGCCCACATCACGTAATGTTACCTCCGTATCTGGAATCGCTACTGCATGTAAGAGTTCAGTAATTTCAATATTATTTTTTGGGTCCACAGTCCACTCTTTGAGAATAAATTAAATTATGTCGCTATTGTAACTAAGGTTACGTCAATATTTAGGTTTTTATCAGAAATAATTATAGAAAAATCTTAAAAACAATATAATTATTGCCGATCATGGCATAATTCATTGATTGAAGTTTAATATTAATTGATCTTGGTTAATTCCAAATAAATAGAATTCAATGAAAAATAAAAAACGCAATATTCTGGTTACTAGTGCCCTACCCTATGCGAATGGCTCAATACATATGGGGCATTTAATAGAATATATACAAACTGATATTTGGGTAAGGTATCAAAAGTTACAAGGTCACAATTGTCACTATGTTTGTGCCGCGGATGCACATGGCACCCCCATCATGATCAAAGCCAGAGAAGAGGATATCACGCCTGAAAAACTAGTGGCAGATATAGCAACAAAACAACACCAAGACCTCGCAAACTTTAATGTTGAATTTGACAATTTTTACACAACTCATTCCGACGAAAATAAAAAACTTGTTGAAGAGATTTATACAACACTCCAAGAGAAAAATCATATATATACAAAAGATATCGATCAAGCTTTTGATACAAAAGAAAATATGTTTCTACCTGATAGATTCATTCAAGGTACATGTCCTAAATGTGCCGCAAAAGAACAATACGGGGATGCGTGCGAAAGTTGTGGAGCAACATACTTGCCAAATGAATTAATTGATCCAATATCCAACTTATCTAATTCGAAACCAATCTGGAAAAAATCGGAACATTTCTTCTTTAAATTAAGTAACTTTGAAAATGAATTAAAAGAGTGGATAAAAACCTCAGGATTACATAAAAATATCAAAAATAAACTGGCCGAATGGTTTGAGATGGGATTAAAAGATTGGGATATATCGAGAGATGACCCTTATTTTGGCTTCAAGATACCTGGAACAGAGAGTAAATACTTTTATGTCTGGTTAGATGCGCCGATTGGCTACCTTGCTAGCTTCCTTAACTTATGTCATAAAAAAGATGGTCTAGATTTTAACTCTTATTTTAAAAAAGACAGTAATTATGAGCTTTATCATTTTATTGGAAAAGATATAGTGTATTTTCATACGCTCTTTTGGCCAGCCGTTCTTGAAGGCGCCAACATAAGAAAACCTACTTCTGTCTTTGCTCATGGATTTCTGACGATTAATGGCAAGAAGATGTCAAAATCAAGAGGTACATTCATTAATGCAAAAACCTACTTAGATAATCTTGACCCTAATTTCATTAGATATTATTACGCCTCAAAACTTGGTCCAAGCATGGAAGATATAGATTTAAATATGGATGATTTTGTGGCAAGAGTTAACTCTGATTTAGTGGGAAAATTGATTAATATAGCCAGTAGATGTTCTGGTTTTATTAATAAAAATTTTGATGGAAAATTAGCCTCGCAGCTGGATGATACTGATTTATTCGATATATTCTCGAAATCCTCTCAATCGATAGCGAATCACTATGAGGTACGTGAATACTCAAAAGCTATGAAACAAATAATGCAGCTTGCTGATAAAGCAAATCGCTATATCGAAGAAAAAAAACCATGGGTAATGATAAAGAATGATGAGCAAGCCAAAGACGTGCAAATGGTTTGTACACAAGGGCTCAATTTATTTAGATTACTCATGATATATCTATCACCTGTTCTTCCTAAGATAGCTGATGAAGTAAAAATCTTTTTTGGGGAAAATAATTGGCAATGGACTGATACTGAAAATCCTATACTTGGAAAAAATATAACTAAATACAAAGCACTTTTATTACGAGCTGAAAAGAAAAAGGTAGATAATATGATGGCAGCATCTAATGAAACAACAAAAGATACTTTAACTAAATCAGATAGTGATCAAATCACTATTGATGATTTCTTAAAAATTGATTTACGTGTAGCTCTTATTAGAGATGCAAAGAAAGTTGAAGGCGCAGATAAGCTCCTTGAATTAACATTAGATCTTGGAGAGAGCGACCGTAAAGTTTTTGCTGGTATCAAATCTGCTTATGATTCAAAAGATCTCATTGGTCGTCAGGTTGTGGTAGCAGCTAATCTTGCTCCAAGAAAGATGCGATTTGGAGTTTCTGAAGGGATGGTCTTAGCTGCCGGCCCTGGTGGAAGTGATATCTTTCTTCTATCTGTAGATGCAGGTGCAAAACCAGGCATGAAAATAAAATAATACGACTATGACCAGAAGTAATTTTGTTGCATTAATAAATGAATCACAATGCATTGGTTGTACATTGTGCATAAAAGCTTGTCCATTTGATGCAATTATAGGGGCAAATAATTATATGCATACCGTTCTTTCATCGGAATGTCCTGGATGCAAACTATGTATTCCTGCTTGCCCCGTTGATTGTATAGAGCTAATCCAAAGCGATGAAAGAAAATCGAAAAATCTATTCAAAGTGCAAGCTAAGTTGCATATTTTAAGAAAACAAAACAAGATAAAAAGAAAACAAAAAGAATTTAATTTACAAAAAGCATCTATTCTAAGAAACAAAAAAAATACCATTAAAAATCTGATGGATAGAGTCAAAACAAATAATCTACCCAAATAATTTATTTCTATTTTTTAGGCATATATAAATCCGTCAAGATCCCTTCTTGTGCTTCAGCAGCAAAAGCAATTGTTTCTGAGAGTGTTGGATGCGGATGAATAGTCATACCAATATCAGCGGCATCAGCGCCCATTTCAATGGCCAGGGCTACCTCAGCAATAAGATCGCCCGCGCAACTGCCAACAATACCACCCCCAATCACTCTGCCAGTATCTTTATCGAACAGTAATTTTGTAAATCCCTCGTCTCTTGAATTTGCTAAAGACCTTCCACTTGCCGACCATGGAAACTTTGATTTTTCATATAAAATATTTGATTCTCTTGCTTCATTTTCTGTTATTCCAACCCAAGCAATCTCAGGGTCAGTATAAGCAACCGAAGGAATTACCCTCACATCAAACGCACTTTTCTTACCATTAGCAACCTCAGCAGCTACTTTTGCCTGATGAGTTGCTTTATGTGCCAACATTGGGTTACCAGTGATGTCTCCTATCGCATATATATGTGATTTATTGGTCTTCATCTGTTTATTAACATTGATAATGCCTTTTTTATCAATGTTAACACCAGTATTTTCAAGTCCTATATCATGAGCGTTAGAACGACGTCCGATTGCAACCAACACTCGGTCAAAGATTTGAGACTTTAGGCTCTCTTTCCCTTCGAATTCAACTTTAATGCCTGATTTTAAGGTTTCTATCTTATTCACTTTTGTATTTAGATAAATATTCTCATAACGCTGCTTCACAATTTCATAATAAGGTGAAACGAGATCAGAATCAGTCCCTGGCATTAAACTATCAGTTAACTCCACAATACTTACTTTGGTTCCCAGCGCACTGTAAACACAGGCCATCTCTAAACCAATAATCCCCCCACCGACAACTAGTAAACTATCCGGAATCGAATCAATTTCCAACGCTATAGTTGAGTCCATTATTCGTTCATCTTCAGGTAAGTTTGGCAGGCTGGTGCTTTCTGAGCCCACTGCAATAATGCATTGCTTAAAGTCAATGGTGTCTTCATTGTCCAAAATGATCCTATTTGGAGACAGAAAACTACCTTTACCGGCTATTACGTCTACATTTCTTTGTTTAGCAAGTTGCTCTAAGCCCTTAGTAAGCTTTTTGATAATAGTATTTTTCCATGAAGTTAAAGCCTTAGGATCAATCCGAGGTTTAGAAAACTTTATACCATGATTCTCCATCGCAGCGGCATCATCTATAACTTTGGCAGCATGTAATAATGCTTTCGATGGGATGCAACCTACATTCAAACACACTCCACCTAGAACAGGCCACCTCTCAACTAAAGTTACCTTTAAACCAAGATCTGCAGCCCGAAATGCTGCGGTATAACCCCCTGGCCCTGCCCCCAAAACCAGCAAATCAGTGTTATGGGTTGCTAATTTTTTTATTTTATTTTTAGAATTATTGTTAGTTGATTCTACTTTATCAGCCTTTTCTTCATTTTCCTCTATAGATAAAATCAAATCATTTAAGGAAACTTTATCGCCTATAGAGACATGAATTGAGGAAATAATTCCTGCATGCGTAGACGGAATATCAATCGACGCTTTGTCTGTCTCAATTGTAATAAGATTATCGTTTTCTTCTATGGAATCACCAACTTTCACTAATATCTCAATTACCTCGATATTATCAAAATCACCAATGTCAGGAACTTTAATGTCCATAGATTCACTCACCTACTCATCCTTTCTTAATTAATGCTTTTACATCCATTATTTGTTGTCCAAAAAATGTTGTAAAGCGGGCTGCGCTAGCACCATCAATTACTCGATGATCATAAGAAAAAGACAGTGGCAGCATCAATCTCGGGTTGAATTGCTTACCGTCCCAGACAGGCTGCATTAGTGCACGAGACACTCCGAGAATGGCTACTTCAGGCGCATTGATGATCGGTGTAAATGCGGTTCCGCCGATACCACCAAGACTTGATACGGTGAATGTTGCTCCCTGCATTGTATCAGCCGGTAACTTTCCTTCGCGAGCTAACTTGGAAAGCTCATTTAACTCTCTAGCAATTTCAAAAATTGACTTACTATCGACTTTCTTAATCACGGGGACTACGAGTCCATTTTTTGTGTCCGCCGCAAAGCCGATGTTAAAGTATTTTTTTAGTACCAATGATTTTCCATCATCAGAAAGAGAAGAGTTAACTTTTGGAAAATTCTCTAAGGTCACTGAACAAGCTTTTATGATAAATGCCAGTGGTGAAATCTTTAGTTTTTTATTTTTCGAAAGATTTTTTTGCCTTACCCTTTCTTTTTCCATGTCCGTAATATCGGCGAAGTCATGTTGTGTTACATGGGGCAAATTAATCCAACTAGCTTGAAGACGAGGGCCTGAGATTTTCTGAATTCGTGATAACGGCTCAATTACGACATCGCCATATTTTGCATAATCAATAGCTGGAATCTTTGGCAGAGCAGACCCCAAGGGAGAAGTTCCTGATAAAATACTTTTAACGAAAATTTTAATATCATCATTCAAAATTCTAGATTTTGGCCCTGTACCAGTTACTTCAATAAGATTGACACCTAACTCTCTAGCAAATTTACGTACTGAAGGACTTGCATGGGCAGTTGAAAATTGTTGTTCATCAATGGGAGGTAAGGCACCCGCTACCTTTAAGATAGGTTTTGTTGGGCTGTATTGAGATTCAATACTTACAGCTTCTTGATTTACTTTTTTTAAATCTTTTGGTTTTTTTGGCTTCTCTTCTTTGCTTTTACTATCAACATCACTATTATCAATCCTAGGTGAGTCTGAAATCATCATTTGACCAATGATATCGCCTTCTTTGACGTTATCACCTGCCTTTACATTGAGAGAGCTAATTTTACCATCTTCCGGCGAGGGTATATCCATACTTGCTTTATCAGTTTCAAGGGTAATTAAACTCTCTTCACTATTAACTAAATCCCCTTTTCCCACTAATACTTCTATCACCTCAATACTATCAAAATCACCAACATCAGGGATTTTAATATCAATTAAATTAGTGAATTTATCGCTCATAATCAGTACTTATATTTTTACAGGATCTGACTTTTCAGGATCAATTTTATATTTCTTCATAGCTTGAATTATAATTTTCTTCTCAATCTCACCTTGATCGAATAAAGCATTCAGCACAGCCAACACAATATACCGACTATCAACCTCAAAATGATTCCGTAATGCATCTCGACCATCACTCCTCCCATAACCATCTGTACCAAGAGTTACGTAAGAGCCGGGAATCCAATTTTGAATCTGATCGGGCACTAATTTCATATAGTCTGTTGCTGCAATAAACGGACCATTTCTACCTTTTAGGCATTTTTGAAGATGAGAAAGCTTCTTTTTTGATCCAATATGAAGTTGATTCCAACGATCTTTTTCTAGCGCTTCTCTTCTTAACTCATTAAAACTAGTGACAGACCAAACATCCGATGGGATACCATAATCTTTTTGTAGCATCCCTGCCGCATCCAATACTTCTCTCAATATCGTGCCTGAACCCATTAACTGGGGCCTAGTAATGTCTTTCTTGTTTTTTCCTTCTTGTAATAAATACATTCCTTTTAGGATTCCTATTTCCACTCCTTTTGGCATGGCAGGATGGGAATAATTTTCATTCATACAGGTAATATAATAAAAAATATTTTCCTGTTTACCCATCATGCGACGCAATCCATCGTGGATGATTACCGCTAATTCATAAGCATAAGTAGGGTCATAAGATACACAATTTGGTATTGAAGAAGCGCTGATCAAACTATGACCATCTTGATGCTGAAGGCCTTCACCAGCCAGAGTTGTCCTTCCGGCGGTACCGCCTATTAAAAACCCTCTAGATTGCATATCACCGCCAGCCCAGACAAAATCACCAATTCTCTGAAAGCCAAACATTGAATAATAAATATAAAACGGAATCATTTGATTGTTATGATTGCTGTATGAGGTACCTGCCGCTAACCAAGAACAAAATGCACCGGCTTCATTTATTCCCTCTTCTAATATTTGACCTTTTTTGTCTTCTCTATAAAACATGAGTTGATCGGCATCTTGTGGGGTATACAACTGTCCTTTGGAAGAATAGATGCCTATCTGCCTAAACATTCCTTCCATTCCAAAAGTTCTTGCTTCATCTGGGACGATAGGAACAACGTTCTTTCCTATATCTTTATGACGCACCAATGAATTAAGAATTCGTATAAAAGCCATTGTTGTCGATGCTTCTCGATCACCCGTTCCTTCTAGCTGACTCTTGAAAATTTCTAATGATGGTATTTTAAGATTTTTTGATTTAATTCTTCTTTGTGGAAGGAAACCGCCGAGATTTTTTCTTTTTTCTTGCAGATACTCAAGCTCTTCACTGTTTGAAGAAGGCTTATAATATGGTACATCCTTTATGTCTTTATCTGATATAGGAATATTAAAACGATCCCTAAATTCTTTTAATGCTTCTATATCTAATTTCTTTTGTTGGTGGGCAATATTTTGACCTTCGCCTGCGGCACCCATGCCAAAACCTTTGACAGTTTTTGCTAGGATAATAGTTGGTCGACCTTTGTGATTTATAGCCTTATCATAGGCTGCATACACTTTTTGTGCATCATGACCACCTCGGTTTAACCGCCAGATATCTTGATCTGACAAATTGACAACCATTTCTTTAGTCTCTGGGTATTTTCCAAAGAAATTTTCTCTTACGTAGTCACCGCCTTTAGATTTAAAATTCTGATACTCACCATCGACACATTCCTCCATTATTTTCCTGAGAAGTCCATCTGTATCTCTAGCCAATAATGGATCCCACCGTGAACCCCATATCAGTTTAATTACATTCCATCCAGCGCCGCCAAATGCCGCCTCTAATTCTTGAATGATTTTGCCATTACCGCGCACTGGGCCATCCAATCTTTGTAAATTACAATTGACAACAAATATAAGATTATCCAAACCTTCTCTAACTGGCATTGTAATGGCACCCATAGATTCCGGTTCATCCATTTCACCATCACCTAAAAAACACCATACTTTTCGATTATTTGGCTGAATCAGCTCACGGTGCTCCATATAACGCATAAAGCGTGCTTGGTAAGTTGCCATCATCGCTCCTAGACCCATAGAAACAGTCGGAAATTGCCAAAAATCTGGCATTAACCAAGGATGCGGATAAGAAGATAAACCATTGCCACTTGCTTCTTTTCTAAAGCCATTTAATTGAGATTCATTTAATCGGCCTTCTAAATATGCTCTTGCATAAATACCAGGCGAAGAATGCCCTTGAATAAAAATCATATCCCCCTGATTTTGCTTAGTTGGCGCTCTCCAAAAATGATTAAACCCGACTTCATATAATGTAGCTGAAGAAGCATAAGTAGAGATGTGACCACCGTATTCAGAGCTCTCTTTGTTGGCTTGAACAACCATTGCCATTGCATTCCAACGAATAATCGCCTCAATTCTCTTTTCGATAGCTCTATCGCCAGGATAACTTGGTTGCATCCCAACAGGAATAGTATTGAGGTACGCAGTATTGTGCGAGAATGGAAGGTATGTCCCTGAGCGACGAGCGTAATCAACCATTTGATTGAGTATAAAATGAGCTCTTTCTGGACCATGTTGTGCAATAACAGAATCTATGGAATCAAGCCATTCTTTGGTTTCAATCGGATCTTTATCTTCAATTCTGCTAAAATCATTCATAATCGATTATCCATAATCTTTAATATTTAGGGTTATTATAGGTTTTCTTTGGTGAATTCACCAATATCACCTGATAGGATTTTCATTATGCAATTTTAAGTAATAAATTTGATTTGATCCTTGAGTTCAATATCATAATAATATAAACGTCTTGTAATCAATAACTGAATCTAAGGTAATTAGAAAATGGCAGAACTCCAGTATACCGATTTTAAGAATAACATCCGTATCATCCAGCAAACTGAAAGACCCAAAAGCATTGAGTTTGAAAAAATCGATCAACTTTTAATCATTTTGCCAAAAAAAACTCCTAATAATATCTGGAAAAGTATTCCTCAAGGAGAAACTATAAAGGTATTAATATCGAAACGCTCTGCAGGTGGTCTTCCAGCTATATCAACCAGATTAAAAAATAAGAAGCAAACCGCTCTCCATATTGCAAAAATTGATACTAACTCAGAAACTCATGACCGTTTAACATTTGCCAGAAAAATGATTAAAGCAACGCTCAATGAAAAACCAGGAAGCATTGCCATATGGATTCTAGGATTTAATGCAAATAATCAAGAAACTATTTCAAAAGATATGGTTTCAGCAGCATTAGCCGCTAAATTCATCATGCCTGAATTCAAATCCAAACCAGCAAAAGAAAAAATAAAAAGTATTAAATTAATCGGTATGGCCAAAAAAATTAAATTAAATAGAGAAATTGCTGAAGCCCATGGAAATAATTTAGCGCGATGGTTAACTGCTTTACCTGCAAATAAATTAAATGCAATTAATTACATAGATCTATTGCATGATCTGTCTAAAGACCTTAATTGGGAATTAACTGTTTATAAAACAGAGCAATTAAAAACGATGGGTGCAGGTGCATTTCTAGCGGTAGCGCAAGGTAATGAAGATGATAGTGCCGCCATTGTAAGATTACAGTTTACACCTCAAGATACATTAACCACAAAAACTCTCAGTTTAATTGGAAAAGGGATAATCTTCGACACCGGTGGAAGTAATTTAAAGCCATTTAACAGCATGCTTGACATGCATATTGATATGGGTGGAAGCGCGGTCGCATTGGGAACACTTTTAACAATAACAAAACTAAATCTCCCTATAGAAGTAGATTGCTGGCTAGCAATAACAGAAAATCGAACCGGACCTAAAGCTTACAAATCACAAGATGTCGTTACAGCAGCTAATGGTAAAACCATTCAAACGATTCATACTGATGCGGAAGGTAGAATGGTTCTTGCTGATACTTTATTTT
>Ga0302119_10001272_pt1 | contig 11380 bp, 10 predicted proteins | sample AG5_Tmax_MG_FD_203114 | JGI IMG/M metagenome (GOLD analysis project Ga0302119, IMG submission 203114) | Marine microbial communities from Western Arctic Ocean, Canada - AG5_Tmax | ecosystem: Environmental > Aquatic > Marine > Oceanic | place: Canada: Western Arctic Ocean | collected 2017-10-01
ATCTGTCCAGGCAAAGAACCCGTCGGCACACTTATTTCCTGGGGATCTTGCCTTTGAACTCCATGACACATTCGGATTTCCTTCGGACATTACGGAAGTCGTCGTGAAAGAAAGGGGGCTCGCCTTGGATACGCCGGGATTCCAATCTGCCATGGATTCTCAACGAGAGCGGGCTCGTTCTGCATCAGAAATCTCGAAAGACGTCTTTGCAGAGTCTCTGGCCAGTCAACTGAGCGCTCATGGGCTCAAGCCAACGAGTTTCCTTGGATACGAAAGCACTTCGGCAGAGGCATCCACTCAGGCCTTTCTCGTGGAAGGAATGCTCACTTCAGAAATGACCCCAGGACAGGAAGGTATTGTTCTCTTAGACCATACTCCGTTTTACGCTGAGGGCGGCGGCCAGATTGGTGACTCTGGGGAATTGCTTTCTTGTTCCGGAGATACCTTTTTTCAAGTGACCCATACGACTTCGGAAGATGGATTTTCCCTTCATCACGGCAAGGCCCTTTCCCCCGGGGTATTGGGGGCCACGGTTACGGCAAATGTTCATGCACAAAAAAGAGAGGCGGTGCAACGCCATCACACGGCAACCCACCTCCTGCAAGCCGCTTTGCGCACGGTCCTTGGAGATCATGTGCAGCAGGCTGGGTCGCACGTAGATGAGACGCGCCTGCGCTTTGACTACACCCATCATGAAGCACCCGGTGCAGGTGTTTTCCGGGAAGTAGAGGGGTGGGTGCAGAATTCCGTGATGGCCGCTGTTTCTTTGGAAGCTGAAACTTGCGCGCTAGAGGATGCAAAAAAATCAGGGGTCATGGCGCTCTTTGGAGAGAAATACTCGGAAGAAGTTCGTGTCGTTCGCATCCCAGGCTACTCGGCCGAGCTTTGCGGGGGAACGCATGTGCACAATACTGGGGCCATCGGCGCTTTCCGAATTTTGACTGATCGATCTTTAGCCGCGGGAGTCCGACGCATGGAAGCGGTTGCAGGCGATGTTGCTGCGGCTACCATTCAGCACGAACGCACAACTCTTCAGGAGCTCGCTGCACGATTAAAGTGCCAAACTCCTCAGGTCTTAGAGCGTGTCCAAAGTCTGCAAACGAAGGCCAAAGTTTCTGTCCAATCAGCCGCGCCGGCAACGTTGGACCCCCAGGCTCTTTTGGACGCATGCGCGCAAACTAACCAGCCACTTTGGAAGCATTTCCCTGAAGCATCCGCAGAGCATCTCCGCACCTTAATCGATTCCATAAAAGGCAAGTCAGAGCTTCCTTCTCTGCTGCTTTTAACCGGTGGGCTTCCAGATCAAGTCCCGTTTGCCCTCCTTACAAGGAAAGGATCTGGTCTTAAAGCCGGCACGCTCGCCAAGGAATTTGGAGGTAAAATTGGGGGTGGCGGCGGCGGCAGACCTGATTTTGCTCAAGGACAAGGCACTTCTGGCTCCAATCTCCAACAAATAATTGAAAATTTCTTCAACTCCCTGCCTTCTCCGGCTTGACCTTCCGCAAAAAACTGCGAAAATAGCCGGTCCGGGTTTCTATTCAGGACCCCGAGAACGAGAAAATCATGGCCGTTCCTAAGCGTAAACATTCTAAATCTCGCGCACGTAAAGTGAAAGCGGGCCTTCGTAAAACAATCATTTCCATGCGCGAGTGCTCTCGCTGTGGAACGATGGGGCCACCCCATACTGTTTGCGACAGCTGCGGCTACTATGCGGGCCGCGAAGTCATCCAAAAGGACGAGTTTTAATCCCTCTTTATGAGGATTGCTGTCGACCTGTTAGGTGGCGACCACGCTCCAGGAGAAATTCTCCTTGGCGTTGCAAGCGCGTTGCGTGCGGATTTTTCTCCTGAAGATTTCCTCCTTATCGGGCCGAAGGAAATCACGGAATCTTTTTTCAAAGAGCAGGGGATTTCCGACGTCCCTGAAATCATCCACACGGATGTTTTTATCGCGGGAGATGAAAAACCAATCGTAGCGCTACGTGCAAAGCCGGAAGCCTCGATTTCTCTCGCTGTAAAGGCAATGAAGGAGGGTAAGGCGCAGGGACTAGTTGCCATGGGTAATACGGGGGCAGCAGTCGCTGCTTCAACTATGGGGCTTGGCATGCTCAAAGGCATCCGACGTCCTGCCATCGCAGTCACCTTTCGCATGGCCGAAAACTCCTTCATTCTTCTAGACGCCGGAGCCAACCCCACCCCCAAACCGCTCCACTTGTTTCAGTATGGACTCATGGGCGAATCCTTCGCGCGGGATATCTTTGACCAAGACAGACCGCGGATTGCACTCCTCAATATAGGAAGCGAAGCATCAAAAGGCAGTCCACTTCTCCAGGAAACCTACCAACTCTTTTCAGACTCTGACTTCAATTTCGTCGGGAATATAGAAGGCAATCACCTGTTTTCAGGGGAAGCCGACGTCATTGTGGCTGACGGTTTTTCCGGAAACCTTGCATTGAAAGTCATTGAAGGTTTTGCTGAATTCCTTGGACAAGCCGCGCGCAATCTCTCCGATGATGACAAAAATCTGAGGGCCTCTTTTCGATCACTTTTGGGTGCTGCCGACTACTCCGAGGTCGGGGGTGCAATTCTTCTTGGCGTGAACGCGACCGTAATCATTGGCCATGGTCGCTCAAAAGCAAATGCTGTTCTCTCGGCGATTCGCTTTGTTAGAGAGGAACTCCAAAAAGGCGTCAATCAGCATATCCAGCAAAGCGCTGCCGCTTATTCAGAGCCCGCCCAAAGCAGCCATGACTAAAGTCCTTCCTGTCGGTATTGCTGGATTAGGTTGGTATGTTCCAGAGCGAGTCGTTGACAATCATTACTTCACTCGTTTTGTCGACACCAGTGACGACTGGATTCTGCAACGCACAGGAATTACAGAACGCCGTTTTCTTGCAGATGACCAACGCCCCTCAGACATCTTCTATGAAGCGGGAAAACGCGCATTAGAAAATGCCGAAGTTCGCCCTGAGGAGGTTGACCTTGTCATTTTAGCTACCGTTTCTGGAGACTTCCTTGGCTGTCCGGCTACGGCGTGCATTGTTCAAAACCGCCTTGGCTGCTCAAACGCTGCAGCATTCGACATTCAAGCGGCGTGTACCGGGTTTGTTTACGGCCTTCAGATTGGCAAGCAATTCATTGCGTCGGGCACCCACAAGAACGTCCTTGTCATTGGCGGTGAAGCACTTTCCAGAATCTGTGATCTCCGCGATAGAAACTCGGTTGTTATTTTCGCCGATGGAGGCGGAGCCGTCCTTCTTCAGCCCCATGATTATTGCCGGCAGGGGCTCATTGAAGACACCATGCTCGGTGCCGATGGCAGTGGTTCGCATTTTATCCAACGCCCAGAAGGTGGCGGGGCGAAACCAATGAATCCGCAAATCCTTGCTGAAGGGACGCACCTATTGCGTATGAAGGGGAGAGAGGTCTACCGATTTGCAGTAGAGCGCATGACAACTCTCATGGGCTGGGCCATGGAAGGTCAGGACCCAGAAGAGCTTGGCTGGGTTTTCCCGCACCAAATGAATCGGCGAATCCTGGAAACCGCCAGTGACAAACTCAACATTCCGAAAGAAAAAGTTTATATTAATATTCAAAATTTTGGGAACACTTCCTCCGGCACAATCCCTATTTGCATTGGCGAGGCCTATGAAAAAGATCTCCTTGTCAAGGACACTTTGCTCGTTTTTGCGGCCTTTGGCGCTGGCCTTACTTGGGGTGCAGCCCGAATCCGTTGGTAATTATGAAACTAGGGCTCCTCTTTCCCGGACAAGGTGCTCAAGCCGTTGGCATGGGCCACGACTTCACCTTGCACTCACCTGCCGCCAAAGCCGTTTTTGAAGAAGCCGATGCTGTCCTTGGTTATGCATTGTCAAAACTCTGCTTTGATGGCCCTGCTGAGGAACTCACACGGACGGACATCGCACAGCCTGCAATCTACACATGTTCCTTGGCAGCCCTTGCTGCTTTTGAAGAAGCATTCGGACCAGTAGTTCCCCAAGGAACTGCTGGACTTTCGCTAGGAGAGTACTCGGCGATGGCCGCAGCCGGCGCCTTTTCCTTCGCGGACGGTCTTCGACTCGTGCACCTCCGTGGAAAGGCGATGCAAGACGCCTCGGAAATGCTCGATTCCGGCATGACCTCCGTTTTAGGTTTGTCCCCGAAGGCATTAAGGGAACTCTGTGCACAGGCGGCCGCGGCTACGGGAAAAATTTGCCAGATTGCCAACCTCAATTGCCCAGGGCAGATCGTCGTCAGCGGAGAAATCGAAGCCTTGGAGGCCCTCGAACCTCTTGCCAAAGAAGCGGGCGCCCGTCGGGCAATTCGTCTCACCGTTGCAGGGGCTTTTCATTCCGACGTTATGCAGCCTGCTGCAACACGCCTCAACGAAGCCCTGGCGGAAACTCAGATTCAGACGCCGAAGTGCCCTGTTTGGCAAAATGCAACGGCAAAGCCCGTAAGTTCTCCCAAAGAGCTGCGCACGGGGCTTTCTGCCCAACTTACTGCCCCTGTACTATGGGCAGACTCTTTTTTTTGCATGGCACAAGAACTTTCAGGCGTAGATTTCTTGGAACTTGCCCCCGGAAAGGTCTTGACAGGTCTTGGCCGGAAAATTCATGCAGAGACCATAATTCATGCACTCCCAAACGTAAGTGCTCTTGAGAGCCTTGCCAACACACTGTCGCCCCCAACCTCTTCCTCATCATGAAAGATCAGCGCTTCCTTGTCACCGGTGCTTCGCGTGGAATTGGACGCGCTATTGCCGTTCAACTGGCCTCTCAAGGTGCAAAAGTTGCTGGCTTGGCGACCTCCCGCGAGAACTTAGAGGAAACGGCACGCGCCGTACAAGACGCGGGTGGCACTTTCCTTTCCCTTGCTGGAGACATCTCCTTACCGGAAACAGCAGCCTCGGCCGTTGCGCAAGTCCTTGAAGAGTGGGGAGGAGTTGACGGCCTCATCGCTAATGCAGGCATCACACGTGATGGCCTCCTCATGCGGATGTCCACCGATGATTTCGAACAGGTCGTCGCCACAAATCTAAGTGGATCTTTTCACCTGCTCAAAGCCGTCACTCGCCCCATGATGAAGCAACGATTCGGGCGAGTGGTCCTGATAGGGTCGGTCGTTGCCAGCATTGGTAACCCAGGCCAGGCAAATTATTGTGCGGCAAAGGCTGGGTTGCATGGTCTTGCACGCTCTGCCGCCCTTGAATTAGGAAGTCGTGGAATCACAGTCAATGTCGTTGCCCCAGGCTTCATTGCCACGGATATGACAAGCGCCTTGACGGAGGAACAAAAAGGGGCAATGACAGAAAAAATTGCTCTGCAAAGAGCTGGAACCCCTGAAGACGTGGCTGGAACTGTGCAGTTCCTCCTCTCTCCAGAGGGCGGCTACATTACGGGCCAAGTCCTCCTTGTCGACGGGGGACTTTCCCTCGGCTAGTTCTCGGACTCTACCCTTCCCACCGAAGGGCGAATCCCCTACAATTCACCACCGCGACTACGGTCGCCTAACCCTACGAGGCTCTGCCTCTCTCGACACTCAAATTGTCATGACGGACATTCAAGAAAAGGTCTACGAAATCGTTTGCGAGCACATGGGTGCTTCTCGCGACAAACTTGCCCCCGAAACCAGCTTCATCAATGATCTTGGTGCAGATAGCCTCGATACTGTGGAATTGGTCATGGAATTCGAAAGCGCTTTTGACATCACCATCCCCGATGAGGACGCAGAGCACATCCAGACTGTGGGTTCCGCGATTGATTACATCAGTGGCAAAATGACCGCCTAGGGAATCGTCTGAGCTAGCATTGAGTATGACACAACACCCCCGCAAAGTTGTCATCACGGGTATTGGCGCCCTCACCCCTTTGGGCGCGGGCGCTAAATCTGTTTTTGAGAAAATCCTCGCTGGCGAAAGTGGGGTGCGCTCCATTCAGCGCTGGGACACGGAACTCTACCCAACGAAAATTGCGGCAGAGGTTCGTGGCGTGCATTACCTCCCGGAAGACCACTATTCTAAACAGGAAATGCGCCGCATGGACCCCTTTACCCAGATTGGGCTTCTTGCGGCACGAGAAGCTTTTCGCGATTCGGGGCTTACCGAAGAACAGTTTGACTCTACGCGTGCTGGATCTATCTTGGGCACTGGAATTGGTGGCATTCAAACAATTTTGGATGGTCAAGCCGTTCTCGAGTCAAAGGGTCCGCGTCGGGTCACGCCATTTTTCATTCCGAATACGATGGCAAACTCTTTGCCCGCTAACATCGCGATTGAATTCGGCTTACAAGGTCCCTGTTTTTTGACTTCCTCAGCATGTGCCTCAAGTGGGCATGCCATCGGCATGGCAATGCGAGAAATTCGTAGTGGCAACTGCGACGTAGTGGTCACGGGTGGCGCGGAAACGACCACGAACCCATTGTGCCTTTCAGGGTTTAGCTCCATCAAGGCATTATCAACTCGAAATGATGACCCCACCGCAGCCTCCCGGCCCTTCGACCGAGACCGAGATGGTTTCGTTATGGGGGAGGGCGCTGCAGTTCTCGTCCTTGAATCAGAAGAACACGCACTCGCTCGGGGTGCGAAAATTTACTGTGAGCTTGCCGGTTTCGGACAAACCGATGATGCTGGCCATATCACCGCACCCGACAAGAGTGGAAATCGCCCCGCTGAGGCGCTTCGACTTGCTCTGAAGGATGCGAGGGTCCTCCCTGAAGAAGTGGACTACGTCAACGCGCATGGAACATCCACCATGCTCAACGATATGATTGAAACCCTTGCCATTAAACTGGCTCTTGGCGAAGACGCCGCGCGAAAAACGTGCGTTTCATCCTCGAAATCCATGCTCGGCCACTTAGTGGGCGCGGCATCGGCTATCGAAGCTGTCATTTGTGCTCTAACTCTGCAAAACGGAGTGGCGCATGCAACAGCAAACCTTGACAACCCTGACCTAGAAAACGGCTGCGATCTTGACTACATCCCTTCTCAGCCACGCGAAAAAGATTTCCGCGTTGCGATCTCCAACTCTCTTGGTTTTGGTGGTCACAATGTGTGCTTGGCCTTTCGCAAAAATGGTTAACATCCTGGAGAACTTCTGTGCAACAAAAATTTGCTGAAGCGATTAAGTCCTACAGAAAGGACATTTTTCGTGTTGAACACGACCCCTCAGAATTGAAAAAACTCACGCAAGAGTCGCTTCACTTTGCTGAGGACGCCTTGGACAACGCGTACCACTACCATTTCCACAAGTTGCCCGACGCCTCCCGCGCCGAAATTATCAACATGGTGAACAACTACGTGTTAGAGGCACTCTTGCCTCCTATCGTTGAAAAAATGATGCGCCGCCAACTTGTTACGGAGCGAAAGCTTGAACTGCTGGTTCACTTACTCGAGGACGCTCTGGGGCGCCTCGAAGACAAGTAAGAGGAATCCTTGACTCAGCGGACGAAAGTGGAAACTGCTCTTTTTGAGCGGGGGATGGAGGAAGTCCTTCGGCCTGCTCAAGCGTGCGGCGAAGAGTCGCTCCGCCGTCTCACCTTGGACTTGGAACAGGTCGACTGGAATATGTTGGACCGCCAACTTGCAGCACTTCGGGAACCGACCGAAACACTGCCAGGGACTATTGCACCTCCAATTCTCTTCCCCGCGTCGACGGATGAGACCCAGAATCAACAGGAGGCTAGAGAGGCCGGCTTTGCTGCGCTGCGAGCAGGAAGAGTAGCCATTGCTACCGTTGCAGGTGGTCAAGCGAGTCGTCTCGGCTTTGAGGGGCCCAAAGGAGCGTTCCCCCTCGGGGCCATTTCTGGTGCAAGCCTTTTTCAAATGCTCGCAGGTCAGATTCAACGTCTCCGCATTTTGACGAAGGCGAATTTGCCATGGATCATCCAAACGGGCCCAGCTAACCACATTGCAACAGCTCAATTTCTCCAGGCAAGGAATTGGTTTGGCTTAGGTGCATCTTCGGTCCATCTGGTCTGCCAAGGTACGTTGCCCGCGCTCAGCCCAACGGGTCAGTTTCTACTCTCAGCGCCCCAAAGTTTGTTTCGAAACCCTGATGGACATGGTGGCTTTTACCAAGCGCTCAAAGATTCAATCGTGCTTCCTCAACTTCGCAACCAGGGTGTTGACCTCCTTTATTACTGCCAAGTCGACAATCCCTTGGCACGGGTGGCAGACCCTATTTTCCTCGGTCATCACCTCCGGCAAAAGGCACAAATGTCTGTCAAAGTGATTGAGAAAAAAGACCCCGCAGAAAAGGTCGGTTTAATTGTCCAGCGTGATGAGAAAGTGACCTGTTTGGAATACTCGGATCTTCCCGAAGGATTCGCGGAACAACGCGCGAAAGATGGAGGATTACGCTTCCGCGCAGGCAATATTGCAATCCACGTTTTTGAATTGGCCTTCGCGGAGGAGATGGCAGAAGCTGCACTTCCTCTTCATTGCGCACCGAAAGAAGTGCACGCATTACACGATGGGAGCGCCGAAGCCGTTCCTTGCCAAGGAATCAAGTTTGAAACGTTCGTTTTCGATGCACTAAGCCTAGCCGAAGTTGCTCTCGTGCAAAACTGTGAGAGGGAAGAAGAATTCGCCCCTGTCAAGAATCGCGCTGGAGCAGATTCAATCCAGTCCTCTAGAGAGGCGTTAGATTTCCGAGTACGTAAATGGATGGCTAACGCCGACGGCCCCACGTTGTCCTCTGGCGGATTGGCCGAGATGGCTCCAAACGTCTGCTACGACCAACAAGATTTAGCCGCACGAATCCAAGACATTCGTTTAAATTCAAAGAATCTTCAGGTGATACAGCGGTAATCCGGATTCTCCAAAAGAGCATCAATGAGATCTTCGTGGCCACGGACCATATGAATGACCGAAAAATACGCCAAGGCGTGCTGGCGCGAAGCACTTCTAAATTTCTGATGAAGTTCGGCATCTCCTAGCAGAGTGACAAGATGCCTCGAAAGTGCTGCAACATCCCCCGCAGGGTAAAGAAAACCGGTTTCTCCATCAGCAACAATACCCGGTATCCCTCCAATAGCCGGAGCCACCTGGGGAACGCCGGAAGCAAGCGCTTCCAACATGCAAATAGGCGCACTTTCTACATCGGTGGAAGAAAGGCAAGCTGCGTAGGATGCGCGCAAGATGTTTGGGATGTCGTGCCGAGGCCCTAAAAAGTGCACGGAAGAAGCTATGCCGGCCATACGAGCTTGATCCTTGAGGGCATCCAGACTTGGGCCACCACCGACGACTAAAAAATGGGCTGTGGGCATTTCTTTCAGTGTTAAAGCGGCAGCTTCAAGAAATAAGTCGTGACGCTTCTCTTTCCGAAGCGCGGCAACGATTGAGATGAGGGGGGTCCCATCGGGCAAGCCCAATTCATTCCAAATCGATGGGGGAGCGGGCGAGCCTGGGGTAAAGCGATCCGTGTCTGTGCCGTTGGCGATGACCCAAGTTTTTTCCTTCGGATAGCCTTCCACCTCGGAAAGATATTCTTTCAAATGGCTCGTCACCGTGACGACCCCGGAGTTCAGCCCCATGAGGTGCTTATTCCAACGGCCAAGAATAGATCGGCCGACATGTTCTGGCCCTGGCGTGGTATGGAGTCCAGAAAGAATCACAGGCACTTTAGCCGATTTTGCGGCAAGTCGGCCGAGGAAAAACTTATCGCCATCACCCACGGTAAAAACGCAGTCCGGGCGGTGCCGACGCATCCAAGACATCATGCGAAAAAGGCCTAGAAAGGAGCCGAAGAGGCCTCGCCGAAACTCAGAAACCACCTGAACGTGCCCCAGGAAATCATCTGCCAAAGGCCCGGGTAATTTTGTCAAAAGGACGGAAACTTCGTATCGAGATGAATCCATCCCATTGGCTACGTCAACAAGGACCTTCTCCAATCCACCCACAATCATTGAAGTGGTTACGAAAACGACTTTCACCTTGGCCATTTTCCCATCCTAGCGCGCCCTAGGGGTTGACTGGAAGGGCGGGGGGGGTCAATCTATGCGACTTCAGGTGGCCGAAGTGGCGGAGTTGGCAGACGCGACGGATTCAAAATCCGTTTCCCGCAAGGGAGTGGGGGTTCGAATCCCCCCTTCGGCACCATTTTTGAGGTATTCTTCCGTTAAGATGGAACTTGGCACGGACTCAGTGCGTCCATTTTAGACAAGACATTCGTCTTGATTCTCTCCACCATGAAGTACTCCCTCATCCTTTCTCTTCTGCTTGTAGCTCCAATGAGCGCTCAGCAGGCTCCCCTTCAAGACTCTTACCACGAAATCTCAGGAGTCCAAGAATTTTCCGGTCGCCTGATTGCTCGCCCCCTATCCGTGCAAGCACACCTCCTTCAGGGAGCCACCCTTGAGCAAGCTAGGGAACGACACCTCCAGGCCAGTGAGACTTTGGCAGCGTTTGCCTTAAAAGAATATGTAGTGGATACCGATGAATACGTTCTTTGGATTCCAGCGGCTCTCTCCGAAAATCAGTTATCTCGGAATTTAATGGCAACGGGGCTGGTTCAATACGCGGAACCTGACTGGCTTTTGTTTCTCAAAGAAACGACACCGAACGATCCAAAGTTTGGGCAACAGTGGCACCACAGCAAAATGAAGTCCACCAAGGCCTGGGACTTCGGCACGGGAGACGGCACATTCATCGCCTGTACAGTGGACACTGGGGTGGATTTGGACCACGCGGACCTGCAAGCAAGTCTTGTTTCCGGCTACAATTCTGCGGACAGAAAGGCCCAGTCCAATGGCGGAAACGTCAATGACGTCAACGGTCACGGCACCAATACTTTGGGCTGTGTCGGCGCCATCGGAAATAACAACATCGGTGTTGTTGGCATGGGGTGGGACCTCAAACTTATGCCCGTTCGCTGCACAAACTCTTCCGGTGGAGGCGCTTATCTTTCGGACTTAACCGACGGCGCTCGCTGGGCCTCGGACAACGGCGCTCGTGCGGTGAGCGTCAGTTACTCCGGCGGTGACTCTTCTAGTGTTGGCAGTACTGGCACCCACCTTCGCGGTGAGGACTCCTTGCTCAGTTGGGCCTCCGGAAACAGTGGGGTAAAAGTCAATGGCTCGGACCACGCCAACGTAATTGTGGTCGGCGCCACCAACAATTCGGACAATCGAGTTAGTTGGTCGAACTATGGCGACTGGATTGATGTTGTGGCTCCTGGTGAGGGCATCATGACAACTTCCAACGGGGGAGGCTACAGCGCCGTCAGTGGCACCTCTTTCTCCACACCCATCGTCAACGGTGTCATCGCCATGATGATGGTAGCCAGTCCCAACTCTTCCGCCGACGACATTGAGCAAATGCTTTTTGACAACTGCGTAGACATCGGCGCGACCGGAAATGATGTGGAAACTGGGCATGGCCG
>Ga0302119_10001273_pt1 | contig 11378 bp, 10 predicted proteins | sample AG5_Tmax_MG_FD_203114 | JGI IMG/M metagenome (GOLD analysis project Ga0302119, IMG submission 203114) | Marine microbial communities from Western Arctic Ocean, Canada - AG5_Tmax | ecosystem: Environmental > Aquatic > Marine > Oceanic | place: Canada: Western Arctic Ocean | collected 2017-10-01
CCACGCCCTCGATGAAGCCCACGCGTCCGAGATTATTGATCCCCTCCTGCGAGGGGTTTACCACGCTTTCGACTATCGCGATCAAAGCAAGCAGTACGACGTTTTGAGCAAGGTCGTCGGCGGGGAGGCGCTCGAATCCATTTTCCTCGGAATCCAACGCACCCTCGAAAGTCGCGAGCGGGACGGCTCCCGAGTTCGCGTCCAAGACCTCATGATCGAGTCCTCATCCCCCACTCCGAGTAAGTCCAGCCGTGGATTCCTGACGAAATGTGCCTGGAAAGTCAGCGGACGCGTCGGCCACTGGGGTCACTTTCACGATCGTACCAATCACTATCAGGCAACTTTTGAAATCGAGCCTCTGGAGGAAACATGGAAAATCACCGGGCTCACGTTGCACGCCCGCGAACGCGACCCCGCCCCCTGATCTTCTGTGCTCACTGTCAACGAGATCGTCTTCTCCTACCCTCGCAGTTCCTTCGGCCTGCGGATAGATCACTTCGCCTGCAGCCCCGGAAGCGCCACCGCCATCGTTGGTCCCAGCGGGTGCGGCAAAACCACCTTCCTCAATCTCGCCGCCGGCATTCTGCAACCACAAGAGGGTCGCATCCAACTCGATGGAACCGTGGTCAGTATGCTCGGAGCGTCCGCAAGTGCCACTCATCGTCTTTCCCACATCGGCCTCATTTTCCAGGAGTTCGAACTCGTTGAGCACCTCACCGTGCGCGAGAACATCCTGCTCCCTCGTCTTCTTGGGTTGCAGACAGATCCCGACGCCCTCGAGAAGCGGGCCCGTAAACTCGCAGAGGAAACTGGGATCGGGCCCTACTGGAACACGCGCCCCGACAACCTCTCTCATGGTGAACGCCAACGCGTCGCCATCTGCCGCGCCCTCTCCATCAATCCGCGCATTGTGCTGGCCGACGAACCGACCGGGAATCTCGACCCCACCAACAAGCGCATGGTCCTCGACCTCATGGTCAACTTTGCCAAGGTCGCCAATCGCACCCTCGTGGTAGCGACCCACGATCTCGCCCTCCTTGAGGCCTTCGATGAGGTCGTGCAGTTCGAGAATCTCAACCAGTTCGCCCCTGACCCTTCATGAGAGCCGGCGGCATTGCCTATCTGAGCTGGAAGCACCTGAGCTACCGGCCTCTCCGCACCCTCACCCTGGTGGCCGCTATTGCCCTCACGATTTACCTTCCGCTCGCGCTCTACGTGTTCACTTCGGAGTCCACCCGCATCCTGCAGGAGCGCGCCCGTTCCACGCCCCTTCTCCTCGGCCCCAAGGGAAGCTCCCTCGACCTCACCCTCAACGCCCTCTACTTCACTTCACAGGAACTCCCTTCCCTGAAGCACCTCGCCTACACCAAGCTCGCCAAGGAGCGCTTCGGCACCACGATCCCAATCCACGCCCGCTTCCACGCAAAGGAGGCGCCCATCATCGGCACCTCCCTCGCATACTTCGATGCGCGCACCCTCCCAGTGGCGGAGGGTCGCATGATCACTCGCCTGGGCGACTGCGTGATCGGAGCTCGCCTTGCGCGCAGGAACGATCTGCATCCCGGAGATCGGATCACCTCTTCCCCTGAGAACGTATTCGATCTCGCCGGCGTCTATCCCCTCCGTATGCGCATCACGGGCATCCTCGCCGCCAATCACACTCCGGACGATGATGCGGTCTTCGCCGATCTCAAGACCACCTGGGTCATCGAAGGTCTCGCGCATGGTCACCAGGACCTGGCCAACCCAACCGCTGCGGACGCAGTGCGCAAGCGCGAAGGGAATTCCATCCAGGCCAACGCCTCGGTGGTAGAATTCAACGAGGTGACCGAGAACAACATCGCATCCTTCCACTTTCACGGCGATCCCGAGCACTACCCGCTCTCTTCCGTCATTCTCATCCCCAAGGACAAGAAATCCCGCGCTCTCGCTCTGGGAGCCTATCAAGGCCCGTCTTCCAGCGGGCAGCTTGTCATCCCTCTGGATGCCGTCACTCAACTGACCGAGACCCTCTTCGCCACCAGCAAGATGACCTTCGCCGCCTTCCTCCTTCTCGGTCTCACGGCCTTTGCCCTCGCCGCCCTCGTCTTCCTCCTCTCCTTCCGACTGCGCGAACGTGAGATGCAAACCTACGCCAAGATCGGAGCCCGCACTGCCTCCCTCGTCATGCTTAAATCAACCGAAGTTGCGATCGTTCTGATCTCGGGCATTGTGCTCGCGCTTCTCTCGGCCGCGATCACCAAATCGTTCTCCGCCGGCCTCCTTCCCCAGCTTCTCAACTAACCTTCCCACCCTCCCCATGAATACCCGTTTCCTCCTCGCCACCTGCACGCTGAGCTTTCTCTTCTCCTGCGGCGCAAAGAGGAAATCCACCGAAATCGAGAGCACCCACAAGCCCACCATCGCCGTCGTCAACTATCCACTCGCCTACTTCGCCGAACGCCTGGCCGGAGAGTTTGCCACCATCATCTTTGACGCCCCCTCCGATCTGGACCCCGCATTCTGGGAACCAACCGACGAGCAAATCGTCCGCATGCAGCAGGCTGACCTCATTCTTCTCAACGGCGCGAATTATGCCCAGTGGGCGGCCACCGCGTCACTCCCCTTTGAGTCCACCGTCGACACGTCCTCCTCGTTCGAAAAGAGCTTCATCACCATCGAGAGCGCAATCAAACACACCCATCTTAAGGAGGGGGCGGAACATTCTCATGGCGGAACCGCCTTCACAACCTGGATGGATTTTCGGCAGGCTGGGATGCAGGCCACCACCATCGCTACCGCCATCGGAGCCGATTTTCCGGATCAAAAGGACGCTGTGATGAAAAATCTCGCCGCTCTCCTCACGGATCTCAAGGAATTGCATACGGTCACCGCGAAGGTGGTCTCGAATCTCAACCACGCACCCGTGATCGCCTCCCATCCATCTTATCAATACTGGGAACGGGCCTACCGACTCGAGATCCTCTCCCTGCTCTGGGATTCCGAGATGGAACTGGGCACCGAAGCGATCGCGGACCTCAAGAAGGTCCAAGAGGCCAACCCCGGAGTACAATACTTCATCTGGGACAGCGAGCCGCTGCCAGCCCATCTCGAGAAACTCAAGACCATGGGCCTCACCTGCGTGGTGGTATCTTCCTGCAGCAATCGCCCCGCCAGTGGCGACTTTCTCTCTGTCATGAGAGCCAATATCGAGGCCCTGGCGAAGCTCTCCCCGGAAAGGTCCTGATTCCACGAGCATGAATCCCGGAGCATCCCCACCCTCCGCGCTTGGTGAGCTTTGCCCGCAATGTTAGTCGATCTTCCGCAACACGGAAACTGTCCAACATGTCCAACAATTCAAGACGACCCACTCCATTCCTCCTTCTCATCATTCTCCTCTTCAGCGCCCCGGCAGCCTTCGCCGGTGCCGAACCACCCTCCACCCTGGACACAGGCGACACCGCCTGGATGATCACCGCCACCGTCCTGGTCCTCTTCATGACCTTGCCCGGTCTCGCGCTCTTCTACGGAGGTCTCGTTCGCTCGAAGAACGTGCTGAGCGTGCTCATGCATTGCTTCGCCATCGCCTGTGTGGCCTCCCTCCTCTGGGTGATCTGCCTCTACAGTCTCGCCTTCTCGGGCGGTAACGGGTGGATCGGCGACATGCAGCATCTCTTCCTCCGAGGGGTGATTGACGAAAATGGAGGCTCCATCCCGGAAACGGTGTTCGTGATGTTCCAAATGACCTTCGCCATCATCACCCCCGGACTTGTCGTGGGAGCCTTCGTCGAACGCATCAAGTTCAGCGCGGTTCTGCTCTTCACCATCCTTTGGCTTCCCCTCGTTTACGTTCCGGTCTGCCACTGGGTTTGGGCCGGAAATGGCTGGATGCTCACTAAGGGGACGATCGACCTCGCAGGGGGCATCGTCGTTCACACCACTGCTGGAATTTCTGCGTTGGTCCTCGCCAAAATGCTTGGCCCACGCAAGGGATTTCCAAAGAACCTTCAGCCCCCACACAACCCAGGCATGGTCATGATCGGAGCATCGATGCTTTGGGTTGGCTGGTTCGGGTTTAATGCTGGCCGTCAGGGTGGAGCAAGCCTCGAGGCGGGCATGACGATGCTCGTGACCCACATCGCGGCTGCCACCGCGAGCCTCACCTGGATGACGATCGAAAAGATCAAGACTGGAAAAGCGGGCCTCGTTGGGATCGTGACCGGGATGGTGGCAGGCCTCGCCACCATCACTCCCGCATCGGGAAATGTGGGCCCCATTGGTGCACTTATTCTCGGCGTTCTCGCCGGTGCGGTCTGCTACTTTGCCTGCGGCATCATCAAGGACAAGCTCAAGATTGACGATACCCTTGACGTCTTCGCGGTGCACGGAGTGGGCGGCATGATGGGCTCCATTCTTGTGGCCTTCGTTGGACTTGTCGCCCTCGGAGGCAACGTCGAGGACGCTGGCAGCCAGTTTCTCACTCAGGTGCTCAGTGTCGGCTTTACCGCACTCTGGTCGGTCATCGGAACCATCATCGTGGTTTTGATCATCAAGGCCACCACCGGGCTGCGCGTCTCCGAAGACGAAGAGAACCGCGGACTCGATCAGAGCTCCCACGGAGAGACTGCTTACACTCTGGACTAATCATCCCATCATCCGCGCTTGAGTCTCACAAGGATCGGATCTCCGTGACCGACCTTTCAGCGTCTTGGCAAAGCCAAATTCACATCGACATATTTCTCCGCAGCCGCGGCGTTGCGGAGAAATTAAAGACCGGACTCTGCGCTCCTGGAATTCAGGCTCCGTGGCTTTTCCCGCCGCATGCGTTCCACGGCCTCCGCCAACTTCACGTCATCCTTGACAGCCCGGCCTGAGACAATCTCAAGCCCCATCGAGATCGTCGCCAAGGGGTTCTTCACTTCGTGAGCGACACCGGCAAAAATCTCGACTCCCGATCCTTGAAATAGATGTGGAGGGCACGTTATTCATCAAGGTGTCGATGTAGCCCTCGGAGTTCTGATGCTCGAACACGACGGTGTTGACCTACTCCACCAGAATCCTGTTCTCATCGTGAGGCGCTCGGCGAGGGCCCGGAATCCCTCTTCTGCCCCTCCCTCCTCCTCCAGCACACCACTACGCACCCCCAACCCCAGAACCGGAATCACCCCCACGGAAAGGCTTCCGAGAACAGCGCTGAGCACGAGGAATATTGGCGATTGAGAGTCCCAGACCCCAACCGCAACCGTGGCCACCGTCGCTGACACCAAGGAGAACTTCCGACTCCTGATGGCACTCTACCCCTCCTCCCCCTCATCACAAGCCGTGGAGAACTACGCCGGAAGGTCGCTCCATTGAAACCTTGCCAGCCGCCAGCCCGTATGCAGCCTGTTCCTACACGAACCACTCAGAAAATCATGAATCTACTTCATCGCACTCTCGCTGTCGGCGCCGCACTCTCCTTCACCCTGGCCACGGCCCAGGCCGACCATCATCTCTCCGTCCACTACAAGGGCAAGGACGGCCCCGGAAAAGGAAAGCACATCGTGCTCGTCAGCGGAGACGAAGAATACCGCTCCGAGGAGTGCCTCCCAATGCTCGGCAAAATCCTCTCGGAATACCACGGATTTGATTGCACCGTTCTTTTTTCGGTCAACGGCGAGGGCGTCATCGATCCCAACAACCAGAAGAGCGTCAGCAATTCGAAAGCCTTCGATTCTGCCGACCTCATCATCATGGCTTTGCGGTTCCGAAACTGGCCGGATGGCGACATGAAGCACTTCGTGGACGCCTATCATCGCGGCGTTCCCATCATCGGACTTCGCACCAGCACCCACGCCTTCAAAATCGGCGGCGGATCGGAATACAAAAACTTCTCTCGCTTCGGAAAGGACGTCCTCGGTGAAGGCTGGGTCAGCCACTGGGGCCACCACAAAAAGCAGGGATGCCGCGGAGTGGTCGTAGAGGCCAACAAGGCCCATCCCATTCTGAAGGGCGCAACCGACGTCTTTGCAGACAGCGATGTCTACGAGGCCCATCCCCCCAAGGATGTCACCATCCTTCTGCACGGTGCAGTGACCGAAACTCTCGATCCCAAATCAAAACCCATCGCCGGCAGGAAGAACACCCCCATGCAACCGGTGGCTTGGACTCGCGAATACAAGAATCCAAAAGGCAAAACCAACCGCATCTTCTGCACCACGATGGGCGCCGCGACTGACTTCAAGAGCAGGGGCCTTCGCCGCCTGGTTGTGAATGCGGTCTTTTGGGGACTCCAGATGGAAGACAAGATCAACGGCAATGCGAATGTCGAACCCCTCGGTGAGTATGAGCCCACTTTCTACGGATTTGGCTCGTTCAAAAAGGGAGTGAAACCTTCTGACCACAAGTAAGACGCACCCACAACATTCAAACCAACTGCGTGGGCTGCGGAAATTTCCGCAGTCCATTCTAATGTTAGCATTATGTCCGAACCCGACGCCAGGAACACAGCCCAGGATTCCAAGGAGGCCAAAGAAGAGAGCGACCCACTTACAGACAAGGAGTCACAGGCCAAGGATCCCAGGAATCTCACTCCCGAGGAGCAACTCGCACGCTACGAGGAGTCGCTCAAGAACGGCGACTGGGGCCACCAGCCCTGTTGACGAGGCCCGCGCCATGCTCAGCGATCATCTGGGCCCCGATCCTGATCACATCGCCCCCTCCCTTCTCAATCACGCCTTGCCAATCGGTCCCTCGCTCCACATCGTCCGCCCACCCCATGCAAACCCGCAGCCTCGGAAACACCGGCATCAATCTCGGGGAGGTCGGCCTCGGCTGTTGGCAACTTGGCGGCTCTGACTTTGGACCGTTGACAGAAGAGACCGCCCACGAAATCCTCGCCGCCGCCAAAGAGAGCGGAATCAACTTTTTCGACACGGCCAATGTCTACGGCGCTGGGCGCAGCGAGCTCCTGATTGGGAAGTTCCTGCGCGAGAACGGCGAGGGAATCATGGTCGCTTCCAAGACCGGACGCGAAGTTTATCCCGACCGCTACAGCCGGGAGAACTTGCGCAACTCCATCCGTGACACCAAGGAAAGGCTGGGAGTTGATTCTCTCGACCTCATTCAATTGCACTGCGTTCCCCATGAGATCCTTCAGAAGGGGGCGATCTTCCAATGGCTCCGCGAGTTGCAGAGCGAAGGGCTTATTCAACACTTCGGAGCAAGCGTGGAGAGCGTGGAAGAGGGGCTCACCTGTCTCGCCCAGGACGACCTGCTTTCGCTTCAGGTCATCTTCAATCCCTTTCGCCAGAAACTCGTGAATGAACTCCTTCCCCAAGCGGCCGAGCGGGGGGTCGGGATCATCGTCCGCCTTCCGCTTGCAAGCGGGTTGCTCAGTGGCAAGTTCAGCGCTGAGACCGCCTTCGTTGAAACCGATCATCGCCACTACAATCAGGACGGTGCGGCCTTCAATGTCGGGGAAACCTTCGCCGGCCTCCCATTTTCCAAAGGAGTGGAACTCGCAGACCAACTCAAGCCTCTCGTCCCGGCGGACATGACCATGGCTCAAATGACCCTACGCTGGATTCTCGATTTCGAAGCGGTCTCGGTAATCATTCCGGGCGCGAGCACCCCCGCGCAGGCCCGCGAGAACGCCGCCGTCTCGAAGTTTCCCCCACTCTCGAAGGACCTTCACGCGACCTTGAGCGAGTTCTACCAGAACGAGGTCCACTCCCACATTCGCGGGCCCTACTGAGACGACGCCCATGGCCAAGGTGATCCTCGCCCATCGCTCAGATTACCCGGAGCCTAGCTCACCCGAAGAGTGACGACCGGGTCACCGTGGGCAGGACCGGCAACGGCTATCCCGGTTGGAGCCTCCTCAAACTCGCCGAGGACAACGATGGCTGGGGTCCACTGAAAACCACCGAACCGACGACCGTATAGAAATCATGCGAACCGTCCTTCTTCTCACCGCTACCATCATCGCGACGCTCCTCCTCCCGGCCTCGGCCGACTCCCGCAAGGCCGTCGTCCTGCGCATCGACCCCGAGGGCTTCCACTCGTCCAAGGCCGACATCCATGCAGTTTGTAAATCCGCCGGCGACCAATTACTCAAGCACATGGTGGGTCAGGAGAAAATCACCATCGTGATCAGCAAGGGCAAGCACGGCCCCATCGCGCTCTTCACCCGCGGCGAACACGGCGAATATCAGGTCAAACTCGACACCGGGAAAACCTTCTGGGCGCAATACGCCTACCAGTTCGCCCACGAAATCTGCCACGTCCTTTGTCGCTATGAAGACGACTACAAGGGAAACCTCTGGTTTGAAGAAACCCTCGCCGAACTTTCCTCCCTTTATTGCCTCCGTAAAATGTCCAGCGCCTGGCGAGAGAGCCCGCCTTACCCGAATTGGAAAAGCTTCGCCCCCAAACTCGGGGATTATACCGACGACATCATGCGTAAGCGGGTGGGCTACCTTGAAATCCTCAAAATCGGACTCCCCGCCTACTACCGGAAGCACGCCGCGCACCTGAGCAGGAATGGAACCGACCGGGACAAGAACGGCTCCATGGCCATCGCCCTCCTCGCTCTTGTGGAGCGCAAACCGGAACAGTGGAACGCCATTCGTTGGGTCAATTCCTCTCCCTCGCCCGAGGGAGAGACTTTCGTGCAGTATCTTGCCAAGTGGCGCGCGGCCGTGCCTGAGAAACACAAACTCTTCGTCGATTCAGTCGCGGAACTTTACGGAATGGACCTCTAGCTTGTGCCTCCATGAGCAACTCCCGCGTCTTCATTCGCCCGCCAACCACAGAAGATGGCAACGCCTTTCTCGCAGCCGCCCGCGAAAGCCGGGCCCTGCATGACACATGGATTCACCCACCTCTCACCCGCAGAAACTTTGACCTCTATCTCGAGCGCTTCCAGCAATCCGACCACCAGAGCCGCCTGATCTGTCTCCACGACACCGGCGCCTTGGTGGGAGTGATCAATCTCAACAACATCATTCGAGGTTACTTTCAAAACTCCTTCCTGGGATTCTACGCCTTTCTCCCCCACGCCGGTTGCGGCCTGATGTTCGAAGGCCTGCAGCTCGTGGTGCACGAGGCCTTCTCCTCACTTGATCTGCACCGCCTCGAAGCCAACATTCAATCCGAAAACCGGCGCTCGATTCAACTGATACAACGGACAGGATTCAGCAGGGAGGGATTCTCTCCAAACTTTCTCCGCATTGAGGGCGTTTGGCGCGATCACGAACGCTGGGCTCTCCTCAGGGATGATCCCCCTACGGGATGAGTTCCCGGTTTGCCTTGTCGAACGTGATTGGGGGCGCGTGGATGATTCGCAACTCCCCCGGACTTACAAACAAGGGCGCCCCGCCCACCAGGAAGTTTCCATCCGGGGAAAAGCGAAGATTCGAAAGATTGGTTCCCGGCTCCTCGATCGAGAGAAGCTCCCGGCGGGACTTGACGTTCCAGAGGCGCAAGGTCCCATCTGAACTTGAGGTCGCCAGGGTCTTGCCGTCCGGAGTGAATGCCAACGACCAGATGGCCTGCTTGTGTCCTGCCAAGGTGCCCAACCGTTTCCCGCTGGAGGTATCCCAGAGACTCACTGCGTTCTCAAAGTCATCGAAGCCGTAGGTCATCGCCAGGATGCGCCCAACCGGCGATAGGGCGGCACTCGACCCAAAGGATTGCCCCCCATGATCAATGCGCACCCGCTCCTTGCGCGATTTCACATCCCAGATGATGCTGTAGCCCTCCCGAGTCACCGTCACTAAGGTTCCTCCGTCCTCCGAAAACACCGCGTGGCTCCCCGAGATTCGCATGATTGGCTCCTCCGGATCGTTGAGGTCCCACCACGCCAGATCATCGCGCCAACCCACCGTCACAAGGGTCTGGGCGTCTGGAGACATCTCCAAAATGTCCAACCTCCGACTGCCGGTGGGAAATCCAGTCTCTCCGGCCTGATTCAATCGCCGCAAGCGAACGACCCCGTCAGGAAGGGCCTCTGCCAAGGCCGTCAAATCATCGCTGATCGAAACAATATAGCGTGCAAATCGCGAATCCGAGGACTCCAACACAATTTCATGAACGGCCTTCCTGGTCTCGAGATTGAAGATCGAGACCCCCCCCTCCCGGTTCAGGGCGCCGACATAACGGCTGTCCTTTGAGAACCCCAACGGCTGCCAGCGTCCTTCGATCGAATCTAGGGGAGACGTTTCCGCCGTGGGCCAAATCATCACTCCTCCATCCTTGCTCCCACTGGCGAGCAACTCTCCCTGAGGAGAGAGCGCAGCGCACCAAACCTCCCCCCGATGACCATGCAGAGTGCGCAAAAGACGACGCGATTCAAAGTCCCACAATCTCACAGAATGATCCCAGCTACTGCTGGCCAGGAGAGTGTCTTCATTGTCGAGGGAGAGGGAGGTGATCACCCCCGAGTGCCCCTCATCGGTTGGTGATTCCGGAAGCACACCCAACTCCTTTCCGGTCTCCGAATCCCACGCACCCAGATAAAAGACTCCCCGGGCCGACTTCTCCACATGAGGTGCAATCACAACATTGCCGTCACGGGAAAACATGATGCGCTTCCCACCGGGAAAGAGGCCACGCAAGGACGCTGCAGAGTCCTCCAGGGTAACGCTCTTCCCTTGATCCGCCAACCACCACAAGACAATCCCATCGCTCGATCCAGTCGCCAGAAGATCTCCTTCCGGTGAGAAACTGAGCGGTCCGGATACCCCGGGCAGACTCCGCCAGCGCTGCCAACTCAAGGTGTCCCAAAGGGTCACGTTTCGTCCATCGCTGGTGGCCAACAAATCCCCATTCGGAGACACCGCGAGGGCCGCCCCCTGACCCCGCAACTCCCGAACCGAGTCGCCCGAATCCAGATCATGAATCCAGACTCCCGATCGACTACTCGTCGCGATCCGATCACCATCGGAAAAAAACACAACCGCTTCAACCCCTCCCGGCAATCTGAGGTGCAATCGATCCCTCACCAGATCCCAAATCAAGAGGTCTTTGCGAGTCCCGATCGCAAGGAGATCTCCGTCGGGGGAGAACGCAAGGCTCATGATCGGACTGTCCTGACCGGGAAGATTGCGATGCGGCTCCCCAAGACAACGCCCGGCCAGATAGCGCCACTCGAATCCTCGCAGATCGGACTCCTGGCCCCCTCCTCCCTGCCGCTCAAGCAGGTTCAGGGCTTTGGCAATATGACCGTCACGAAGTGCATGACGACTCACATTAATGTCCGCAACGTACTCATGGAGGCGTGCCGTCTCGGCACTCCGCAAGGCGTCTTCCCGTCCCCGGTCGGCAGCTTCTCGCAACTCGGACTGCAGTTGGTGGGCCTCCCGAATCTCTCGTTCCGCCCGCCTCGCCCGCAAGGCCAAGCCAGTACTCACGACCAC
>Ga0302119_10001274_pt1 | contig 11377 bp, 10 predicted proteins | sample AG5_Tmax_MG_FD_203114 | JGI IMG/M metagenome (GOLD analysis project Ga0302119, IMG submission 203114) | Marine microbial communities from Western Arctic Ocean, Canada - AG5_Tmax | ecosystem: Environmental > Aquatic > Marine > Oceanic | place: Canada: Western Arctic Ocean | collected 2017-10-01
GCATCAAGACGTTATTGAGCGCTTTATTAGTTATGGTGAAAACAACTTTGAGCCCAGCACCCAACGACCAATTGGAAGTGACAACTCTCAGCAGCTCGGTGTATTGCGGTTAATTTACGCTTACCGATTTTCTGGACACCTTAGAGCAAAAATTGACCCATTAGGGCGACCTAGGCACCACTCAACACCGCCGTTTAAAATATCTGAATTTGGTTTGCTCGAATCCGATCTAGATAAGTCGTTTGACGTAGGCTCTTATCAAGGCGCCAATTGCTCGACATTGCGCGAGTTGATGTACTCTCTGGAAAAAACCTATTGTGGCAGTCTTGGTGTTGAATATATGCATATTCCCAATATTGAGGAAAGGCGCTGGATTCAAACTCGCGTTGAAACTTACGATTCGCAGCCAGAAAACAGCTCTCAATTTAAAAAATGGCTTCTTCAGCGCTTGACCGCTGCAGAGGTTTTTGAGAAATTCCTGCATAACAAATATGTGGGTCAAAAGCGTTTTTCACTTGAAGGAAGTGACTCTTTAATACCCCTTCTCAACGTATTAATTGAACACTCTGGCTCTCATGCAATGAAGAGAATTTGCCTTGGTATGGCCCACCGAGGCAGGCTCAACGTACTTATTAATATTATGGGCAAACGTGCTGAGCATTTATTTAAAGAATTTGCTGGAGAATTAGACTTAAGCGCTAATCAGACGGGCGATGTTAAATACCACCAAGGATTTTCGTCAGATATTGATACTGCCCATACCCCAGTCCACCTTGCACTGATGTTTAATCCTTCGCACTTGGAATTGGTCAACCCAGTGATTGAGGGGTATGCGCGCTATCACCAAGATATTGTTGGTGATGAAAATAGTAAAGTCATCCTACCAGTGTTAATCCACGGTGATGCTGCCTTCTCTGGTCAAGGTGTTGTTATGGAAACGCTTAATATGTCGCAGTCACGTGGCTATAGCACTCGAGGCACCGTTCATATTATTATTAATAATCAGATTGGGTTCACTACCAGTAAGCAGCACGATGCCAGATCAACGGACTACTGCACAGACGTGGTGAAAATGGTCAATGCGCCAGTTTTTCATGTCAACGCTGAAGATCTAGAAATGGTCAGTTTTGTTACTCAGCTATCCCTAGACTATAGGATGCGCTACAAAAAAGACGTTGTTATCGACCTTATGTGTTATCGTCGCCATGGCCACAATGAGGCTGATGAACCTGCTGTCACCCAGCCAATGATGTATGAAACCATTCGTAGTATGCCAACAACGCGTGCGCACTATGCTGATACGTTAATGGCTCAGGGTGTTATTACTCAAAAAGAAGTTGATGAGATGGTCAGCGACTACCGAAAACGACTTAAAGATGGAGAGCGAGTTGCTTACAATATTATTCCGCCAACCCAGAAACGCCAGTGGAAACTCGACTGGGAAGAGTATTTTGGTGCCGACTGGACAGCGCCGTACAGCTCCAAAATAACCCACGAGCAAGTAACAAAATTAAACGACAAACTACAGGCATTGCCAAACGGCTTTGAATTGCACTCAAGAGTTAAAAAGGTAATGGCAGAGCGCCAAAAAATGGCCGATGGCGAGGTCAACGCCGACTGGGGTTTTGCAGAAACTCTAGCCTACGCGAGTCTGGCAGATAGTGGCACTCCAATTCGCCTGTCTGGCCAAGATTGCGGTCGTGGTACTTTTTTCCACAGGCATGCTGTTCTACATAACCAGCTCTGTATCGAAGACTACATTCCGCTTCAGCACCTTCATGAAAACCAAGGAAAAGTGCAAGTTATTGACTCGATACTTTCTGAAGAAGCAGCACTTGGATTTGAATACGGCTACGCCACCGCAAACCCAGAAGCGCTGGTCTTATGGGAGGCTCAATTTGGTGATTTCGTCAATGGCGCTCAAGCCATTATCGATCAATTTATTGCTTCAGCGGAAGCCAAGTGGGGACGCCTTTCAAATCTTGTAATGTTACTACCACATGGTCTTGAAGGACAAGGCCCTGAACACTCATCGGGACGATTGGAGCGTTTTTTACAGCTTTGTGCTGGACATAATATGCAAGTTTGTGTACCCACAACAGCTTCACAAATTTTCCATCTTTTAAGACGCCAAATACTTAGAAAATTTCGTGCACCGCTCATCATTATGACGCCAAAAAGTTTACTCAGAAATCCGCTTGCCGCATCCCCTATGCACAAGTTCACTGATGAAAAATTTAGAGACGTCTATGAAGAGCAATACGAAAACATCAAACCAAAAAAAGTCGATCGAATTGTGATGTGTAGTGGCAAAGTTTTTTATGAATTATTGACACGTCGCCAAGATGAGAAAATTAATAATGTTGCCATTCTACGTTTAGAGCAACTCTATCCTTTTCCAGCCGAGACGCTCCACGCAGAGCTTGATAAGTATTCGAATGCAAAGGAACTTATCTGGTGCCAAGAGGAGCCCATTAACCAGGGTGCTTGGTATACCTCTAGACACAACTTTATGAACTGCGCAAAGAAAGGGCAGACGATAGATATCGTTGCTAGAGATCTCTACGCCGCCCCTGCTGAAGGAAGCATAAGACTGCATAATATTAACCAAAACTACGTAATTGAACAGGCTCTGGGCATTGTTCCCATTAAAGAGCGCTAGGAGACAATAAATGATAGAAATTAAAGTTCCAGTCCTACCGGAATCCATAAATGAAGCTACCGTTGCCGTTTGGCACAAACAACCCGGCGATCTTGTTCAAGTCGATGATGTTATCGTAGAGATTGAAACCGACAAGGTGGTACTTGAAGTGCCAGCCGAAGAGGCGGGTGTATTCACTAAAATTATTGCCCAAGAAGGAGAAACAGTTGGCGCTAGACAGGTCCTGGGGCAAATGACTGAAGGCTCAGATATCAGGGACAATGAGCCCGAAGAATCAAAGGCAGAAGCCGCAGTTGAAGTAGAAGCCAATCCAGAGCCAGAGCTGCAAATTGAAAGCAAGGCCAACGCCCCTATGGAGGATGAACAACCGCCCGAATCGCAAGAGCCAATCATTGTAAAGGCGCCAAGCACACCATTGCCCACTATAACTCCTACAGGCAATAGAATGCAAGAGCGCGTACCGATGAGTCGCCTGAGAAAAACCATTGCCACTAAGCTGCACTCAGCTACGCAAAATACTGCGATGCTAACAACTTTTAACGAAGTTGACATGTCTGCCATTCTTTCAATGAGAAAGAGCTACAAAGAAGCTTTTGCGAAGAAATATGGCGTCAAGCTTGGCTTTATGTCGTTCTTTGTCAAAGCCGCAGTTGAGGCGCTTAAAAAATACCCAACCGTTAATGCCTATATCGACGGCCATGATATTATTTATCACGGCTATTGTGATGTCTCAGTTGCGGTATCTTCAGACCGAGGTCTAGTTGTGCCGGTTTTACGGGACGCTCATAAAATGGCCATGCACGATATTGAAAAAAACATCATTGATTATGCCGCAAGAGCACAAGCTGGCTCGCTATCGCTTGAAGAAATGATGGGTGGTACTTTTACTATTTCAAATGGCGGTGTTTTTGGTTCGTTACTATCTACACCTATTCTGAATTCACCACAAAGCGCCATTTTAGGCATGCATAAAACGCAAGAAAGAGCTGTGGTGGTTGATGGAGAAATTGTGGCTAGACCCATGATGTATCTTGCGCTGTCTTACGACCACCGCATCATCGATGGCAGAGAAGCGGTGCAATTTCTTATCTCTATCAAGGATGCCTTAGAAGACCCTGCAAGATTGTTGCTAAAAGTCTAGTTCGGTTTTATAACCCCCCAAAGTTACTAGCTATGGGGGATGGTATGCAAACGTTAAAGTCACAATTTGAGGTCGATGGCTTCTATGCGCCTTTGCGTCTTATTGACACCGAAGAGTCGTGGTCCTATTGGCAATCACTTGAAGCCATTGAAAGAAAGATTGGCTCGCTCCATTATCAGTTCAAAATCCACACCGCTGTTGCAATGGCCTATGAATTGGCAACCAACAAAACCTTGTTAGACAGTGTTGAAGAGTTATTGGGGCCTAACATCCTCCTTTATAACGCCACCTTTATTATTAAAGAGCCACATTCTGACTCGCACGTCAGTTGGCATCAAGACCTTACTTATTGGGGTTTTAATGACGACAAGCAAGTCTCTGCTTGGGTTGCACTTTCCGATGCTACGAGCGAAAACGGTTGCATGCATATGCTACCGGGCAGTCATCGCAATGGCCAGCGTACACACAGTGTCACAGAAGACAGTAATAACGCACTCTACCTTGGGCAAAAAGTTAAGGGAATTTCAAACGATCAATCTCGCAGTGTGTCTTTAAAGGCTGGCGAGGCCTCACTTCATCACGGCTGGACTTTGCACACCTCTCACCCCAACAGAAGCAATGAGCGTCGCATCGGCCTAAACCTTAACTACATCAGTACCGATATGCTCCAAACACAAACCAAAGAAGATTCAGCAACATTGGTGCGCGGTATCGATAACTACAATCATTTTAAGAGTGATACGCCAGCAACTGTTGAATTTGACAAAGACGCCTGGGAAAGGCTAACAAGATCTAACGAGCTGATTCGTCAAACGTATAGCAAAATGAGTAAAACGAATCAACCTTAAACAAAGTGCTTAGGCAATAAAAAAGGGCGGTATTTTCATACCGCCCTTTTCGTTTTACTTGTTACAGTTTTTACTTATGATCATTGTAGTGATCTTGCTCGCTTTTCGAGCCAATGGCAAGAATAACAACACAAACCACAACAGCAATCACTGTCCATGTACCTTCGTAACCTTGACCAATATACATTGCGCCAGTTACATCAGCCCATGAGTCAAATGAAAATCCAAACATAATATATCTCCTAAGTTAGATTAAGTATCTTCAGATGCAGGGCTCGTCATACCTTCAGGGTATGCTTGCGCAGGCACTTTAACAACATCAAGACCTTTAAGCTGAACTGCATCAGGAACACGCAACATACCGCAAGCCTTAAGGATTGCTGAAACGATATAACCCGGAACAATACCAAGCAAGATAAAGACCACAGAGCCCACTAGCTGACCAACAAAGCTAATAGCTACCGTACCTTCTGGAGCGAATGCATCTAGCGCAGGGTAACCCGTTGCCATAACACCTAGCATCAATACACCAAAGATACCAATAGTACCATGTACTGTAACCGCACCAACTGCATCATCAATACCTAAACTTTCTACAAAGTCCGCACAAGGCTTCAAGATGATTCCTGCAAGAGCAGAAATAATGATGATTTGTGAAGGGAAGTAAATGTCAAGACCAGAAGCAACTGAGATAATACCGGCTAGAGCGCCAGACATCATCCAGAAAGGATCTCTTGTAAATACCCAAGCGCCGATGATACCGCCCGAAACAGCCAATACAATGCCAAACGCAAGTGCTGACAATGTCATACGAGTACCGTAGATAGATGTACCAGTACCGGCCCAAGACCATGACTCACCCGGAAGGATGATACATGCCATTAAGAACCCAAAGAAACCAACAATGATTAGCATTAAGCCAACAACCGTAAGTGGCATGTTGTGACCCACAATAGCGTTTGCTGAACCGTCTGCATTGAATTTACCAACACGAGGACCTAAGTTAATTAGAACACCTAGAGCAAAGAAACCAGCAACCGCATGCACAAGGCCTGCAGCACCGAAGTCATGAACACCCCATTCAGTTACTAACCAACCATCAGCGTGCCAGCCCCAAGCAGCAGCAATAATCCATGCGCCTGAACCAAGAACGATCGCAAGAATAACAAAACCAACTGTCTGTACACGCTCGATTAAAGCGCCTGACATGATTGATGCTGTTGTTGCAGCGAATAGAGCAAAAGCACCCCAGAATACACCCGATGCATTATCGGCAATATTTGGTCCCATATATTGTGCAGAATCACCCCAAGGCAACGCAATTGCGTTGGCATACTCAATACCAGATATGGCCATGTAGCCCTCTGATCCTGTGAGTCCAGTTGGCAAGGCCCAGTAGAACCACCAACCAAAGAAATAAAACGTGATAATTGTAAACGCGAACGCTAACAAGTTTTTAATACCAGAAGACAATGTATTCTTCAAGCGAGTCTGACCCATTTCATAGGCCAAGAAACCTGCGTGAATAATCATCATCAGCGGTATCGTTAAGAAATAGTACGTCTCAGCAAACATGGTGTTTGTGGTCTGTGCCATTTGTGTGACCGCCTCTAGATTAGCGGTCAATAGTGTAATTTGTTCTTCCAAAATTACTCTCCTTTAGTATTAAAAAAAACAACTTTTTTTTCTTAGCAGGCACATTTCTATACCTACCGGATAAGAGTATATAGCATTGGAATGCGAAAAAACATCTTAAATTGAACTTTTTCAAAGAACAGAAAATAGTTTATGTTGAACACTAATTTACTAGATAAATTTTGCAGTTAAGTATTGTTTGATTCTATTTTTTAGCCTTGAAGTGGAATTACTCAGACAAAGCTGATATTGTCCGCTGTCTGGATTCAGCTCGTAATCTTGCGACCAATCGTGATGATTCTCAGTCAAAGATTTAACACTATTAACAATAAACAAAACCTCCTTATCTGTCATTGTTGGATGAAGAGATATCCTTATCCAACCAGGTTTTTTTGACAAATCACCAACATCGATCATGTCGGTAATTTTTTTGGATTGTACTTGGTCGATGCCAAAAAGATGGTGGCCGTAAGTGCCCGCACACGAACAACCACCTCGGCACTGGATTCCAAAGCGATCATTGAGCATGCGCACACCTAAGTTATAGTTAAGCTCCGCAATACAGAAAGAGAAAATGGCTAGTCTATCTATGCGATTTGACTCCAAAACCAACAAATTTTGGATATTTGATATTCCGTCAAAAAACAACTTTTTTAAGTAATTCTCTCTTTTTTGCAGGTTTTCCACTCCCATTTCAACTTTTAAACTGATGCACATTGCCGCCTTAATTGTTTGCAAAAAAGCTGGTGTGCCTCCATCTTCTCTAACCTCAATATCCTCGAAGTATTTATGCTCACCCCAAGGATTGGTCCACTCCACCGTGTCTCCGCCAGGATGGTCGGGCACTTCGTTGTGATATAGCGCACTATTAAAAACCAACACGCCACACGCACCAGGCCCACCTAAAAATTTATGGGGAGAGAAAAAAACGGCATCTAAGCGCTCGTCTTTCTCCTGCGGATGCATATCAATATCGACATAAGGTGCCGAACAAGCATAATCAGCAAAACAATAACCGCCCGCCTCGTGCATTAACTTAGCAATTTGATGAACAGGTGTGGCAATGCCAGTAACGTTAGAGCAAGCCGTTACTGACGCAACCTTCATCAATCGACCTTTATACTTATCCAGCAAAGCCGTAAGCGCTTGCAAATCTACCAAGCCCTCTCTATTGGGCGGAATCACCTCAACGGTGGCAATTGTCTCAAGCCAACTCGTGTGGTTCGAGTGGTGCTCCATATGGGTGACAAACACCACCGGTCGCTCATCATCACATAACTGGCGGGATGCGCTATTACGAAAACCTAATATTCTTTGAAATTTATTAACAACGCCTGTCATCCCGGAATCGGTTGTCAAAATCACATCAGTGCTCGACGCATTAACGTGCTCTTTAATCAATTTTTGAGCGCTTTTGTAAGCGTGTGTTGTTGCCATGCCCGTGCCACTTGCTTCGGTGTGAGTATTGGCAACAAACGGCATAATTTCTTCTTGTATGCGTTTTTCTATTGGTAAGTAGTTGCGCCCGCTCGCCGTCCAATCTGCATAGACAATAGGCCTCAAACTGCCATCGGGCGTTTCAATTAAGGCGTCGATACCGATAATGCCTTGACGAAATTGTGAGAAGTACTGCTCTGTCATTGGCTCAAATTAGGGAGTGGAAGATGAGTTGTAATGTTTTACACGCCAATAGCAAGGCAACGTCAAAACCAACTTAGGTCTAATTAATTAGCTTAGTTAACTTTTCATTCCACTTGCATGATAGGCGATATGTTCACCAATAAAGGTAGAGATGAAATGGTAACTATGATCGTATCCCTCTTGCATTCTTAACTCCAGATTTTGAGATGAGTCAGAACACGCTTGTTGAAAATTCTCGCTCAGCAACTGACTTTCATCATAAAACTCATCAGCAAGCCCTTGATCAATAAGGATGTGCGGCATTTTATTGCCCGCCTTAACAAGCTCGGTTGCATCGTATTGTTGCCAATCGTTTTTGTTGTCGCCAAGATAAGCACCAAAACACCCCTGCCCCCAACCGCACTCAATTGGATTACAAATCGGCGCAAAGGCTGAAACCGATTGATATTTATCTGGATTTTTTAGCGCACAAATTAGCGCCCCATGGCCGCCCATTGAATGCCCAGAAATAGAGCGAACACCCGGTTTTAAAGGTAGGTTTTCTTCCAAAAGATTGGGTAATTCATTGACCACATAATCGTACATTTGATAATGTTTGGCCCACTCGCCCTCAGTGGCATTGACATAAAAGCCCGCGCCCTGACCCAGATCATAACGCTCGGACAAATCTGGCACATCTTCACCCCTCGGACTGGTATCTGCAAACACCAAAGCAATACCGTACTCTGCAGCGTAGCGCTGCATGCCCGCTTTGGTACGTGCATTGTCATCGGTACAAGTTAAGCCTGAAAGCCAATACAATGTTGGTACTTTTTCATTCTCAACCTCTTTCGGTAAAAATACCGAAAAAGTCATGGTGCAATTGCAAGCCTCGGATTGATGTTCGTAGCGATTTAAGAAACCTGAAAACTCTTTTACTGACTCAATAAGCTTCATAATATTTAAAAGATAATAACCGAACGAATGCTTTCACCACTGTGCATTAAGTCAAATGCTCTGTTGATATCCTCCAGTGGCATGGTGTGTGTTACCAAAGAATCCAACTCAATTTCACCACTCATATAGCGATCGACATAACCAGGAAGTTCAGTTCGCCCCTTCACGCCACCAAAGGCTGTGCCCTTCCAAGTGCGGCCCACCACCAAATTAAACGGTCTTGTCTCAATCACTTGTCCAGCACCAGCAACACCAATAACAGTAGAAACACCCCAGCCCATGTGCGTACACTCCAAAGCATCACGCATGACGTGGGTGTTGCCAATACACTCAAATGAGTAATCAGGACCACCATCGTATGTATCTTGCATATATTCAACAAAAGAACCGTTAACCTCATTAGGGTTAACAAAATCTGTCGCCCCTAATTGGCGAGCAAATTCAAATTTATCCGGATTAATATCGATGGCAATAATACGCTCTGCGCCTGCCATGACCGCACCTTGAATACAAGAAAGGCCAATACCACCCAGACCAAAAACGGCCACCGTTGAGCCGGCCTCCACTTTGGCGGTATTTAAAACTGCACCAATGCCCGTGGTCACACCACAACCAAGTAAACAGGCCTTATCAAGTGGCGCTGCAGGGTTGATTTTTGCCAGAGCAATTTCTGGAACGACCGTGTACTCAGAAAATGTTGAACAGCCCATGTAATGAAAAATGTCTTTACCTTTGTGCGAAAAACGACGCGTGCCGTCAGGCATGTAACCAGTCCAAACCGTGCCAGCAATTGATTGACATAGGTTGGATTTGGTTGAAAGGCAAAACTTGCATTCTCCACACTCTGGAATATAGAGCGGGATTACGTGATCACCCACTTTTAGGTTTTTAACGCCAGCACCCAACTCAACAACCTCACAGCCGCCTTCGTGACCTAACACGCAAGGAAATGAGGCTTCAGGATCCTCGCCAGAAAGAGTGAAAGCGTCAGTATGACAAACGCCAGAAGCGTGCACTTTTAGTAAGACTTCGCCAGCTTTTGGTCCCATAATATCAATCTCTTCAATCGATAATGGTTGTTTTGCCGCCCAGGCAACTGCTGCTTTTGTTTTCATCGATCCCTTTCCAAATAAATAATCAAGGATACATAATAACGGCTTTTTCTACCGCCACCAATAAATCTTTTAGAGAGAGTGCTAAGCGTCCAATTCAAGCAAGTAAGGCGCAACAAATCCTTGGTATTGTTCTTTTTTGTCTTGTGGTAAATTCTGCCAACCGCCAATTGCCCCACGACAGTCTTTCGCACCGCACAAGCATTGACTGGGAAAGTGATCAACGAAAAAGTTTTGCATTGCATAATCAAAGGTAATTTCTTCTCCAATACTGATGTCGCGCATAGCCACGTAGTCATGAGCGCCAGTTTCATTGACTTGAATGCCGCAATTCGGATTGCAGCAATGATTAACAAAGGCCATCAAGCCAATAGGATTTACAAAAGCATTCTCACCAATTTGGGACGTGTGGACAGTGTTCACACTTAAGATTTCATCAATAGCACCCTTCATGACCACTTCGTCCGCATTGAAGGGTTTTTTTGAAATCACGCCGGTACCTCGATCCATTGAGTTTTTTAACTCGAAATTCTTATCCTGAGCACTAACTGCCATAATGAGCAACTATCCTCTTAACGGTATTACGAAATTGGTCTTCTTGGAACTCGGCAAATTCTTTCAGCGTACATAAGGTTTTTGAATCTCTCACCTTGTCAACAAACACAACGCCATCCAAATGATCAAGTTCGTGCTGAAAAGTACCCGCTGTAATGCCCTTTACAATCATGTCGATTTCACCACCTTCTCTATCCAGCGCCTGCACTCTAATTATTGGACAGCGCTCAACTTCGCCCCGCACGTTGGGCACCGATAAGCAACCCTCATAAACAGACAGCCTTTCCTCTGAGAGAAAAGTAATCACTGGATTAATTAAAACGGTTAATGGAATATCGGGCTTATAGGGGTATCGTGGATTTTTGTTAACCTCGATCACGCACACTCTAAGTGGCACGGCAATTTGAGTTGCTGCCAAGCCCGCACCATTGGCATGATGCATTGTTTCAATTAAGTCATCAACCAACTTTTGAACTGCTTCTGATTGAATATCCTCAATAGGAATTTCTTTTGCAATTTCGCGCAGAGCAGGGTTGCCAATTTCAATAATATTTCGAATCATGTTTCTATTTATGTGGAATGAGTGAAACTAGCTCTCTTCTTCGTCACGACCTTGCTGGGCTTTTTCGATCAATTTAAGTGCCGTGTTATAGAGCTCAAATGCACCAATATAAGCATCGGCTCGATACTCCTCTGGAATAACCGCCAAGTGATCGTCAAGATCTTGCATGGCTTGCTCAAGAGTGTCCTCACAGCCAAACATGTCGTGTTGCGCCAATAGCTTTTTTGTTTCGTCTCTAGTCATGGTTACGCACCAAGTAGTCTAATTATTAAGTACATCTTAACA
>Ga0302119_10001275_pt1 | contig 11369 bp, 8 predicted proteins | sample AG5_Tmax_MG_FD_203114 | JGI IMG/M metagenome (GOLD analysis project Ga0302119, IMG submission 203114) | Marine microbial communities from Western Arctic Ocean, Canada - AG5_Tmax | ecosystem: Environmental > Aquatic > Marine > Oceanic | place: Canada: Western Arctic Ocean | collected 2017-10-01
ACTAATACAAAATACTAATCCTATGATGGTATCTCCGTCTTCCTTAAAGGTGCGCGAAGGGTTTATGCGTAGTGATTTGTTTGTCTGCGTACATGAGCAATTCATGACCGAAACTGCAGCGATGGCGGATATTGTTCTACCAGCAACAACATTCCTTGAGCACGAGGATATGTACTTAGCCGGTGGACATAGCTTTTTACAAGTCACTAAAGCGGTCATAGAGCCTCTGGATGAAGCCAAACCAAATCACTTCGTGATTTGTGAGTTAGCGAAAAGATTAGGTGCTCAGCATCCAGGTTTCGAGATGACTGCTTGGGAAATAATAAATTCCACTCTAAAACTATCCGGTCATACTGACGCAGAAACCATCCATGATGCACATTGGCTCGACTGCGCAAAAGAATTTGAAACAGCTCACTTTCTTGACGGATTTGAAACCCCCGATCGGTGTTTTCATTTCTCGCCAGACTGGTCTCGAGTGGGGAAAATCAACGTACAGTTTCCTAAGTACCCTGATCACTACGAGGTAACTGATAGGCGTTCAACAGAAAAACCTTTTCGCTTAGTCACTGCTCCGGCGCGTAATTTTCTTAATAGTAGTTTTACCGAAACGGCGACATCGAAAAGAAGAGAAGGCCAGCCAACCGCTAAAATTCATTCCCAAGTCTGCGAAAAATTGCAGCTCGCCAGCGGCGATAAAGTTCGAATAGGCAATGATCAAGCGACCGTCGTCGTCCACGTTGAAGAATATAACGACGTTTTGGCCGACGTCGTTATTGTAGAAAGCATTTGGCCCAGCGCTAGTTTTATTGAAGGCGTTGGCATTAATTCACTTATCAGTGCCGACCCAGGGCATGGAGTGGGTGGCGCTGTATTTCATGACACAGCAGTTTGGTTACAGAAGGCTGTCGATTAACGATAGCAACTTGTTAGAAATAAGAGGAAGTAAGAATGTCAGAACGTCCAGAGGTCCGTCATATTTACCAGAACCATCATCTTGATACGTGCCGGTGGGATAATTTTAATGTGCGTGCTGATGATATTGTGATTTCTACTTCCTACAAGGCTGGGACTACCCTCACTCAAACCATTGTGACCAATATGCTTTTTCCAGACGGGGATATGCCTGGCGCAGTGAGTGTGATTTCCCCCTGGTTGGATATGCGTTTGGGGCCAATAGAAGAAGTTTTAGCGGGACTGGAAGCCCAAACTCATAGACGTTGCATAAAGACTCATCTGCCACTCGATGGGCTCAAATTTTTTGACGAAGCAAAATATGTCATAGTAGGGCGCGACCCTCGTGACGTATTCATGTCTTTAGTAAATCATTATGGCGGGCATACGCCAGAATTTTTTGAGATGATGAATGGTTCGCCTGGGAGAATAGGAGATCCGTTTCCCGAGTATGATGGAGATATTCATGAGCTCTGGCGTCGCTGGATAACTGAAGGGTGGTTTCCCTGGGAGAGTGATGGCTATCCCTACTGGTCTCATTTACACCATGCGAAAACATGGTGGGAATTTCGCCATTTACCGAATATCCGCTTGATCCACTACAGTGATCTTCGCGCCGACCTCGCGGCTGAGATGCGAGCTTTGTCGGAGTTCCTAGAGATCGAAGTTTCAGAGGAGCAATGGCCAGCTGTGGTTCACGCCTGTGAGTTTGAAACAGTTAAAGCAAATCCCGAGAAAGTTTTGGATGAGATGATTGATGTGATGTTCAAGGGTGGAGCGGATACTTTCATCCACAAAGGTACCAATGGACGCTGGAAAGATATCCTTTCTGAAGATGAGCTGACGCTTTATCGAGGAGCAATGGAGAAGACTTTGCCAACTGATTGCGCACGCTGGCTTGAGTCCGGCGGAGGGTATGAATAACTAGAATCGGCCCTACTCGAGAAGAGCTGTTACTCTTTGTTTCCATTGGCATATTGCAGTACTTGTGCACCTGATATACTGTCCTTAGGTTAAATAACAATAACAGAATTCAGGTTTAGCTTAAGCAGTTAACAGGCTTGAATAGTCCCGAAAGATGGGGCTTACAGACGGTGCCTCAATGATCGAGAGTTCCAAGAATAGGGTAAAGTTGGCTGTCCTGATGGGATTATGCTTATTAATGGCTCTTTTTGGTGCAATTAGTGGTTTTTCGCCAGCTAATGGCGCCGCTTCATCTAACACTTCTTTTTCCGCCTCGGATATGCGCGGAGTTGTAAACCAATATTGTTTGGCCTGTCACAACGATACTCTTGCTACAGCCGATCTATCCTTGCAAACCCTCGATTTTGCCAATCCCGCTCAACATGCGGAAACCTTGGAAAAGGTTGTCAAAAAGCTACGCGCACATATGATGCCGCCGTCAAATATGCCGCGGCCACCTTTTGAGACCTATGGGCTAATGACCAATTGGCTGGAAACAGAATTGGATCGCGCCTGGGCCACCAACCCGAATCCTGGTCGTGTCACTCCTCTGCACCGGATGAATCGCTACGAGTACAACAACACGGTAAATGATTTGTTGGGTCTTGATATTGATGTCATGGATCTATTGCCTGGAGACCCAACCGCCGATGGCAGTTTCGATAACATTGCTGCTTCACTGCCATTCTCAACAGCGCATATGGAACGTTATATGTCGGTGGCAAGGCAACTAACTAGGTTGGCAACTGGGCTTCCACCTAACCCCAGTGTCTCCACTTATGAAATTCCGCTCTACTTGAATCAAGATTGGCGTCAGAACGATGACATGCCTTTTGGTTCTCGCGGAGGAGTTGCAGTATCCCATCACTTTCCAGCGGATGGTGAATACCAAATTGACGTAAACCTGCAAACTAACTATCAAGATTATGTTAAAGGTCTGGGTTGGGAGCAGCAATTAGATGTTCGACTTGACGGTCGTTTGCTCAGACGATTTACGATCGGTGGCGACGCTCCAGGAATTCCGGCACCATTAAGCTTCACTGGAACCGGTGAACCCGGCAGTATCGATTGGGAACAATATATGATTACTGAGGAAGCTTCGGGTCTGCAGATTCGAGTTCCTATCAAGGCAGGGCCAAGACAAGTAACGGTTTCCTATGTACGACAGCAGGTAGAACTGGAAGAGATTCCGCAACCTGCGCAGGGCGGTAGACTAAACGCAAACAGCGAAGTGTATTTGGATTATCAAAAAGTACACTCTTTAGAAATTGGTGGTCCCTATACTACGACACCATCAACTGTCGCTATAGATTCTCCCAGTCGTCGCTTAATCTTTAGTTGTACTCCAAATCAACAGTCAGAAGAATTAGCCTGTGCAACACAAATCCTCTCTCGTATGGCCAGGCAGGCTTATCGCCGTCCAGTCACTGAAGATGACACCACATTGCTGCTTGGCTTTTTTAATCGAGGTCGTGAACAGGGTGCGAGTTTTGAGGCGGGTATTCAATTCGCCTTGGAATTTATGCTTAGTGACCCAGACTTCTTGATTCGAAGCTATGACTCTAATGCGGTTAATACTCCTGAATTAACTGTTGCTCTCAGCGATCTTGAGCTGGCTTCTAGGTTATCTTACTTCCTTTGGAGCGCCGCTCCTGATCAGGCTTTGTTGGAGATAGCTGAAAAAGGCCAGCTCTCAAATCCTGCAATATTTGAGCAACAGGTGCGGAGGCTTTTGGCAGATTCACGGGGAGTGAAAACCCTAGTTGAAGATTTTGCTGCTCAATGGTTGAACCTGCGTCGCTTAGATGAAGTACAAATCAATACCGTACTGTTCCCAGAATACGATATGAGTCTGATCGAAGGCTTTGGTCGCGAGACTGAGCTCTTTGTTGCGGAGACGCTGAAGACTGATGCCAGTGTTATGGAACTATTGGATGCTAATTACAGTTTCCTTAATGAAAGACTCGCCAGACATTATGGAGTGGAAGGAATTTACGGGAGTCGTTTTCGTAAAGCCAAATTTCCGGATACCTCTCAACGTGGGGGAATAATGGCGCACGGTGCATTACTTTCCGTGACATCCTATCCTGGACGAACATCACCTGTGCTGCGCGGGAAATGGTTGCTGGATAATTTACTAGGTACACCACCACCACCACCACCACCAAACGTTCCAATTCTCCCCGACGCCGAAGTTGGCGAGATACCTACCTCTATTAGGGAACGATTGACCCGTCATCGTGAAGACCCAGTGTGCTCCACATGTCACACAGTGATCGATCCTTTGGGATTTGCTTTGGAAAACTTTGATGTAATTGGAGCTTGGCGTGATTTTGATGAAGGTGGTAATCCGGTTGATCCGAATGGAAATTACCCCGGTGGTGTGGAATTCTCAGGTTTTGCGGATTTGCGAGATTGGATGACGGAACGACCGGATCAATTCGTCCATACCCTGGTTGAAAAACTTATGACCTACGCTCTAGGTCGCCGTGTTGAATTTTATGATCAGCCGACAATTCGTAGTATCGTACGAAAGGCAGCAGCAGAAGACTACAGTTGGTCTTCGTTGATTTTAGGTATTGCAGAAAGCTCGGCATTTACTAGCAGTAGTGCTCCGGCGCAATTGGCCGAAAATACTATAATAGGAGTATCTACTGCCGGGAATTAACTGATTTTTGACCGATTCTCATGATACATTTACGCAACGACATACCTCTTACAGAGTTATTAGCGAGGTGGCAAGCAAATGACCAATAAGGCTAAGACAGTAAACATCAGCACTGGAAGAGCACTTTCCCGACGTGCAGTGCTCAGAGGGGCAGGTGCCGCGTTGGCTCTGCCATTACTTGACGCTATGACTCCTGCATTTGCCAATAGCTCCCCGGCACCCGTTCATCGTTTCCAAACAGTCTATGTGCCTAATGGTATGGCCATGGATTATTGGTTACCGAAGAAGATTGGACCTGATTTTGAGATGACTCCAATTCTTCAGCCACTGGCCGAGCACCGCGAGAAAATGCTGATCCTCTCGGGTTTAAATGCCAATTGGAACATTGCTCATGCTGGCGCTGGAGGCTCTTTCCTTACCGGTGTTACCCGTGGCGGCAAAAATGAAGTAGAAATTCTTGCCGATATTTCAGTAGACCAGCTACTTGCCAGCCAATTAGGCAAAGAGACGCAATTGTCGTCTCTGGAGCTATCAATGGATGCGCCAGCCTTAGCTGGAGCCTGCACGGCTAATCTGAGTTGTGTTTACACTCATACACTTTCCTGGCGCAGCCCTACTGAGCCACTGCCAACAGAACACAATCCTAGAGCTGTTTTTGAACGATTATTTGGTGATAGTGGCAGTACTGCTCGTGATGCTCGTGAAGTTCGCCTGAAACAACAAAGCAGTATTCTCGATGCTGTGCTTGATAAACTTGGGAGCTTGGAATCTAATTTGGGTTCCGAAGATCGTCATCTTGTCAGTAGCTACACCGAATCAGTTCGAAATATCGAGCGACGTATCCAAAAAGCTGAGGAACAAATTGATCAAGATTTACCTGAGATCGATCAACCTGCCGGTGTTCCTCCAGAGTACGAAGATCACATGGACATCATGCAGGACTTGCAGGTTCTTGCATTGCAAACTGACTTGACTCGCGTTATTACATTCATGATGAGTAAAGAGCAAAGTGCTCGACCATATCCTCAGATTGATGTGCCTGATGCTCATCATCCTTTATCTCATCACAACAATAATCCGCAGTTGGTTGAGAAGATGTCGAGAATTAACACTTATCACACGACATTGTTCGCCAGGTATCTGGATAAGTTAGCCGCCGTCCAGGAAGGTGACCGAAATTTGCTGGATAATATGACAATCCTATACGGAGCAGGTCTCTCAAACAGTACGGTTCATGCAGGGAATAATTTACCAGTATTGTTGATGGGTGGCGGAGCGGGCTGGTTGTATGGTGGTGATCATATTCAATACTCTCACCAACCGACGATGGCCGATTTGCACCTCACTCTAATGGAACGTTTCAAGTTTCCAGTTGATCGTATTGGTGGAAGCAAAGATCCACTGCCAATTTTCTAGGCTGTACTGTTCGAACAGTATTTGAACAGTAATAGTTCTCAAAAAATACAGGATTACTGAAACATGCTATCTAACTTGCGTAGACAGCTTCTACTTTCTTTAAACATTATCATTCTCCAGTTTTCATTGGCAACCGCTGCGCTTGCTCAAGGAATGCCTGTGGTTGTGCAAGCAGCAAAAGACGCTGATTGGCAAACCTTACATACACTTTTGGATGATGGTCTCCAGCCAAATGCGGTCTATGGTGACGGGACTTCTGCTCTGCACTGGGTTAGTTACCATGAAAGTGAAGAAAGTGCTGCAAAGCTCTTGGCCGCTGGCGCGAATCCCAATGCAGTGACTGATCTCGGGGTTACGCCTCTTTGGCTAGCTGCGGAAAATGGCAATGCGGCTATGACCAAGCTGCTACTCGGTGCAGGCGCTGATCCTAATATCGTTCTTGAGTCAGGCGAGACTATTGTCATGACTGCTTCCCAAACTGGCAATGGTTCGGTCGTTAGGCAACTTCTTCAAGCCGGGGCAGATCCAAATCCGGCAGTGACGCGCGATCAAACCGCTCTCATGTGGGCAGCCAATAATGGCCATGCTGATTCCGTGGCAGCACTCCTTGAGTTCGGTGCTGATGTTGCTGCGCGCTCACTGGTCAGATCTCAGTATGTGAAATCTGAAAAAATTCAGGACAGTAATCCGGCATATAAATTTTGGATCGAACAAGGTGGCAATACACCTTTGATATTTGCGGCTAGGTCCGGTGATTTGCGCACAACACAGTTATTGGTGGAAGGCGGCGCAGGTATCAACGATGTGTCCGCTTTTGGAACAAGTCCAGCAATTATGGCTGTCCATGGAGGCAATGCTGAAACGTTAAACTTTTTGTTGGAACATGGTGCTGACCCTGATTTAGCGACAAGTGGTCATACTGCGTTACATGTAGCGGTCCTTCGAGGTAATCTCGATGCGATCAAAGTGCTTTTAGCCCACAGAGCTAATACTGAGGCGCTATTAGAAAAGCCGACACCGGTACGTCGCCAGTCTACAGATTATAATTTTCACGATTCCTTAATTGGTGCGACTCCATTGTGGTTGGCTGCTAGATTCTCTGAACCTAAAATAATGCAGGCTTTATTAGAGGCAGGCGCTAATAGCAATGTTATAAACGATGTGCATTTTCCAGCGGAACGCCAAGGAGATAATTTTACTCAGGTTGAAGGTGGCGTCTCATTGTTAATGGCAGCTGTCGGTATGGGGCATTCAAGGCTACGAGTAAGCTGGGGTACCCCGGAGAGACGAGCAGGACAAACCGGGCAGAGTAGGGAGTCATTAATTCTCGATACTGTAAAGGTAGCTGTTGCGACTGGTGTCAATCTAGATACAGAGAATGTTGACGGATTGAGTGCATTAGATTTTGCGAAATCTCGCCGCTATGAATCTGTTGTGTCGTATTTACGGGCGGCTGGAGCAGCCGAAAGCTAGTTACTTAGCAAAGGTCTCTGCTCGTAGATCAGAACCACTGCATTCCTAATAGGTTTTTCTGCACCGCGAATACTTTGTAGTTCTATTTTTTCTATAATATCTGGGAGAATTGGATGCTTAGCAACTGAGCTGTCGATAAAGCTGTTTTATTGAAATCACTTTTGAGCGAATAAAATAAGAAAACAAGGGAGAAACCTCATGGGAAAGTTAAAGTTAATCGCTATGATTTTTTTACTAGGCGTTACAGCAGCAACCGCTCAGTCTTCAAAGCCACCAGCTTTTTATATGCAAGCATCTGACATCGCGTCGGCAATGCAGCAGGCAATTGCAGAACGGCCCTCGATGGCAGTATCCAGAGTAAAAGTTGCCGATGATCTTCAAATAGCTTTGATTCGTCGCACTGAGGCCGCAGGACCTATTATTCACGAGCGCGGCACTGAAATGCATTTTATTACTGAAGGGGCCGGTACTCTCTTAACTGGAGGCGTTGTTATTAGACCAGAAAATGGCACTGCTTATATTCAGGATGGATTGGCTCGACGTGTTACCGCCGGAGATGTAGTTCTTATTGATGCGGGTACCCCTCATCAATATACCGCAGTTGAGAGTGTCGTCGTATATTTGGAAGTACGTTTTAGTCTTCCTTATGCTGACTAAGGTTGGTTCGCAATTTGGGAAAATATTATTTAGAGGAATTAATCGAATTAGTGAAACTCTTGGTCCCGTTTTTTTTCCAAAAGCCAGATTGAGTCGCTTCTATTTAACAGCTAACCGAATCGGTTGAACTGAGATATCTTGCCAAACGTTTCCAGTAATATATGGGTCGTTATTAAGCCAAGTATCAAGTACTTCTCTTGATTCGAAGTCTACATATAATGTGGAGCCGATCATCTGATCATCATCATTAAGAATTGCGCCACCAGCAATTATCTGGCCGTTTTTCTTTAGCGAAGCAACCGCATCAATGTGAGCGGGGCGTGCGGCCATTCTGCGGTCTAGGGCGTCTGAATCGGTGCCATCATAGGCAGTAATGAGAAATTGCATAGTGAGCTCTCTGTTAGGTTTGATTTATTTTAGTGTATCGCTTGATTTCGATGGTCGCCAAATTTAGGTCTAACAATATTCTTCAGCGGTATGTTCATGCCGTCAGTAGTTTCGAGCCAGTCATATATTTCAGTAGCGAAAGACGCTATTCGTTCTTGGTGTTCTGGAGCAGCAATAAGATTTTGCATTTCATTAGGGTCGTTTTCTAAGTCATAGAATTCATTGGTATCCCAAATGCCATGATAGCGAATATATTTGTAGCGATCGGTTCTCACTCCAAACATTGTAGGTGTCTGTGGGAAGTCTTGTTCCCAGTAGTACTCATAAAATATGCGATCTCTCCAAGTGGTTTCTTGTCGAGACAACAATGGCATAAGTGAACTTCCATGGAAATAGTCCGGAGGAGTCAAACCTGCTGCTGCAAGAAAAGTGGGAGCAAGGTCTATGTTTTGTACCAATTGATTGATGGGCCTTCCACCGTCGAGTTGAGATGGCCATCTAACCAATAAAGGCACTTTGGCTGATTCTTCATAGAAATGACGTTTATCAATAAGTCCGTGTTCTCCGAATGAGAAGCCGTTATCTCCCATGTAGACCACCAAGGTGTCTTCAGCTAGACCATTTTCATCGAGGTAGCTTAGAACTTCACCGACACTATCATCAATTCCCATGAGAGTTTCGGTATACCGATAGAAAAAATCTTTGAAGGGGATGCGGCCATGATACATGTAGTCAACACCATGCCAGGATTCTCGCTGCTGCTTAACCCAATCAGGTATCCTCCTATCACCATAATAATCTTGTCCTCGCAGTGGCTCGCCCTGGGCGTTTTTAGAAGGCAGTTCCGGTTTGCCGTAATTGGGCGTGTTATAGGAAGGTGGATAGGTTATGGGTTCCTCTTGGTATTGACCCAAATGCCGTGCAGCAGGTTGAAATTCAGAATGAACTGCTTTGTGGGATAGATAGAGGAAGAAAGGCTGCTCTTCATCTCTTTGTTTTAACCACCCAATCGCGTGGTCAGTTAACAAGTCGGTTATGTAGGTCGAGTCATCATAGGTAGTGTGTTTACCATTTATATTTAGGGTCGGTCCGTAATAAACACCCTGTCCCCGAAAACTTTCCCAGTGATCAAAACCTGGTTGCGGATCATCACTGTGATTACCCATATGCCATTTGCCAAAAAAACTCGTTTGGTATCCTGCATTCTGCATGTACTCAGGGAAGAAAATAAGATTGCCAGGATCTGGGGCAGCGTTGTCGACTACAGTGTGAGTATGAGAATAGAGTCCAGTTAAAATCGAGGCCCGAGATGGCGAGCAGAGAGCAGTAGTCACGTAGGCATTGGGGAAGTAGGCACCTTCACTCGCTAAGCGATCTAGATTGGGGGTTTCCAACCAGGGAACTTTGCCAGTAAAGCCCATAAAATCAAAGCGATGATCGTCGCTTAGGATGAAAACGATATTTTTAGGAGCTGCGTTGGGGCGGCTGTCTAAACTAAGCCGATTTTCCAAAGCGGTTATTGAAGCAGACTCAGCGGGTTCCTGAGCGTTATTTATATTTGTGACAGAATTAGTTGGTTGTCCTTCAGTACATGTGAATAGGATTAGCGTGCTTAATAAGACAATAATAAATCTCATAATACTTCACCTCAGTGTGAATCCTGCTGATTGGGTTTCGATACCCTCAGTACTGCATATGCTCTTACTAATCTGAATAAGATTGGGATTAAAGATAAAACTGAATATACAGATCTCTAAAAACCGGTATTAATGATCCCATTAACAATAATGCCATCGAGATGTTAAAGATTCTCACATTGCGTGAGTTCTGCAAAATGGTTTTTAAGGAGGCGCCGAACCAAAGCCAAAGCATTATGCAGGGAGAGCCAAATAATAAGAATATCATCGCAATACTTAAGACTTGTAGGACATAGCTATCAGAGATAATGGTATAGGTCACAGTTGCCCCTATGGCCAGTACCCAGGCTTTAGGGTTCACCCACTGAAAGGCAGCAGCTTGAAGAAACGAAAACGGCTTGCCTTCGGTGATATTTAAATCGGTAATAGGTGCAGAAGCTATCTGATAGGCTAGATAGCTCAAATACACGGCGCCAAGAAGTTTTAAAATCACGTGCAGAAAAGGGAATTGTTCAAATAGTCCGGCAATACCTAAACCTACGGCTACAACCATGGTCGGAAATCCAAACACGATGCCTAGATAGTGAGGCATACTTCTGCGGATACCATAATTCAGGCCCGAAGTCATGATTAAAGTATTATTAGGGCCAGGTGTCACACAAGTAGTTATAGCGAACGCGACTATGGCTGTATATTCCATTAACTGCTAAAACTTTCCTTATGGCTGTGAGCGAGAAGATGCTGGGAAGATTACCATGTTAGGCCGCTTGAATAAATGGCACTTTTGTTTCTCTAAAGCTACAGGCGATTACTCACTACTAAGTGAGTAATAGAAAGAAAGTCATTAATAGAATAGTATTCGCCGATGATTGTTGATGCTCTTTCCCCTATATTTCTGATTATGCTATTCGGTTTTATGTTAAGCCGACTTCCGCTTTCAAATCTTGCAATTTGGTCAGAGTTAGAACGCCTCACCTACTATATTTTCTTCCCGGCATTGCTTGTGATGCGTCTGTCTTCCTCAACTTTCGATTTAGAAGATTTTGTCGAATTGGCGAAAGTTATCGGTATTGCACTATTTTTAATTTCTTTTATTCTCGCGTCACTACACAAGCTAATAGCGAAAGACCAGGCATCATTAAGTTCTGTGTACCAAGGCAGTATTCGTTTCAATACCTATATCGGTTTAGCTTGTATTGATGCTCTCTATGGCG
>Ga0302119_10001277_pt1 | contig 11357 bp, 9 predicted proteins | sample AG5_Tmax_MG_FD_203114 | JGI IMG/M metagenome (GOLD analysis project Ga0302119, IMG submission 203114) | Marine microbial communities from Western Arctic Ocean, Canada - AG5_Tmax | ecosystem: Environmental > Aquatic > Marine > Oceanic | place: Canada: Western Arctic Ocean | collected 2017-10-01
CGGTGATGGCGATGGCTCCACTTGGCTGAGTAATTCAGTTGTAGAACCATACGCTGATTTGAGCCAACAAACATTATGGTGGGCAGATCTTCCATTCGCGAATTTACAGCATGCTAATCTTATCCTTGCAAATTTATCGTACGCTAATTTATTCAGTGCAAATTTATCAGCAGCGAATGCATCGTATGCTGATTTGCACGACGCAAACTTAGAAAACACAGACCTTGCATATACTGTTTTTGTTGGCGCAAACTTAGGTTCTTCCAATATTGGAAATGCAAATTTGTTCTATGCAGATTTATCCGATGCAAACCTTTTGCAAATAGAAAACTGGGAGAGTGCTTTCTGGTTAACCGCCCGCTACAACGAAAACACAATTTTTCCAGATGGCATGGACCCGCACGAATACGGCATGATTGAACTTGCAATCCCTTCCCCTGCAACAAGTGTACTTTTTACAAGCATTTGCTTCACTCGCCGTAGACGTCGATAACGCAGACAAAGTTCACCATCGGGGTGAACAAACTCTTTGCATCATGAATCGTACATGCATAACAAACTGATTCAATCCTAACCCACCAACACCCTCCATAACACATTGGGCATGGCATGGGCACACATGATTTCAATGGAGCAATTATGATGTGCTTCTATGAAAAGTGTATGTATCATTTTGACCTTTCTTTCCTGTATGAGTTGCTCGATGGAACGTTTCCCAGCCGTTGCCACAACTACAGTACCAGCGACTCAGTACGAGTTTTCTACATGCGACTTTCATTCCTTCCCTGATACAAACATTTCATTACTTCCAAGTATTCAATTGATTGATTGTTCTGTTGAAAATGACCTATCGCCGGAAGAAGTTGGGTTTGAGTTTACGCATAAAGACGGCGAATTGTTTGGGAAACAATCGGGCGACCTCATCGAAACGGTACATCTTGAAACAAATGAATACGGTGTTAATTATTATTTGAATTACGCGCCAAGGATGGGTGTGCAAGATTCTCTTGGTCGTTGGTGCTGCTGGAATACGGATACCGAAGTACCATCAAACAACGAAATGCTCCCTGATGAACTCAACGCAGTTCATATTGAATCAGATGGAGGCATGGTCTATCGCGCTTCATGGAATGTCGGCAGAACGCCACGCGGTCTCGCCATTATTCTGTGTGGACTTGGAGGCATGCAGCACTCCTCCACTGTACTAGGCAGAGCGTTGCTGAAGGATAACTGGGCGGTTGCGTACTTGTATACCGTTTTACATGTTCCTGAATACAGCATGAAGGTAAAACTACATAGTGACAACCCCGTCGAAAGTGCAATCGATATTTTTGAAGCAAAGTATTGCCAAGTCATTGCTGCAACCAGAGCAGTAACTAGTCGTATGGAAAAGCAACTGCCCTCTTTACAAAATGCCCCACAGGCATTAATTGGCATCAGCGCAGGAGCGCTAAACACTCCCGCAGTCTATTACGAAATGCAAGATGAATTTGATGCCGTGGTGCTTATTGCTGGAGGAGCGAACTTGTTCGACATTGTTCAAGATGGAGCATTCACAAATTGGAAATTTACGAACGAGGACGAAACTAGATTCTCTCGTGATGAACTTTCTGAAATGAGCGAACTGTATTTGCAGACACCTTCACGCGACCCATACTTTCTTGCCCCTGCATTGCCCCACGACAACACGCTTATTGTGCATGCCAAATGGGATGAAGTTGTGCCATCTGAAAATGGCGATGTACTCTGGGAACGAGCAGGTAAACCTGAGCGATGGGTGTATCCAAGCGGCCACTTAGGGCTGTTTATGATGCTAGGTTCCCATGCACCAAGCATCGTACACTGGATAAATTCAAAAACAAATCCAGAAGAGTAGTAAGAATTGAACGTATGCATAATTCTTCGTGTTATTGCGCATTTGATTGCATAAAACGCATGATGCGGGTGTCTTCTTCGCCATTATGTGCTCTCATTTCGACGTTCACCGTACCACAATTTCTTGCGTTTTTTAATGTTTCGAATGCCAGGAATAGAAACTAGAAATAATGTTGGAAATATTTCAAACAGCGAATGCGTTCGGAATTTTCTACCAGAGGTGACCACATGCGAATCAATCGTTTTAAACGGACCATATGCATGCAAGCTGTAGGAAAAATGAACTTCTTCTGCTGCATAAAATTTCGGATCGAATCCGCCCGATTTCAAAAATGCTTCTCGAGTACAAAATATATACGCACCTGCTGAAACACCCTTCAATTTAAAACCAAATTCCAACACATTTGAAAGACACTTAGCAATGAAAGGGATTTTTCCGTCAAACCTTGGAAAACTCCCCCCCGCAACTGCTCCGCTTTCAATTGCCTTAACTGTTTCGTGCACAACTTCTTTTTGCACAATAGTGTCTGCATCAACAAATATAAAGACATCGCCGGATGCAACATTCACACCATCATTTCGCGTGGGTCCTATTTGGCGATTATCGCAATGCACTACAATCGCGCCTTGAGCATCTGCAATTTCTGCGGTTCTGTCGTCTGATGCATCGTTAGCAACAATTATTTCATACTCAAACGCACTTGCAGAACTGTGTAAAGATGCAATTGTGGCACTAATTAATGCTTCCTCGTTCCAAGCTGGAATGATAAAGGAAAGTTTCATGTTGCCGTAGACAGCGATGCACTAGGTATAGCAATGAGAGGCTCACCTACTACCCCCATTTTCAAACCGAGCGATCCACCGCCAGTTTTGTTAAACCATTCAACTTTGCACGCATGCCACCCTTGTGCAAGTGCTATCGCGCCTTGCACAACTTGAGCGCCATGCAAGCCATCATTATCTATAACTACATCATCGCCTATGGAAAAACGTGAGCCATCGTCACTCGATAACGCAAACATATACATGTCTGTACTTGGGGCGTATATGAATCCAGTGTATACCCGTGCTACAAATTCACCTTCTGGAATCGAAAATGATGAATCCGTCGTTCTTTCCGTTGGTGTAAGCAAGCTGAAGTTAGGCAACTCGTCCCAATCACCTTCGTACACACTGAGGGAAAGTTTTCCATGTACGTTTGCTTGCTGTTCGTCTGCACTACGAGGTGCTGTTTTTGTAACCGCTTTCGAAACAATCTTGCTTACGGCTTGATCGCCATCGTAACTTTGTGCAAAAATAGTTGTAGTTGTATCTATTTCAAACGGCTTACTATAAGTTTGGAGTTGCGTATTGTCGTTTGTCGAATACCGAATATCCAAATCTTCTGAACCAACTGATAGTGTTACTTCGAGGGTATGCACGAAAGTATCAGCACTTATTGTAATTTCAGGCGATTCGTACACGACAGGTTTCCCTTGTACTTCTACGGCAACAACGCCGATGTGCTCATTTGGTTGCACAGATGGCAAATGCAATGTCACTGCACCTTGCGCCATTTCGTATAAAACATCGCTACCACCTAGCACACGTGCGCTTGTAACGGTGCCTGCAAGTCCTGGCACGAGTAACTCTCCATCGGCTGGCCAATCAAACACATGCAAATAGAGTGTTGTAGATTCATCGTGAAATTTTTGCGTAGCCCTGCCCCAATCTAATTCTTGAAACGGGCTACCAACAGTTCCGTGAATGGCTTCCCCGTTAACGTCCATCCAATCGCCTATTTCTTCCAATCGCTGAATTGATTCTTCTGGAAATGTACCGTCTGCTTTTGGTCCAACATTCAGTAAAAAATTGCCGTTCTTTGATGCGATGTCTGACAACTTCTGCAACAAATCCGTTGTTGATTTGAAATTCTTGTCGACCATGTTGTATCCCCAGCGTCCGTTCATCGTCATGCACGTTTCCCAGTCGATGCCTTGTTCTACAGCATCAGGAATTTCTTGCTCGGGTGTCATATAGTCGCCACCGTACCCGCCAGCGTACCCATCCATACCAGTCAATCCCTCCATGCCACCGCGTGCACCCAGACGGTTATTCACAATAACTTCTGGTTGCAAACCAACGCACAATTCGTACAGCTCCTTGCCGTATGACCCACGCCAAGTTGATTCCCACTCTCCATCAAACCACATGATGCCAACTGGGCCATAATTGGTGAGTAATTCTGAAACTTGTGCATGCAAATACTTTCTATATCGCTGCATGTCGGCCCCATCAGCAGTACGATCTTTTTCCCATCCACGCCTTGGTAAATAGTCGGAGTGGTGCCAATCCATTATTGAGTGGTACCAACTCATGTGAATATCGTGTTTTGGTGCTGCCTCTGCAAGCTCTTTCATGATGTCCCGCTTAAATGGTGTAGACATAATGTCAAAATCTGTATATTCAGAATCGAACAAGCAGAATCCATCGTGGTGCTTGGTGGTAATCACTACGTACCCCATGCCTGCGTCGTTAGCCATAGCGCACCATGCGTCGGCATCAAAATTAACAGGATTAAACTCCGGAACAAATTCATCGTATTCTTCAAGCGGAATTTGCGCTGTAGTGCGAATCCACTCCGCATGGCCTGTACCTTTATCTTTCCACGTTCCAGCAGGAACTGCGTATAAACCCCAATGAATAAACATCCCAAAGCGGGAGTCTCTCCACCAATCTAATTTGGAGTCTGGTACAGAAGGTTGAGAATACGCGAAAACTGCAGCTGTAAGTAATTCAATCATGCGTACATAGTAAAGATAACAAACCCCCTATTATTGGACGAGGGGCGTATTATCTTACAAATAATGCATTTTAATTGCTTCAGCAACCGTTGAGGGTATACTAATGAGTTCGATGTATCACAGACACGGAATCTTTACTCACATGATGGCAATGGTGCTTGTATTCACCATGCCTTTATGTTGTTGCATTGTGAAGACTGCTACAGGCGCTCCTTCATCCTGTTGCGCAACTGAAGTCGCAGTTACTATTGTTGACGACACTTCTTGTTGCCAAAAACAAAAAACATCTTGTGTTGCAGAAGAAAAAACTGACGATGGCTCAGAAAATGTTCCTTGCGATGGAGACTGTGGCTGCACTATCAAAGGCGCAGTGGCTACACCGCAGTGGACAGCACCAATCGATATCATCGGTGCTAATACACCTGCACCTTTCTTTGCAACTCTTGATTTGTTCTCGCATGACCAACGCATCATGGCTGTGCCGCACGGCCCGCCCGTTCCCAACATTTCGAAAATCGGCTATAGTAACGCGCCTCCATTGCGTGGTGCTATCATTCTGCAAGTCTAAATTTCATAGACCTACACTTTTTACACTCTTTACATGATGTGTGTGTTGTCTCTATGAAAAGGACTTTTACATGTTTCCAAATGTACGCAGTTTCAAACTGCAACGAATAATTCAAATTAGTGTGTTCTCACTCCTGACTGGTTGTGCAGCATCGATCGATGCAACCAAAGATGTGCAATCGGCTCGCAATCTCGCTCAAAAGCAACTACCGGTCGTCATCGATGAATCGCAAGCTTGGCAACCCGGCGAATCACTCTCAGCAGATGCCGCCCTCGCATACGCAATTACCCACGATGCGCTTTTGAAACGCGATTTATCTATCATCGTGCAACGCAGAGCTGAAATAGCGCAAGCAGAACTTCCAGCGAACCCAACAATAAATGGCGCTTTTGGGATTGCGATTGATGGCTTATCTGGTGCTCCAATAATACTGCAAGGAATGCAAGGTTTGAGTTGGCTCTGGACTAGACCCGACCGAATCGCTGCAGCTGAACAAACTCTACAGCAAGCAATTCTTACTGCAGCAAGCAGGACTATCGAAGTTGTTGCAGATGTTCGCACCAAACACCTAACGGTATCGAATTATGCAACTCTGTTGGAGCTTGCTGAGCAAGACACAACACTTGCGAGACGTGCACTGGAAATTACAATCGAGCACGCTTCGGCTGGTGAGGCTTCAGGAAATGCCATCGATAAAGCGCGTGTTTCTATGCTTCAATCAGAACACACTTCGCAACAAGCGCTGAATAAGCTTGCTATAGCAAGTTTAGAATTGCTCCATGCAATGGGCTGCCCAGAAGTTGAAAGTGTTTTAGATGTCATACCATTGCAACTTACAAACTACACTGACTATACAGATGTAACACTTCTATCCTTTGCAATTGAGCAACGCCTAGACCTCGCAACAAAACGTGCAATCATTACAAAACGATCAGCAGAAATTGGTCTTGCGAATCCTCCACTCATCTCTGCAAGCGTTATGTTTAATGAAAACTTTGGTGACCGTCAAGCAATTCTTCCTGGTGGATCAATCACCATTGCGCTGGACGGCGATGCAAAAGAATCTGTTGCAGATTCTAAAATGCAACAAGCAATGTTTGAGTACATCGATGCTATGCGTACAGTAGTGAAAGAAGTTCGAACACTTCATGAATCATTCTTGTCTTCTACTTTGGAACTAGACATCGATTCACAAATTGTACGCGTAACAGAAACATCCTTAGAGCGAGCCGTGGACGCAAACAAACGTGGCGAGTTTCACCCACTTCAGCTTATACCTATCCAACGGGAACTTATTAAAGCGAAGCAACACAAGTTGCAAGATGCACTCATTGTTTCCACTACCGTTATTGCTCTTGAACGAGCAGTCGGCGGAACTTTTACAGGAATATACAAATGAATACTACTATCCCACAACCCAAAAGACGTTTCTTGACTCGCTTAGGAGTCCCAGTAGCAATCATCGCAGTTACAGCGTGTGTACTTATCTATGCGAGTTGGCAATCTATACGACCATCAACGAAAGTCCAAGCTGTTACTGTTGTTATGCGTGACGTTGTCACAGACATACCTCAAGAAATCGGCGAAGACCTAGGTTCGATAGTGCAAGCACCAGGATGGGTAGAAGCTGAACCTTACTCGGTATATGTAGGCGCGCTTACGCAAGGAATTGTTGAAGAGGTACTTGTTCTTGAAGGCGATGTTGTCGACAAAGGTCAACCAATAGCAAAACTCGTTTCGGAAGATAACGAACTTGCAGTTCAAGCTGCGGACGCAAAAGTGCAACTCTGGCGAGGCAAATGCAATGCTGCTCAGGCAAAAATGCACGAACTCGCAGATGAATACAACCGCAAAAGACCACTTGTTGATTCTGGATCTTTGGCAGCGGGACCAGTGGAACGCCTTCGTTTGCGACTTTTAACTGAAGAAGCAAATGTTGAAATAGCTCAGGCATCCATGCACGATGCAAAAGTGGCTCGTGATACCGCGCAACTTGCCCTTGACCGTTGCACTGTAGTTTCGCCGCTCGATGGCGTAGTGATTGAACTCATAGCATCACCCGGATCAGTGATACGATTCGGTGGAAGCGAACACGGATCGCATATCATTCACTTATACGATCCAACGCAGTTGCAGGTGCGAGCCGACGTACCACTTTCTGATGTATCTTCAGTTGGCGTAGGGCATCCTGCAAAAATTATTGTTGATGTTTTGCCTAACACTACTTTTGAAGGCCAAGTGCTTCGTTTCGTTCATCGCGCAGACCAACAAAAGAATACGATTGAAGCAAAAGTTAAAATTCTCAATCCTTCACCACTACTGAAACCCGACATGCTTGCACGTGTGAAAATTTTACAACCTGAACGTGAAGCAAGCGAGGCAGGTACATGGACTGAACAACATGTGTTTATTCCAATTGACGCAATACAAGACAAAGCGAACCCTGAGGTATGGGTAATATCAGGATTGTCAAAAGGCACAGGTTCAGCAGATCGCAGAAGCATAGTGTTAGGCGAAAACGAATTCGATGGTTGGATTGAAGTTCTGTCTGGGCTATCTACTGGCGAAAAAATAATTACAAGTGACATCAACTTTTCCCAAGGCGATGTTGTACAACTAGAAGGAGCTCATTAAAATGACTCTCATCCAATGCAAACAATTAACGAAACATTACTATCGTGGTTCTGAGCAAATCACGCCGCTTAGAAATCTTGATTTAGAAATTGAGAAAGGAAAATTTGTTGCGCTCATGGGCCCATCTGGTTCAGGCAAAACAACATTGTTAAACTTGCTTGCAGGCATAGACAGGCCCAGCGAGGGCGAGTTGCTTATCGATGGTGCTCCAATGCACACACTCGGGCGCAACGCACTCGCACAATGGAGAGCCGATCATATTGGGTACATATTCCAACTCTACAACCTTATTCCGGTACTGACTGCATACGAAAATGTGGAGCTTCCATTGCTGCTACATAACGTATCTCGTAATGAAAGACATAGAAAAGTGTCGCACGCTCTTGATGTTGTAGGTATTAGCGATAGACATGACCATTACCCAAGGCAACTTTCTGGTGGTCAAGAACAACGAGTCGCAATCGCCCGCGCCATTGTTACCGAGCCAACCATTCTTCTTGCAGATGAACCAACTGGTGACCTTGATCGCGAAACGGGCACTGCCATTATGGACTTGTTGCAAACTTTGCAAACAGAGCAAGGGCAAACAATTGTAATGGTTACACATGACCCACGCACGGCAGAGTGGGCAAACACACTTTTGCACCTTGAAAAAGGTCAACTTATCGAGCAGGTGACGACATGAGAATTTTACGCGTCATACCAACTGTTCTAAAACAAATTAAACGTTCTCCTATTCGGTCAACACTTACTCTAGGAGGTATTGCAATTGCAATGTTCCTATTCGTGGTCGTTGAATCCATGCGAACTGGCGTGAAGGAAGCTACAGAGATGACCGCAGGCGAAACCACACTTGTGGTCTACCGTGAAAATCGATATTGCCCTTTTACAAGTAGGCTTCCGCAGTATTACGAAGACCGAATTGAGCAACTCTCTGGTGTTGCAAGCGTTGTTCCAATTCAAATACTTGTTTCAAACTGCGGTGCATCGCTTGACGTTGTAACGTTTCGCGGCGTCCCGCGTGATTCTATTCAACACGCCCTTGCAAAAGACGGTGTCATAGTAGAAGGCTCAGTTGCGGACTGGAAAAAGCGCGGCGATGGAGCTATCGTTGGCTCTGCACTTGCGAAAAGACGAGGTATAAAAGTCGGCGATCGATTCTCTGCAGCTGGCATCGAAATATTTGTAGCAGGCATTCAAGAAACTGAGCAAGCACAAGATAAGAATGTTGCAATTGTGCAACTTCCATTCTTGCAAGAGACCTCGAGGAAAGGTGGCACGGGGACTATCGTCACGCAGTTCAATGTACAAGTGGAAGATCCAAACCAGCTTGAAAGCGTTGCTTCCTCTATTGACGAAGCATTTGCGCACGACGAACACCCTACTTCTACGTTCCCCGAAAAAGCTTTCGTTGGCAGAGCCGCACGAGATATCGTGCATCTAGCAGAAGTCGCAGGAATGCTTGCCTGGGGCGCACTTGCAGCTGTATTCGCATTAGTTGCTAATGCAGTCGTACTTGCAATGCGCGACCGAGTTCGAGACCATGCAGTTTTGCAAACCCTTGGGTATACCGGCTGGCTCATCGGTTGGATGGTCGTACTTGAAGGCGCGACGATTGCAATTATTGGCGGAATTTTAGGTGGCGTTGCAGCCTTCTTAACTGTGCAGTTTGGTCAATTCACAATGACCATGGAAGGCGTCAACATTGAAATGTCCACAGGACCAGCAGCTGCAATCATGGGCGTCGCCTTAGCACTTGGTCTTGGCATGTTTGCCGCATTATTGCCTGCCCTTCGCCTTGCACGAACCGACATCGCAACTTGTTTCAGAGCTGTCTAAAGGAGTACCCATGAAATTATTGCCTTTTGAATATGCAACTCGGAACCTTGGTCGTTCACCTATGCGCCTTGCACTCACTGTGTTTGGCAGTGGACTTGTTGTCTTACTTATAATGATCGCTGGCAGCTTTATGGTTGGCATGCAAGCAACATTAGCTGTGAGTGGCGCCGAACAAAACATCATGCTCCTTGGCGCTGGTAGTGTAGAAAGTGTCGAGCGAAGTGAAGTTGGCATGGATACCGCTGGCATAGTTGCTGGTAGTATCGATGGTTTTCGAAAGCGCGCAGGAATAGAAGGCGTTTCTCCAGAAATTCATATCCAAATGCCTTTGTTAGTGAACGGTGAAGATCGTTTGGTGCTTATCAGAGGCATTCGGCCAGAGGCGTTCCTTGTACACGACCGAGTGCATATCACACAGGGTATTGCACCACGAAACGGTCGCAATGAAATGGTCGTTGGAAAACTTGCTGGATTAACTCTAGGGTACACCGAAGCGAGTGATTCAATTGGTTCTTCGATAGTACTCGACGATGACGAATACACCGTGAGTGGAGTATTTGAAGCAGACGGCGGTATTGTTGAGGGTGAAATTTGGACATCGCTCACAGATTTGCAAATCACAAGCCAACGCGATACCCTTTCGTGTGTCATCGTTGCTCTTGACAGTGCGAAGCCAAGCGACCTTGATATGTTCGCTGCAAGCAGAATTGATTTAGAACTCGCAGCTATTTCTGAAGACGAATACTTTTCTGCACTTGCTGACTTTTACAAACCAATTGAACTGATGGTTGTGATTACTTGCATCATGATCGCCATTGGCGGCATGCTCGGAGGTTTTAATTCGACCTATGCTGCATTTGCAAGTCGCGTTCGTGAAGTCGGCACGCTACAAACCCTTGGGTATCAACGAGGCGCAATCGCTCTATCGCTTGTACAAGAGTCCATACTCTCGGCTTCTGTAGGAGCAATCATTGCATGCACCATTGCTATGTTCGCTCTTGATGGGTTTACTGTTCGCTTTTCTATGGGGACTTTTACTCTCTCAATGACCGCAGAAATTATTGCGCTTGGTATAGGGTCAGGCTTGTTGCTTGGCGTTATTGGCGCAATTGCCCCTGCGTTACGATGTTTACAATTACCAATCCCAGAAGCGCTCCGCGCATCAGAATAAACAAGGAAACAATACTATGAAACTTTTATTACTCTCTCTCGTTACTGCAGCTCTCATTAGTTGTGGTGGCGCCAACGATAATTCAGCCACAGCAACAGAATCCACATCTACGGCACCTACTTCGTTACCTAACACATTTTTCACTGCTGATAGACCAAGCGATGTGAAAGACCTTACCGAGGTAAAAAAAACCGCGAAAAAAGGTGACAGCGTAACGTTCCTTGCACGAGTTGGTGGTCGCAAGAATGCTTCCTTTGTACCTACACTTGCGATGATGATTGTCGCTGATCCATCGCTTCTTTCTTGCGAACTAATGGGCGAAGAAGAGCACTGTGCGACCCCTGAAGATTACTGTTGCCAAGACCAAGATCTAATCACACAAGGCCTTGGCACAATTCGTTTTATGGACGAAGCTGGCGATGTGTATCCGTTCAGCGTAGACGGTGACCATGGCTTGGAAGTTTTAGGCTATGTAGTTGTAGAGGGC
>Ga0302119_10001278_pt1 | contig 11354 bp, 4 predicted proteins | sample AG5_Tmax_MG_FD_203114 | JGI IMG/M metagenome (GOLD analysis project Ga0302119, IMG submission 203114) | Marine microbial communities from Western Arctic Ocean, Canada - AG5_Tmax | ecosystem: Environmental > Aquatic > Marine > Oceanic | place: Canada: Western Arctic Ocean | collected 2017-10-01
TGCCTAACTGAGCGATTCCAAGCCCGGATTTTATAGGCGTTATAGGGTTTGAAGCCTTGCTTGAAAGATAGAGCCACAGTGACGAAAAAGGAACGGCCAGGAGAATTATATAGAATGGATTTATCGAATTGGTCTGAGACGCATTTATCCATAAGAGATTCACATTCTTCTTTGCAAATAAAGTCAACGAGCTTCCAGCTTGTTCAAAGAATGACCAGAATACCATTATGAAGAATGCGAGAATGAGAACTACAAAAAGTCGATGCCATTCTTGTGTAGAGACTTGAGTGAACCTATAGATAAGCAAGGTAAGTACCGCTATAAGAACAAATAGAAGGATAAAGCCCATCAGATTCCAGGTATCAAAAACCAGCATATCGTTGCTAGCAATTAAGAAAGAGAATAGAGGTACAATCGCAAAACCTACGAGGTAGACAAAGTAATCGATACGTAATCCCATAACTTTGGCATCTACATATTCCTTGGGCTGATGTCCACGTTCGCCAAGCACATTATTCTTCAAGCCATAGACAAAGAGCACTAGGCCCAGAAGCATTCCTACTCCAGCAGCCCCAAACCCATAGTGCCATCCATACTCATATCCTAACCATCCACAAATCAGGGGTGCTATCATGGCTCCAGCATTTACACCCATATAGAATATTGTGAATCCTCCATCTCTTCTGGGATCGTTTTCCCCGTATAGCGTACCAACCATTGCGGCGATGTTAGGTTTGAAAAACCCATTACCAACAACTAGCAGACCCAGAGCAATGAAGAAAATCGACTGTTCCTGGAAGGCCATGCAAAAATGACCAAGAGCCATTATCAAACCACCCAGTATAATAGATTTCCGATAACCTATATACTTATCGGCTATCATGCCGCCAAGAACTGGCGTCGCATAGACAAGAGCCCCATACGCCCCAAATATCCCAAAGGCGAGCACTTCACGTTCCCCTTCAGGCTTATCAAGAAAGTATGTGTCAACTACGTAAAGGACCAATAAGGCCCTCATACCGTAGTATGAGAATCGCTCCCATAACTCTACAAAAAACAGATAGTAGAGTCCAGTCGGATGACCGAACAGTGTTTTTTCTTCGCTCATTTAAGCAGGCTCTTCAACAAGGTCTTCAGCACCATGGGTAAGCCTCTTCAGTGGCTTCAACATTAACCAAACCACTAGCCCAAATGATACACAGAAAATTGTGATACCCGTAAAGATCGAGAGCTCGCCAAACTCACCTGCAGACTCTCCCAAAAAGCCAGCAACCTTGTTTCCAAGTCCAGTTGCGGCAAAGTAAACACCCATCATCAATGATGCGTATTTGAGAGGAGCAACTTTGGTAATAAATGAAAGCGCCACCGGTGAAGCACACAATTCTCCAATTGTGTGAAAGAAATAGGCTAGTGCCAACCATATTAGCGCTGATTCTCCAACTCTTTCATACTCGAGAGAAGCGGCTGACATGAAAAGAAACCCACTTCCCATAATTATCAAGCCTATGAGCATTTTGAATAGCGAAGAGGCCTCCTTGCCCATCATCTTCCACTTATGCCAGAAAGCTGCGATCGGAACGCCAAGAAGTATGATATAAATAGGATTAAACGCCTGCATAATGGCTGCAGGGAATTCCATTCCAAATACCATCCTGTTCGTCTTCTCTTCCGTATAGATGTTCATCAATCCACCCGCTTGTTCAAATGCTCCCCAAAAGATTATCACCAAGATAAACGAGAGAAGTAAAACAACATAGCGATCTTTCTCAATCTTGTTTATGTCCTGGTAAATCATCATCATCATCCCTGTGACCAGACTTAAGAACATGAAGAGCAGACCATAGCCCGTATCTTTTGCTACAAGAATATAGGTAGAAAGAGCCATTAGGACCCCAGTTATCACCAACTGCTTGGGAGCTTTCAGTAATCCTTGGAACAAGTCGCCGATTCCGACATCATTTGGATCTGAAACATTCGCAGGTTTGTTACCCACCTCAGTAAGGTGTTTTTGACCTGACATGTATATAACTTGGCCAAATGCCATGCCTATACCAGCAAGCCCAAAACCATAGTGCCAGCCCCATTTAGCTGCTACCAGCCCAACAATAATACTTGCCGCTGCCGCTCCAATATTGATCCCTATGTAGAAAATTGAAAATCCTTTGTCTCTTCTTTCATCTCCTTCTGAATACAGACCACCAACCATCGTACTGATATTAGGCTTCAGCATTCCAACTCCCATCACAATCAACAAGAGTCCAGCCATGAAAGCATTAATATGATCGATAGCTAAAGTACCGTGCCCTAGGCATAATAAGAGACCACCGATCAACACAGATTTCTTTTGCCCAAATACGCGATCTGCTAGAATTCCTCCAGGAATAGATGCAACGTAAACCAGCATAGTATACCAGCCATATAATGCCAATGCTTCACCGTTGCTCCATCCTAAACCTGGATGATCGCCAGATGCATCGGCGATGATATAGAGTACCAGAATCGCCCGCATTCCATAATACGAGAACCGTTCCCACATTTCTGTGAAGAACAAAATGAACAAGCCTTTTGGGTGTCCTAAGAATGTTTCCTGATTTTCCATTGCTAGCTATTAAGTGATTGTAGTTTTATAAATTGCCCATAATAAAGTCTGTCATCTTGGTATAAAGATGTAGACGGGTGTTGCCTCCCCCTATTCCATGGGCTCTGTTCGGGTAAATAAACAAATCAAACTGTTTGTTCGCATCTACCAGGGCATTAACCAATTCCATAGTGTTTTGATAGTGTACATTATCATCACCTGATCCATGGACCAAAAGGAACTTGCCTTTTAGTTTCTCCACGTGATTCACGGGAGAGTTATCGTCATAACCATCTGGATTTTCCTGCGGAGTTTGCATAAACCGCTCCGTATAAATTGAGTCGTAATACCTCCAATTAGAAACCGGTGCTACTGAAATGCCCAGTTTGAATACGTCTGCTCCCTTTGTCATGCAGAGTGCCGTCATGTAGCCCCCATAACTCCAACCCCAAATGCCTATTCTATCCGCATCTACAAACCCAAGCCCCTGTAAGTATTTGGCAGCGGCTATCTGGTCATCAGTTTCCAGTCTTCCCAATTCCCTGTATGTGGACTTGCCCCAGCCGGCTCCTCTGCCAGGTGTGCCTCTATTCTCTACTGAGACAACGATGCAGCCTTTTTGAACCAACATCTGGTACCAGAAATAATTACTCCTTCCCCATGCGTCTTTGACGGTTTGCACTCCTGGCCCTCCGTACACATGCATCAACACCGGGTATTTCTTGTTCGGGTCAAAATCCAATGGTTTGATGATCCATGCATTCAAAGTGGCATCCGGGGTCTTGATGCTGAAAAACTGTTTGGGTGCTACCTTGTAACGAGGCAGTTTAGCCTTTAACTCCTTGTTGTCCTCCAGCACCCTGATCTCAGTTCCATCAGCTTTGTGCAAAGAAATAGTATTGGGCGTATTGGCATCACTGTGTGTATTGATATAATACTTAAACCCCTTATTGAACTTAGCATCATTATAACCGCTTCTAGTACTGAGTATAGTTTTATTCTCTCCTTGCAGATCGATATAAAACAGGTTCTTAACAATGGGATTAGCTAAAGGCGGGTCCATTTTGAGACCTTCTACTTCATAGTTACCTCCTTTATGTAAAGTGGCAGCCTTAATAGATGCATTGTGGTTTTCTGATCCGATGTAGAAGATCCTATTTGATTGCTCATCATACCCAATATAGGATCTCACATCCCATTCTCCTGAGGTCACCTGCTTTATGAGTTTACCTTTCAAGCTATAATGGTATATGTGGTTATTTCCATCTTTATCGCTGCTCCATATAAAACTCTTGTTGTCGCCCAGGAACGTGAGATCATCAGTGATATCAATATAGGTGTCTCTTTTTTCCGTAAGAATCACCCTGACCTTTTGGTTAGCTACATTTGCCAACAGCAAATCCAAATGGCTTTGATGCCTGTTCATACGCTGAATTGAGAGAACTTCAGGGTCATTTGTCCACTTGATGCGCGGGATATACTCAAAGTCATTGCCAAGGTCGATTGTAATATCTTCACCAGAAACCAGATCGTAAACATGTATGCTTACCTTAGAATTATCCTCTCCTGCTTTCGGATACTTAAAACGGTATTGATTTGGGTAAAGTCCTTCAAACATATCCATCGAAAACTCTTTAACATTGCTCTCGTCAAACTTGTAATACGCAATTTTAGCACCGTCTCCGGACCAGAAAAAAGCCCTCTGAAAGCCAAACTCCTCTTCATATACCCAGTCGGTGGCTCCATTGATGATGTTGTTAAATTTTCCATCTTTGGTTACCTGTGTCTCCATGCCTGACTCTGCATCCTTAATAAAAATATTGTTTTCACGTACAAAGGCCACCTTAGAAGCTTTGGGAGAAAAAGTAGCGTAGCGTTGCTTGGCACCTTCACTTAGAAGTGAGAGTGTTTTTGAAGTTACATCCCAGATGTAGTTGATCTCTTTTGTGGAATATCTATATAACTTCTCAACATCCGTTGGCAGCATGATCTTGGTTTCATCATCACTGAACATATAATCCCCAAGTGAAATCGGCTCTCCGGAATTTGCATCAGCCAACCACTCCGATCGCAACAATGTATCCATGGCCTCACCAGTTTCGTACCTGAACTTGACAATGAAGGCATCGTCACCTACTTTCTCACGTGTAGTGTAATGAATTCCGTCATTCATGGAGCGTATTCCGTATACACCCTTTTGCCCGAAAGTACGTTCCTTCCAGATATCCTCCAGCGTAATTGGTCGATCCCATTTCGATTTACTGTTGCGCTCCGATGGCTTCATCGGGGGTCCTGCGGCTCTTGAATCAAACGTGATAGAGCAGGCAAGTGCCAGAGTCATCAGGATTATCCCTGTAATGAAAGGCCGTTTTAGATATGTTGATCTCAATTCTGGTTATCTGGTTTGAGAATGGGTAAAAGTAATTAAAAAATGCTTTATGGTTTTCAATATCTTTAGACCCCAAAAAGCTGCATGGATCTACAATTAATACATGACCATTAAGCCATAATAAATGGAATATTCAAAAGTCACAACCGAACATCTCAATGCCTTTGAATCCATTGTCGGACCTGACAATATCCTTACGGATACAGAGGCCATGGAGGATTACACCCATGATGAGACCGAAGACCTGGTATATTCACCAGAAATAGTACTGAAACCGCAATCTACTGAGGCAATTTCATCTATCCTGACCTTGTGTAATAAGGAGCACATTCCAGTAACTCCCCGAGGTGCTGGAACTGGTTTGAGTGGAGGTGCCCTGCCCATTTATGGTGGCATTGTTCTCTCCACTGAAAAACTCAATAATATCATTGAACTCGACGAGAAGAACCTGCAAGTGACCGTGGAACCCGGTGTAATCACCCAGGTTCTTCAAGAAGCTGTAGCGGAAAAGGGGTTATTCTATCCTCCGGACCCGTCTAGTAAGGGGTCCTGTTTCATAGGTGGGAACATTGCAGAAAACGCAGGCGGCCCAAAGGCTGTGAAATACGGTGTGACCAGCGATTATGTTTTGAATATGGAGGTGGTACTGCCTACCGGGGAGATCATTTGGACCGGTGCTAATGTGTTAAAAAATTCCACAGGTTACAATCTCACCCAATTGATAGTCGGGAGCGAAGGAACGCTGGGGGTTGTTACAAAAATTGTACTGCGGCTGATTCCACACCCGAGTAGAACCATGCTTATGCTAGTCCCATTTTTCTCTGCAGAAAAAGCCTGCGAAGCCGTATCCGCGGTGTTTAGGGCAGGCATAACGCCCTCTGCTTTGGAATTCATGGAACGCGATGCGATTGACTGGACACTAAAATTTGTCCCAGACATAAGCATAGTGATCAAAGATGAGATCAAGGCCCATCTACTGGTTGAGGTTGACGGAAATTACGAGGAGGTGTTGCTTGCAGAATGTGAGAAGATATCGGAGATCATGGAGAGCTATGAATGCGATGAAATACTGGTTGCTGAATCGGCGCGTGAGCAAGACGAGCTTTGGAAATTGCGGAGGCTTGTAGCGGAAGCAGTTAAATCAAATTCCGTTTACAAGGAAGAGGATACGGTGGTGCCACGTGCCTCTCTTGCCAATTTACTGAGGGGTGTTAAAGAGATAGGAGCCCGCTATGGCTTCAAATCTGTTTGCTACGGGCATGCTGGTGATGGCAATCTTCATGTCAACATCATTAAGGGAGATATGTCAGATGAAAAATGGGACAATGACTTACCCAAAGGAATTCGTGAAATATTCGAGCTCTGCGTCTCTCTGAAAGGCACTCTATCAGGAGAGCATGGCATAGGCCTGGTTCAAAAGGGCTATATGGATATCGCCTTTAACGAGAAAGAGCTTGAAATCCAGAAAGAGATCAAACGCCTGTTTGATCCAAATTACATCCTCAATCCAGGCAAAATATTTGCTTAATTTCTCCTAAATATTTCGTATTATTACCCTATCGTAGCGAGGGTGCTCAACACTCCTGGAATTAATTGAAAAACATTCTCTTGCAGGTGTAACTTTAGCCTACATTAAATTGTTACAATAAGTACGGACAGGTTATTGTCATTAAGACCGCATAAACTGATAAATGAACTTCATGCCTCCATTTAGAGCATGGCCTCTGTTCGTGGTGGCAATTGCATTTACCATCACGCCCCTGGTCGGATATGGGGCATATTGTACACCCTCTGCCAATTGCTCGGCTGGAGACCAGATTGAGAACTTCACTTTCAATACAATTTCAAACCTCAATAGTGGAGGAAGTAATTGCAACACAGATGCTTATGTCAATACTGGTCTTAGCACTACGGTTACTGCCGGTATCAAATATGCGATTGGTATGCAGTCAGGGTCCAACTGGGCCCAGGGATTTGGGGTATGGATAGATTATAACCAGGATGAAGATTTTGATGATGTTGACGAGTTTGTCTACGCCTCACCTACATTCAGTCAGAATTGGTTCAATGACTCCATCATCATTTCTTCATTCGCTCTTCCAGGTGCAACCCGAATGAGAGTGCGTTCCCAGTTCCAACAAACAATAACAGCAGGAGAATCGTGTGCAAACATCAATTGGGGAGAGACAGAAGATTACATCGTTATCATTCAGCCAAACAATTCCCCGCCCATGGCGGATTTTGCGGCCGATACGCAGTTTACCTGTACGGGCCTCATCAACTTTAGTAACCTGAGCCTGTTCGCCCCCACCAGCTGGACCTGGGACTTTGGTGACGGTAACTTTTCCACCCTACAGCACCCATCACATAGCTACGTCACCAATGGAACTTATAGCGTTAGTCTTTGGGTGTCTAACAGCTTCGGAACTGACTCCATTGCCATCACCAATTATGTTACTGTAGCCTTGAGCGGAACTGTCCCACCATCGTGTACCCCTGTAACCTTTGGCTACTGCTGCCAGATAGGGATTTACAATGTGACTTTTGAGTCCATCAATAATAACTCCGGGAATGCTAGCGTCGGATATGAAGATTTTTCCTGTGGTTCCCTGGCTGCCGTGACAATGAATTCAAGTTATGCCATATCGGTAGAAACAGGGCCAAATTTTGAGGAAAATGTTGGAGTGTGGATCGATTATGACAACGACGGTGTCTTCACCGGTGGGGAGCAGGTATTTACATCTTCTCAGGTACTTGGGGTGCATACTGGTTCAGTAACTATTCCATCTGGTCCTGTCTCCAACACCAACCTTAGGATGCGGGTAGGCTCTGATTGGTGGCAGAATACTCCTCCTTCACCCTGTGTGGATGTGCAGTACGGACAATTTGAAGATTACTCCGTCACTATTCAGCCAGACACCATACCCCCGGTGGCTAACCTTATTGCTGATGCCACGATCACCTGTAATGGCATCATCAACTTCACAGACCTTTCATTCCCCGCTGCTACATCCTGGCTATGGGATTTTGGTGATGGCTTCACCGATACCGTGCAGAACCCAACACATACCTACACGATCGACAATACCTATTCCGTAACACTCATTGCCACCAATCAGTATGGCAGCGATACGGTAGTGTTCGCCAACTACATCCAGGTTAATGTGTCAGGAGGAGGGCCCATAGTAGCCTCATGTACACCGGCCTCACTGAACTATTGCTGCGGGTTCGGCATTACACAATTGGACTTCAACACCATCTCCAGTACAACCAATGATGGAACAGCAGGATATGAAGATTTAACCTGCTCTTTTGGAACAAATGTAGTGGAAGGGCAGACCTACAATTTCTTCGCAGACATGAGTAGCGCTTCTCCGGGATTACACAACATCAGGGCCTGGATAGACCATAACAATGACGGTTCTTTCGACAATGTTTCAGAGCTTGTTTACGCTGATGACAATGTGGCTACTACTAGCGGCACAATCACTATTGCCTCAGGTGGAGTGCTCAATACTGCATTGCGCATGCGTGTCGCCGCAGATTATGATTTTGAATCAGCACCACTGCCTTGCGCGGACCTGGAGCGAGGGCAGGCTGAGGATTATGCGATCACTGTACTGGCCAATACCAATTCTCCCGTTGCCAGCTTCTCGTCCCTGAGTACTATCAGCTGTGATGGGATCGTATCATTCATTGATGAATCATCAATGGTTCCCACATTCTGGCTGTGGGATTTTGGAGACGGACAGACCAGCAACCTTCAAAACCCGGTACATTCTTACCAAGCCGATGGAGATTACACCGTTACCTTGATCGTGGCCAACTCGAATGGTAGCGATACACTTGAGATCATAGATTATGTGAGTGTAGCTCTCGGTACAGGGCCTGTACCTGCCTCCTGTATCCCAAACACCTTGCAATATTGCTGCGGCTATGGGATATACAATGTAACACTGGCAACAATAGCGAATAGTACCGGAGGTGGGGCAGACGGTTATGAGGACTTTAGCTGTACTCAAAAAGCTTATTTGGTGGCCGGGCAGAGCTATGGTTTATCAGTAACAACAGGCGTCAGCAATCCCCAGGACACGAGGGCCTGGATCGACTTTAACAATGATGGAATATTGGACGACGTAATGGAACGGGTATTTACTAAAGATGACGACTTCAACCCATCAGGAACTATCAGTATTCCACTAAGTGCAGTCCAGGACACAGCCCTTCGAATGCGCATTTCATCTGATTATTCTGGAAGCGATCCAACTCCATGCAGCGATGTGTGGTATGCACAGGTAGAGGATTATTCCATAGTGATCGGTGTGCCTCCGGTATCTGATTTTTCTTCTTCTGACTCCACATTTTGTGAGAGTACCTGCATTTCGTTCAACGACCTAAGTGCCAACAATCCTACCTCCTGGTTTTGGAACTTCACCGGTGGCTCACCCTCTTCATCCACGGATCAGAATCCAGCAAATATATGCTATGCCAACCCAGGCACATATAGTGTCTCCCTCATAGCCACCAATGATTTTGGCGGCAACTTCAGCATTATCTCTGGAATGATCACGGTGCTCGCATGTCCTCCTCCCGATGCGGATTTTTCTGCCAGTGCCAGCGCGATTTGTGTTGGAGAATGCCTGGACTTCACTGACATGACCACGAACACCCCTGATACATGGTCCTGGTATTTCCCCGGTGCTGATTCAACAGGTTCTTCAGCGCAAGACCCCACCGGTATCTGCTATTCGAATACAGGAACCTATGATGTTACGTTAGTCGTGTCCAACACCTTTGGCACTGATTCGATCACTAAAAGTGGTTTCATCACGGTGAATCTATGCCTTCCTACACCTGGATTTACTGCCAGTACAACTTCAGTTTGTGAGACAGCATGTACAGCCTTCACCGATCAGAGCACCAACAATCCTACCTCCTGGGCCTGGTCCTTTCCCGGTGCCTCTCCCGATACATCAAATGCACAAAATCCTTTGGGAGTCTGTTACTCCACACCGGGCAATTATGACGTTACCCTGGTAGTCGGCAATGCAAGCGGAAGTGACACCATCGTGATGACAGACTACATGACCGTCCTGGCATGTCCTGTTCCTACAGCGGACTTCGCGCCCAGCGATTCTGAAATATGTTCGGGGGACTGTATCACCTTTACCGACCTTAGCCAGAATGTAGTCAATTGGATTTGGTCATTTGAGAACGGCACCCCCAGCTCTTCATTCGTTTCCAATCCAGGTACTGTTTGCTTCTCAGGGCCACCGGGCTTTTACAATGTCAGGCTTATGACGGTCAATGCCTTGGGCTCAGATACCATGAACCGGGCAATTCTGATTGACTCGGCTGTGGCAGATATGATAGTAGAGGACACTCTCTATCAAAATGTGCCGGGTTCATTTCTGGACAATAGTATTTCAGCAGTCACCTGGAACTGGAATTTTGGAGATGGTAATTCAACCGGTTTCCAGGACCCTTTCTATACATATGTCATTTTGGGAACTTATACCGTGACTCTCATTATCACCAATGACAACGGATGTACAGACACAGCAACAAAGGAGATTGTAGTGGTTCAATATAACGGGGGAGAGGAGTTGGATGACAAGCCAGGCTTATCTGTATATCCAAATCCGGTGTCGAGTCATCTTTACATTAATTTTACTATGCCCCAAGAAGAATCTTCGTGGCTGAAAATACACAATACCCTGGGTGAGTTGGTTTACAGTGCTCGAGATATGTCCAAAAAATCCGATGTTATTGAGCTGAATATTGCATTCTTACCAAAAGGAATTTACTACCTGACCGTTGCCGGCAACTGGGGTACAACAGTGAATAAGTTCACCAGGCATTGAAAACATGATGAGGACATCACTCGGAGGGATATTGGTAATTCTCGCTACTTCATTCCTAGTTCCGCGGGAAGTATACTCAACCCATCTTATGGGAGGTAACCTGATATATGAGTACCTGGGGGATACAGATACTGATGGAGACTACAACTATAAAATAATATTTAAGACCTATATCAACTGCAACTCACAATTTTGGGGAGGGGCATTCCCCGAGGCGAACCTTACAATAGGAATTTACGAGGGCGTAGCAGTACCTACCGCACCATTACCGCTCATCACAACCATTACAATGCCCCTCACCGATAGTATCAAGATCGAACTCAATTTGCCAGATACCTGTGCGGTGGGAGACAGCGTGTGTATTTATGAGGTGGTGTACGAATTCGAGGTAGATTTGCCCCTGACTTTTTCAGGATATCATCTTTACTATAGCAGGTGCTGCCGAAACTGGGATATAATCAATGTTTTTGATCCCGGTACGCAGGGAATGATCTTTCACGCCTACATACCTCCAAGTCTCGTC
>Ga0302119_10001280_pt1 | contig 11342 bp, 6 predicted proteins | sample AG5_Tmax_MG_FD_203114 | JGI IMG/M metagenome (GOLD analysis project Ga0302119, IMG submission 203114) | Marine microbial communities from Western Arctic Ocean, Canada - AG5_Tmax | ecosystem: Environmental > Aquatic > Marine > Oceanic | place: Canada: Western Arctic Ocean | collected 2017-10-01
TGAGAGGGGTGAGAATGCAATGGATACAGAGGTTTGGTTTGGTCTTCGCCCTGGTGCTCGCCTTGGCGGTGGTGTCACCCGTTGCCATGGGGGATATTGTTCCCGGGACGGAATTCACCCTGGTGGACGGAGATCTGGATCAGGGACTCGCCCATTGGTCGCCCCAGTCCACTGATCCGGCGGCGGCTTTCGCACCCCGGGTCAGCTCCTCAGGGCGCAACCTTGTGCGGGTTAGCGTGGGGGCCGGACACGAGGCTTGGTTGGAACAATCCCTGGCCCTCGGGAGCGCAGGCTTAGATGGAGCTCCCAGTGATGTTTGGTTGGGGCAGCAGTGTGCCGGCCGAGCTACCGGGCGCCGGGCACCGGGAGGCCTTCCCGTGAGTGGCTCCATGCGCCTCGAGTTGCTGCGTCGCGGGCCCTCGGGCGACGCGCTTGTTGGAGTGAGTCCGGTCATGGACGGCAATACACCTGCTTGGGTGTGGAAGGACCTGGTGGCAGAACCTTTGCCCGGGTCAGCGGGGCACATGAGGCCAGACACCACTGAGCTCGTGGTGCGCCTTGTGGTTGCCGGACCCGGGACGTTTGATTGGGACGGGGTGAACGTGGGAGACCATGCCCCCGTGCGACACGCCGCTGTAAATGGGGGCTTCGAACGGGGCAGCGCCGGTTGGGTCTTGGGCGCGGCCAGTGTGGAGCGCACACGGGATAGCAGTCCTTCGCGCCGGGGACGGCAGCACCTGAAGTTACTTCCCGGTGGGCAAGCGTCCACGCGTGTGGGGCTCGCCAGTTCCCCTTCTCAGCCCTGGATAGGTGAGCAACCTGTGATGGGGGCATGGCTAAGGGTTGCACCGGATCCCAGCTTGCCGCTGATCTCCGATCCTAACCGTTGCTTATTGCTCGAGTTGGTTGCTCAGGGCGTCGGCGGCGTCCAACAGCTGTTGAGTCAAAGAAAGTTTTGTCCCACCCAAGCGGATGGGGGAGTGTGGCGCTGGATCGAAACACCCGAGGGCGGCGCAATCCCCGGGGACGGGGTGTCTCTACGCCTAAGCATTGTCTCTTCCATAGGCTTGGAGGTGTTGGTGGATGAAGTTGCGCTGGGCGCGGCGGCCGCCCTGGACGGCAGTGCGGGACCACTGCAGTTGGCGGCGTACGCTCCCTGGTACCGAAATCCCGTCCACCCCGATGCTTCTGGCAACGCTTCGGGCAGCAAGCAACGCTGGGGGAATTGGGCTTGGGCAGATCCCTCCCCTTGCGATCCCGGATCCCTGAATCTGACCCATGATCCAGACTTCACCCGCATCAACGGGCGGCGCGATGGGGCCACGAGCACCGTGGACGGGGTCGATTCCCTGCCCCTCGTGGGGCTCTATGACTCCCGGGACCAGGATGTGACCCGTCTGTCCGTGGACCTGGCCCGGGCCGCGGGGCTTGATGGTTTTGTGGTGGACTGGCACGGCTTAGAGCTCGATTCCATGGGGACGCCCAGCGGCGAGGCACCTCGCCAGTGGCAGTCGTTCCTGGAACTGGTGAACGCCGCGGATCGTCCCGGCGTGGACTTTGATCTGGCGCCCATGTTGGAACCCAAGGTGCAACAGGCCGGGTGGCTCGATCCATCTTGGAACCTCTTGCAGCGTCGTGATTCCCTGCTGGCGGAGGTGACTTTCCTTGTGCGTCAACTCGGCGACCGCCGATGCATGTTGCGCCTCGATGGGGAGATGGTCTTCTTTGTCTTCTGGCACAACATTCCCGGCTGGGATGGGCAACGCTTGGAGGAAGGGGACTGGCAGTGGATCATCCAGCAAGTGGAAGCCAGCACCGGGGAAGCGATCGCTTTCATCGCGACACATCCCCCCGACACCCAGTCCACTGCATTCAGTGGCTATGGCCGTTGGCACTTGATCGATCAGGACCTCTTGCGCTTTTCATCCTTTGCGGATTTTCAAAGCGGCAGTGAGAGCAACGTGCCCCTCAGCAGCGTGACCCAATTCGCCCGTGGCGGGTATGAAGAGGCGTTGTTGTGGCGCAACCAAGCCGCCGGGAGCCGCAAGGCTTTTGGCCTGGCCTGGTGGGGGTTCGATGATTCGGGTGTTGCTGGTTGGTCTTCCCAGCACGGACTGGGCAGCGATGGCCAGTCTCTCTGCCTCCGGGTTTCGCCCGAGCCCTCGGTGGGTTTTTTGGAAGCAACCCAAAGCACAGTGGATGAGGGTGGGCACACTCTCTTGGTGAGTTGGAACGATTGGAACGAGCGCACTGCCCTCGAGCCCGCCTGGAACGAGGCGTATTGGGCCCAGCTGCAGGGGGGCCTGCCCGTGGTTCCGGCGGATCGCGAGGCTTCGATCGGCGGTTTGATGAGCCTCTGCCATGCCCACGGGGGCTCCGTGCGGGTGCTCGATAGCCTCCTGCGGCGCTACGCCCTGCGGGTGGCTGCGGGAGCCGCGCTGGATTACGACTGAGACCTGCCTCGGAGTCTCTTTCGCTGGCTTCTCCCCGATCAGGGCTGCATGGGCGCAGGGATTCTCGCTAAACTGTCCGGCTTCACGAGAGCTGATTGAAAGCTCTCTATCCGGAACCAGCCCCTACCCGGATCCAGCTCCAAATTGGATCCAACACAGCATGTCCCTATCCTGCGGAATCGTCGGTTTGCCCAATGTGGGCAAAAGCACCCTCTTCAACGCCCTGACCGCTGCGGGTGCAGAGATGGGCAACTTCCCCTTTTGCACGATCGATCCCAACATGGCGATCGCCGAGGTGCCGGACGAGAATATCGGACGCATCTTGTCCCACGTGGAAACCAAAAAGGTGATCCCCGCAGTGGTCAAGGTGGTGGACATCGCTGGTTTGATCGCGGGAGCTTCCAAGGGCGAGGGGCTTGGCAACAAGTTCTTGGCCAACATCCGCGAGACCGACGCGATCCTGCACGTGGTGCGTTGCTTTGGGGGAGTACAAGTGGTGCGCGAAGAACCGGTGGACCCCAAGGGCGACATTGAGATCATTGACGTGGAGTTGGCTCTTGCGGATTTAGATACGGTGCAAAAGGCCGTGGAGCGGGTGGCTAAGAAGGCGCGCTCAGGGGACAAGGAGTCCATGGTCCAGCAAGCTCTCTTTGAGCGCGTGGCCCAGATGCTCGAAAGCGGCCAGTCCCTGCGTGCGGTGGAATGGACTCCGGTGGAGAGCGAGGCTCTTAAGCCCCTCTGCCTGTTGAGTGCCAAGCCGGTCTTGTATGTGGCGAACGTGGGGGACGATGATCTCGCCGCCGAGGGCGATTATGCCCGTGCCGTGGCGGATCACGCTGCCGCTACCGGCGCTGAGTGGATTGCGATTTGCACGGACTTGGAAAGCGAGTTGCGCAACATGGATGCAGAGGACCAGCAGAGTTTCCAGGAGGACTTGGGCTTGACCGAGTTGGGTTTGCCGCGCTTGATCCGGGCGGCCTATTCGTTGCTCGGCTTGCAGACTTTCTACACGGTGGGTCCCAAGGAACTGCGGGCCTGGACGATCCAGGCGGGCTGGAAGGGCCCCGAGGCTGCTGGGGTGATCCACACGGACTTCAACAAGGGCTTCATCCGGGCCGAGGTTTACTCAGTGGAAGACTTGGATGAACTCGGCAGCGAGGCGGCAATCAAAGCCGCCGGACGCATGCGAACGGAAGGGCGCGACTATGCCCTGGCAGAGGGCGATGTGTGCCACTTTCTGATCGGGCGCTGATGGCCCCTCGGTAAGGCGGTACTTAGCGGGTCCCCAGAGAGCTGCCCTGGCCTGACCGGGGGGTGATCCCAGAGTGAGTCCAGAATGGGGCAAGCGGGAACTTTGTGCGCGGGAGGGGTCCAGGATAGGGCCGCGTGTAATGATTATGTAAACCGCAGGCCTGGAAGCCAGCACGCTTCGGGTTCATAGGCGATGCTTGGGTAGAGGGTTCTCGGGAGGCCCTCCCACTGCCCTTGGAACCCGATTCCAGATTCCTCCCCGCCTGCCTGAGTACCCATGAGAATTCTGCACAGCCTAGCCGTCCTTTCCCTTGCCGTTTTGCCCACCTGGGCCCAAGGGGAAGACACTCCCCGTGCCTTGCCCGCCCCGGGCGAAGCCGTGACTCCCGGCAAGGTCGACGAGGCCTCCATGTTGGATCTCGACGCCCTGAACCATGGTCTTCGTGTGGATCCCGGTGCGTTCCTCAACACTCGCATCGAGGGTTGGGACGTGGTCATGGAGCGCGAGAAGCAGCGTCCTCTCTTTGAACAACCCTCCCGCCGCTTCCGCAACGGAAAGCGCGGAGAATGGGAAAGCCCCGATGGCGACGGCGCCCTGCCCACCCGTTCCGGCGACAAGTCGATCACGAACTACTGGGGTGACATGCGCATGCCCATCGGTTTCGAAGGGAAGGTCGACCTGGTCGGAGTTTGGCTTGGCAAGGGTACAGGACAAGGTTCCGAAGCCGACGCAGTTCGTTTGATTGCCCAGGTCGCAGGTAAGACCGTGGCCACGGGCAGCTGGACCGAGTTGGAAGAGGACATGGTCTTTGTGTCCTTGGACGCCAAGGGCATCGATCGCGTACTGATCGAAGCACGCAAGACCGATTGGAGCCAGGCTTGGTACTCCTTGGATGATTTGACCTATGTGCGCGACGGTCGCACGGTGGTGCTCGATTTCGAAGACGTGTCCCCGGGGAACTTGACCGCGACCGGTTACGCGGGCCTTGATTGGCAACGGGGCGAAGCTCTCAAGAGCCATGCTCCGGGCCCCGTGTCCTTGTTGATGCGCCCCCAGCCCCAGCCGATTGCTCCCCTGGTGGCTCCGGCTCCCGCCCCTCTCACTCCGGCAGCGCCCGCCGCTCCTAGCGTGGGCGTGATCGATGCCCCCGATGTGCTGCAGCAGTTCTTTTGTCAGGAACTGGGCGGGAACCCCGGCGCCTCCTCGATTCCCCCGGACACCCACGGCGCGGTTGGTCCGAATCACTTCGTCACGGTGGTCAACTCCAACATCACCTACTATTCGAAAACCGGCAACCAAATCGCCGGTGCATCCCTGAACTCCTTCTTTGGAGCCACAGCAGGCGGCGACCCGCGGGTGGTCTACGACCCCCAAGATGAGCGCTGGATCGTGCTTTCCACGAACTTTTCCAACCGTATCTATATCGCAGTCAGCTTGACCGATTCTCCCCAGGGTGGCTGGCTCAAGACCAGCTTCAATACCTCCCAGGGAGCTGATTCCAACCGTTGGCCGGACTATCCCACCCTAGGCGTGGGCGCACGCGGGATCTACATGAGTTGTCTGATGATTGACAATGCCACCGGCGGGGGGACCATGACGATTTGGGCCCTCGACAAGGCTCCCATGATCGCCAACGTCCCGGCTCTCGGGACGGTCACCGCATTCCGCAATCTGCCCTACACCCAAGCGAACCAGCCCGCGGTGCACTGGGATGATCCGGGCGTGGCGTACATCGCCAGCACCTGGAACAACAACCAAATTATCGTGCGCAAGGTGAACCCGCCTTTGACCGCACCTACCTTGCAAACCGCTTCAATCGTCACCGTAGCGACCCACAACCTCCCGGCCGATGCGCCTACATCCGGTAGCAGCGTGCCGATCAGCACCGGGGATGATCGCTTGCAAAATGCAGTCTACCGAGGCACCAGCCTCTTCACCTGCCACACCATCGGCACCAACCAAGGCAGCGCTGGTGTGCGTTGGTATGAAATTGGGCCCACCAATGGGGCGGACATTCAGCGCAGTACGATCCGTGATGAAACGGGTACTTTTGCCTACTACTATCCTTCCATCGCGGTGAATTCCGTGGGCGACGTGGTTGTGGGCTACAGCGGATCGAGTGCAGCGACCTTTGTCGGTTGCTATGTGTCGGGCCGCAAGGTGAACGACACCCAGAGTGACATCAGTGATCCTTTTGAGTACAAGGCCGGTACTGGTAGCTACCAGCATTTGGATGGCGCAGGCCGCAACCGCTGGGGCGATTACTCGGGCACCACCTGTGATCCCGATGACGACACGTTTTGGACCGTGCAGACCTTTGGACGTTCCGGAAATCTGTGGCGCCTGCGTGCGGCCCAGTTGGAGTACACCGGATCTTTGATCAGCAACTATTGCGTGACGACGCCGAACTCGGTTGGACCGGGTGCTCTCATTTCCGCTTCGGGGACCACCTCGTTTGGGGCAAACGACCTGACCCTCTTGGCCACGGGAATGCCCGCCGGACAGTTCATGCTGTTCTTCTATTCCTTCGGCCAGGGGAACGCACCTGTGGCCAATGGCACCCTGTGTGTTGCCGCTCCCTTGTTCCGCTTGGGGGCAACTCCGATCTCTGGCTTGGGGGACAGCGATTGGTCCTTCGATGTGTCCTCCCCGCCTCAGGTCTCGGGACAGATCAGCGTAGGGGATACGGTCTACTTCCAGGGTTGGTATCGCGACCCCGCTGCAGGCGGCGCGAACTCCAACTTCACCAACGGTCTGCAGACCACCTGGATTCCCTGATCCTTGCTGTGTCGGTGATGCCGACGGACGAAGCAGAGAGCCTGCGCGCGGCACACGGGGGAGACGCTAGACTGCTCCCCGGTGTTTTCATTCCTCCAATCCCTGGCCCTCTTGGGGGCCATCCTCTGTGCTCCGGGGGCATTCGCCAGTCCTGGCGTGGCCCAGGGGCCACGGGTGTTGGTGGCATCGAGTTTGCGCGAAGTGGCCCAGGGCCTCGATGCCCAGTGGCAGGCTGAGGGGGGCGAGCCCCTTGTGATATCCACCGCCGCCAGTGGGGACTTGGCGCGCCAGTTGATCGCCGGTGCCAGGGCGGACTTGATCCTTTCAGCGGACATCCGCTGGGTGCTGGAGCTGCGCTCGCGGGACCTATTGACCGAAGGCAGTGCCACGGTCTTTGCCCAGGGCGGGTTGTGTGTGGTTGCTCCCAAAGGCGCGGCCCCAGGGAATTCATTCCGCGTGGAATGGATCGGAGCGGGGGAGGCGCGTTTGCCCTTGCCCTCCAGCGAGGCGGTGCCCCTTGGCCGGTATGCGAAGCGATGGCTTGAGAGCATCGGATGCTGGCAAGCCTTGGAGGGGCGCATCACCGAGGTGCCCGATGCCCGGGCTGCCTTGGCGGCGGTGGAGGCAGGGGCAGCGCCCATGGGCATTGTTTATCTGGCAGATGCGCGCCGTTCCGACTCGGTCGAGATCCTCTATTCGGTTCCCCCCGATCAAGCCCCGGCGGTGGAAGCCGCACTCGGTTTGCCCAAACGCAACACTGTTGATGGGGCCGGGGCAAGGCTGCGCGAGTTGCTGTTGCTTCCCGCTGGGGCGCACTCGATTCGATCCGCTGGTCTCGAACCGCTGCAACGTCCCCTGTCTGGAGAGCCCGATGCTGGGAGTGCCGCGCCCGGAACCCACCCCAGTGTCTTGGGTCCGGTTTTGTGGGTCAGCATCAAGGTTGCTCTCGCGGTTGTGTTGTTGGACTTTTTTCCCGCCCTGGCCATGGCTTGGCTCTTGGCGCGACGACGTTTTTGGGGGCGCAGCGTGCTGGAAGCCCTCGTGCACTTGCCCTTGATCCTGCCTCCCACCGCGGTGGGTTGGTTGTTGCTCTTGGCCCTGGGGAAGGGCGGTCCCCTGGGGAGTTTCGATCTGTTGCTGACTTTTCCCGGAGCGGTTTTGGCCGGCGGCGTGGTCTCCTTCCCGCTCTTTGTACGTCCCATGCGCGCTGCCCTTGAAGGGGTCGATCCGCGCTTGGAGAGCATGGCCCGCAGCTTGGGCTTGGGTCCCCTGCGGGCTTTTTGCTCGGTGACCTTGCCCCTCGCCGCCCGGGGAATCGGGGCGGGTGTCCTGCTGGGTATGGGACGCGCCCTGGGCGAGTTTGGCGCGACGGTCCTGGTGGCCGGCAGCCTGCTGGGGGAGACGCGCACCCTCTCCATGGCGGTCTTTGAGGCTTATCAGTTGCACGATGATCGCGGTGCGTTGCAACTGGTGGGAGTTTGCGGATTGCTGGCCTTTGTGATTGTCTTTGCCGCGGACCGACTTGGTTCTGCGAAGCCGAGTCCTCCGTCCGGAGGCACCCCATGAGTTCATGGCTCGATGCAGAGTTGCGCTTGCGGCTCGGCAGTTTTGAGTTGCACCTGGACCTGGCCCCTAAGGGTCGGGCCCTGGGGATTTTTGGCGCATCCGGTTCTGGCAAGAGCACCCTGCTCGAATTACTGGCTGGTTGGCGTAGGGGGACAGGCCAGCGCATTCGACTGGGGGACCGCACCCTTGAGGACGCAAGCACCTTCATTCCCCCAGAGCAAAGGCGCATGGGATTCGTCCCCCAGGACCTGTGTCTTTTTCCACATCTAACGGTGAGGGAAAACCTCGCGTTCGGAGCCGGCAATACAGATCAGGCACGCGAAATCGAGCGCATCGCCGAAGTTCTTGAACTCTCTTCCTTTTTGGGTCGCAAACCGCACGCCCTTTCCGGCGGTCAGCGACAACGGGTGGCCCTCGGTCGCGCCCTGGCCTCTGGGCCAGAGGTCCTTCTACTGGACGAACCCCTTTCCAGTCTCGACACGGCCCTGCGCCGCAAGCTCTTGCCGTTCCTGATGGCCGTGCGCTTGCAATTTGATTTGCCCCTGATCCTGGTCTCCCATGATGCTTTGGAAATCGAAGCCCTTTGCGATGAGGTCATCGTTCTCGATGGGGGGCGCGCCACTAGCAGGGGCGAGCCGGCCCAAATCCTGGCAGCGGAAGCCGCAGGTCACCCCAACCTGTTGACCGGTATCGTCCAAGAGCAAACCCCAGGTGGTGCAGCGGTGGAGGTACAGGGCGGCGCCCGTTTCTATGTGGCCAGCCCAGATTTGATCGTGGGCACCCGTGTTCTGTTCACCTTGGGCTCCGAGGACTTGCTGTTGGCCCAGGCGCCCCTCGCGGGTTTGTCCGCGCGTACTGCCCTGCCCGTGCAGGTCACCCGGGTGGAGCAGCATGGTGGCTTGCTTCTGGCCGAGGTTTCCTGCGCAGGCCCCGGTGCCCCTAAGGTGCGCGTGCGTGTGACCCCCGGAGCGGTGCAGGAGCTCAATCTGGTGGTGGGCGAGAACCTGATGCTGTACGCCAAGTCCACGGCGGCCAGGCCGCTCTAGAGGTTAGGGAACCGATCAAGCCTCAAGAACTGGGTTCCGGACCCTCAATTCCCTAGCATTGCTTCCATGCAGCCTCAGGATTTTCTTTGGATCGGAGTGGGCGGAGCCGCCGGTGCGGTGGCCCGCGCCCTTGTGATTGTTGCCGGTGATCGCTTGGAGCTTCCCCGTCTGGCAGCGACTTTCACGGTCAATATGCTGGGGAGTTTTTGCCTCGGGATTATGGCGGCTTGGTTGTTGCGGCAGGTTTCCACCCCGGTGCCCGCGCGCCCCTTGGTGGTGATTGGTTTTCTAGGGGCATTCACGACCTTTTCAACCCTTGCGCTAGAGCTCGTGGAATTGGCCAGGGGTGAACAGATGGGGGCTGCGGTGGCCTATGGGGGGCTCACCATGGGATGCGGAGTGGCGATGATCCTGCTCGGGCAAACGTTGATACGGGCTTGAGGCGCTGACTGGGGGGGCTCCGGCGCCCCAGCGTAAGGGCCGCGTGAAGTCGTCCGTGAACTCCCCGGGATCAGGTCTATACTGAGGTCATGCAACCAGCCTCCCTTCGCAAGTCCTTCCTGGTCCTCGGTTTCCTCAGTTTGTTCCTTCTCGGAGACTCGGCATTTGCCCAAAAGGCGGGTCGTAGCTATCGCGAGTTCCCAGCCTATGGATTCAAGTTCAAGCCCCTGCGCGACTGGTCCGACGTGCCGGTCAACGATCGGGTGGCCTCGCGAGATGTGATTGGACAGTTCGAGGCGATGAAGGCCTTGATGGTCAAGTACGACGGAAACAACCGGGCGACCTACAAGCCGAGTTTGAAGGTCGTGCGCATCATGCCTGAGGCAGCCTCCACAGGGACCGGGGCCAAGAAGAAAAAGGCGAAGGATAAAACCGTCAAGGACTTGGTGGATGACCTGTCCGGGTCCTTGGTTGCAGACAGTCTTGAAGAGGCCGAAGTGGAGACCTCGACGATTAAAATGGGCAAGGGCCTGGAGGGCACACGCGAGGTGTTGACTGTCATGCTCGACACCCGCGGCGACGAGATCCCGATCACCTGGGACGTGACCACGATTGAATTAGCTGACTTCAAGGTGATCTTTGCCTGGGACTATCCTTCAGCAGAGAAAAAGGTCGTAAAGGCCTGGTCCTCTGCGGTGAAAAAATCCATGGGGACATTCCGCCTCGTGGAGATCGAAGAGCGCATGAGTGATGGGGGCCCGGTGGATTCGGGCAGTGCCTACCCGGATCTGTTGGCTTACCACCAACGGGAAGTGGCTCAGACACCTGGCTGGGATCTGTTAGAGACACCCTCGAAGAAGTATTTGATCAAGACGAACTCTGAAGACCGCAAGGACCTCAAGGCGGTGATCGCGCGCCTTGAGGCATCCCGCAAGTTGTATGAGGAGGACTTTCCGCCGGAATCCCCAATCAAGGAGGTTTCCATTGTGCGCATTTGCGCCACTCAGGAGGACTTCAACACCTATGGCCAAACAGGTGGTGGCGTGGCGGGCTACTTCAACCCCCGGTCAGAAGAGTTGGTGCTCTACTTCCCTCAGGGTTCCGCCAAGATGACCATGTCGGTCATGACCCACGAGTGCTTTCACCAGTACTGCCACTTCTTGTTCGAGCGCAGCGCTGCTCACCGTTGGTTTGACGAAGGTCACGGGGATTACTATGGCGCTTGGAAAATGCGCGGCCGCAAGCTGGTGCCCAACGACGACATGGAGTTGGGTTTGGCGCGTACCCCGGAAATCAAACGCATGCTGCGTGATGGCACGGTCAAGCCCCTCTCCAAGCACATTCGCTTCAACCACCCGGAATGGCAAGGCCAGGGCCCGAGCAATGTCTCTTGCTATGCCCAGTCCTTTTCGATCATCTACTTCCTGCGGGAAGGTGCCCGGGGTCGGGTCAAGAGCAGCTACTGGAAAAAGGGGTACGCTCAGATCATTCCCAACTACATCAAGACCTTGAACGATGGTTTCCGTGGGGCCTACGGGGAAATCCGCGAGGATGCCCAAAATGATCTTGACGATCTGGATGCGGATGAAGCCGAAGGCAAGGCTGGGGACAACTTGCGCAAGCGATTGAAGAGCCCGTGGGATTACCTTGGACTGCGGGACAAGCTCGACATCTGGGAGGCGGCCATGGAGGCTTCTTGGGGGTTGGTTGACGAAAACGAATTTGAAGAGCGTTGGAAGAAATTCGTGATGAAGGAGATGTAGTCGGAAGCCGGCGCAGACCCTCTTGTTTGCGCTTCTTTCCCGC
>Ga0302119_10001281_pt1 | contig 11341 bp, 10 predicted proteins | sample AG5_Tmax_MG_FD_203114 | JGI IMG/M metagenome (GOLD analysis project Ga0302119, IMG submission 203114) | Marine microbial communities from Western Arctic Ocean, Canada - AG5_Tmax | ecosystem: Environmental > Aquatic > Marine > Oceanic | place: Canada: Western Arctic Ocean | collected 2017-10-01
CTGGCGAGCCTCGTCAGGCGTTGACCGGACGCTGGCCGGAGTACCCGGCGGGGTGCTCAGCCCTGGGAGGCGTTGACCCGCTTCTGGAGCCTCGCCTTGCGGCGGGCGGCAGTGTTGCGGTGGAGTACGCCACGGTTGGCGGCCCGATCAATGTGGCTCATCGCTATGGCGGCGGCCTCGGGGGCGTTCTCGCCGGCCTCGGCAGCCTGCATGGCGTTCTTGACGCGGGTCTTCAACTCGGTACGCACGGCACGGTTGCGGGCGCGCCGAACCACGGTCTGGCGGTTCCGCTTGATCTGGCTCTTGATGTTCGCCACGGGAGGGTCCCTGTTGGTCGGTGGGTACTGGTTCGCCTGCAAGGGCTGGGGCACGGTCTGATTGCCGACCGGCACGGGTGACGATCCTACCGTTGGGGCCGCTGGAACGGTTCCACCGGAAACGTGACGCCTGCCCGTCCGGCCGAGGTGTGTGCCCACTGGGGAGTCCACGCCCGCCGGTACCGTTTCGGGGGACATGGACACCTCGCGGCTGCGCAACACGTCGATCATCGCCCACATCGACCATGGCAAGTCCACGCTCGCCGATCGGATGCTGGAGCTGTGTGGTGCCGTCGACCCCCGTGAGATGCGCGACCAGTACCTCGACACCATGGACCTGGAGCGCGAGCGGGGCATCACCATCAAGCTCCAGAGCGTTCGCCTGGACTGGAAGGACACGATCATCAACCTGATCGACACCCCCGGTCACGTGGACTTCAGCTACGAGGTGAGCAGGTCGCTGGCAGCCTGCGAGGGCGTGATCCTCGTGGTCGACGCCGCCCAGGGGATCGAGGCCCAGACCCTGGCCAACTGCTACCTGGCGCTCGAGAACGACCTGGAGATCGTGGCGGTGCTGAACAAGATCGACCTGCCCGCAGCGGAGCCCGAACGCTGCGCCGAGGAGATCGAGCAGATCCTGGGCATTCCGGCCGAGGACGTGCTCCACATCAGCGCCAAGACCGGTGAGGGAGTCGCCGCTCTCCTGGACATGGTCGTGGAACGGACACCGCCACCGGTCGGCGATGCCGATGCCCCCCTCCAGGCCCTCGTATTCGACAGCCACTTCGACCAGTACCGGGGTGTGGTGTCCTCGGTCCGCGTGATGAATGGTCGGCTCAGGTCCAACTCGTCGCTCAGGTTCATGCAGACGGGAGCGGTCCACCTCGTGGACGAGGTGGGGGTGCGGCGGCCCAACCTCACACCGGTGACCGAGTTGGGCCCGGGTGAGGTCGGCTACCTGCTCGCAGGAATCAAGGACGTCGGTGAGGCACGGTCGGGTGAGACGGTCACCACCAGTCGGAACGGTTCCGATGTGGCCCTCGAGGGATATCGGGAACCGAAGCCGATGGTGTTCTCCGGGCTGTATCCGATCGACGGAGACGAGTTCAACGACCTTCGGGACGCCCTCCAGAAGCTCCGCCTGAACGACTCCAGCTTCACGTACGAACCGGAGACCTCGGGAGCTCTCGGCTTCGGGTTCCGATGTGGCTTCCTGGGGCTCCTCCACATGGAGATCGTGAGGGAGCGCCTCGAGCGGGAGTTCGGCCTCAGCCTCATCACCACGTCTCCCTCGGTGGAGTACCGGGTGACAAGGACCAGCGGTGAGACCCTCGAGGTGGACAATCCGTGCGACCTCCCGCCGGCCGGTGAGATAGCCGGCATCGAGGAGCCCTTCCTGCTGGCGACCCTCATCACGCCATCCTCCTACACGGGCACCCTCATGGAACTCTGCCAGGAGCGCCGCGGCGAGCTGGACGGAATCACGTACCTCTCTCCGGAGCGTGTGGAGTTGAAGTACCACCTGCCGCTGGCCGAGGTGGTCGTCGACTTCTTCGACCAGATGAAGAGCCGGACCCAGGGTTATGCCAGCCTCGACTACGAATCGGAGGGCTATCGGGATTCGGACCTGGTCCGGGTGGACATCCTCCTCCAGGGTGAGACGGTGGATGCCTTCTCCATGGTGATCCACCGGACGGCGGCCGACGACTATGGGCGGAAGATGACCGCCAAGCTGAAGGAGCTCATACCCCGTCAGCAGTTCGAGGTGCCCATCCAGGCCGCCATCGGGGCCAGGGTCATCGCCCGCCAGACCGTGCGGGCATACCGCAAGGACGTGACTGCGAAGCTCTACGGCGGCGACATCACCCGCAAGAGGAAGCTGCTCGAGAAGCAGAAGGAAGGCAAGAAGAAGATGAAGTCCATCGGGCGCGTGGAGGTGCCCCAGGAGGCCTTCGTCTCAGCCCTCAGGTTGTCCGACTGACCCCGGCGGCGGTGGCCCGGATTCCGATGGGCGCGCCCGGACGCCGTTGAGCCTGCCGATAGCATCGGGTTCGTGTTGGAGGACCGGAAGGCGGCGATCCTGAGCGCCGTAGTGGAGGAGTACATCCATACGGCGCAGCCCGTCGGGTCGGAGCGCGTCGCCGCCTCACACACCGTGGAGGTCTCCTCTGCGACGATCCGAAGCGAGCTGGCCAACCTCGAGGACCAGGGATACCTGGTGCAGCCGCACACCTCGGCCGGTCGGGTACCGACCGAGAAGGCGTACCGCTTCTTCGTGGACCACCTGGGTGCCCCTGGGACCCTGGATACGGCGGACCGTGAGCAGGTCCAGGCCTTCTTCAGTCGCTCCCATCGTGAGATGGAGCAGATGCTCGCCGACACCAGCAACCTTCTCGCCGACCTCACGGGAAGTGCTGCAGTGGTCCTGGCACCTGACCGGGACCAGCTCGAGGTGCGGTCCGCCCAGGTGGTGGGACTCACGCCGGACCTGGCCCTCCTGGTCCTGGTCATGGCCAACGGCACCGTCGAGAAGCACACGTTGGAGTTGGTGGGCGATGCGGCGGAGCCCAGCGAGGCGACCCTGGCCGTGGCGGCGGCGCACCTGTCGGGGGCCATCATCGGCCGGAGGCTGAGCGCTGTGTCGTCCGTCCCGGTTACCGGCGAACTCCCGGTTGACGCCGTCCTACGTACGGCCGAGGTGGTCCTGGCCGAGCGTTCCGACCGCGTAGACCAGGCATGGGTGGGTGGAACCGCCCAGGTGGCGGTGGCGTTCGACGAGGTTGAGCGGGTCCGTCGGGTGCTGGACGTCCTGGAGCGGCAGTTCGTCGTCGTGGCCCTGGTGAAGGACGTGATCGACCGGGGGCTGAGCGTGGCCATCGGCGCTGAGACGGGCCTTGAGACGCTTGCCGGCTGTTCGTTGGTGGTGGCTCCGTACGAGATCGAAGGTCAGCCCGCCGGCTCAATCGGCGTGCTCGGTCCGACGCGGATGGACTACTCGCAGGCGCTGGCCACCGTGGCGGTGGTGGGTCGCCGCCTGGGAGACCGCCTGACCGAGGGTTGACCCGGTCTGGTGGGGTAGGCGCCCGGGTAGCGGGCCATGCTCCCTCCCGTCTCGATGGTGCCGATCGAATGGAAGCAGTTGACTGAGACGCGTGCCGCATGGGCGGGTTTCTGGAGGTGCCTGTCGGGGCCGGTGAGCGGTTCGCCGGTGAGGAGTGGATGGTGCTCGACGGCCGCGACGTCGCCGGCGCCCACCGCACCATCGCCCGCATCCTCCAGTCCGGGCCGGTGCCGTTCGACGATGGCATGGCCGGGTCCCCTCAAGTCACGAGGTCGGTGTCTCCTGCCGGTACCGTTGTTCCGCGATGACCTGTGGATCTGGATGGCGGTGGCTCGCCCGGTGGCGGTGTCACGTCCCGCTGGTTGAGGGTGTCGTTCCGGTTTCGGGGGGTGCCTCCAGCGCCCCACCCGGGGGCTGAGCGGTGGCGCGCGACCACTACGAGGTGCTCGGGGTGGACAGGGATGCGACCGCCGCCGAGGTGAAGTCGGCCTACCGGCGCCTGGCCCGCCAGCACCACCCTGACGCCAACAACGGCGACCAGGCTGCCGAGGTGGAGTTCAAGGCGGTGGCTGCGTCGTACAAGGTCCTCTCGGATCCCGAGGCCAGGCAGGCCTACGACCGCTTCGGACACGACGGACCGTCGGGCGGTATGGCCGGTGATCCGTTCGGTGGCATCAACGACATCTTCGAATCCTTCTTCGGCGGTGGGGGATTCGGCGGCGGTACCCGTAGGAGGTCGGGCCCCAGGCCGGGGGAGGACCTCGAGACGACGATCCTCGTGGACTTCGAAGAGGCGGTGTTCGGCTCCGAGGAGGAGATCACCGTCCGGACCGCCGTGGTGTGCACCAACTGTGAGGCCACCGGCCTCACCCCTGGAACCTCGGCGGATCGCTGCGGTGGTTGCCGGGGGAGTGGCCAGGTCCAGCAGGTCAGGCAGTCCCTGCTCGGCCAGATGCTGACCAGCGCTCCATGTCCCACATGTTCGGGCCGCGGTGAGGTGATCCCGGATCCGTGCGTTGATTGTCGGGGCGAGGGGAGGCGGGTGGAGGAATGCTCCTTCACCGTCAACGTCCGGGCCGGGGTCGACGAGGGGACGACCCTGCGCCTCACAGGGCGTGGAGCGGTCGGCCCGCGAGGTGGGCCCACCGGGGACCTCTACGTCCACATCCGCGTCCGCCCGCATCCCGTCTTCGAACGCCACGGAGTGGACCTCTACCACCAGCTGCACGTGCCGGTGACCCAGGCGGCCCTCGGGGTTGACCTGGACTATGAGACCCTGGACGGAACCGTCGAGGTGCGGATCCCTGCCGGTACGCAGACCGGCGAGGTGTTCCGCCTCCGGGAGAGCGGCGTGCCCCACCTCCAGGGGAGGGGACGTGGCGACATTGTGCTCGAGGTGGTGGTCGACACACCCACGGGCCTGAGTGCCGAAGGCGAGGAGCTCCTCAGGTCGCTGGCGGCCGACCGCGACGAGGCGGTGGGCGAGCCGGGGGACGGCCTGATCTCCAGGATCCGGTCGGCCTTCCGCTAGCGGTGGCGACGACCGGAGCGCTGCCCGACGGCCGTGGTGGTCCCCATGCTTTCGTGGAGGACGTGGAGGAACCGGTCCTCTCCGCCGACGACCGTCACCACCTTGCCAGGGTCCTGCGCCTCGGGGACGGCGACCCCCTGACGGTGTGTGATGCAGCGGGTCGTTGGCGGCCCGCCCGTTTCGGCGACCGTCTGGAGCCATCAGGCGACGTGGTCGAGGTGCTGCCGCCAGCACGTGAGGTTGCGGTCGGATTCACCCTCGCCAAGTCTGGGAGGCCGGAGCTGGTGGTGCAGAAGCTCACCGAGCTGGGGGTGGATCGGATCCTGCTGCTGGCGGCCGAGAGGTCCGCGTTCAGGTGGGACGACGGGAAGGTCGCTGACAATGTGGAGAGGCTCGCCAGGGTGGTCCGGGAGTCGGGCATGCAGTCCCGTCGGGTTCGCCTCCCGGTGTTGGAGTCCCCGCAGAGGGTCCCGGTGGCGGCGCAGGGTCCGGGGGTGGCCATGGCCGAGCCCGGAGGGTCAGGCCTCGACGGTGGCGTGGGGCTTCTCCTGATCGGGCCGGAGGAGGGCTGGACCGACGCCGAGTTGGGCGACCGACGACGCGTGGGCCTCGGGTCAACCGTGTTGCGGGCCGAGACGGCTGCCATCGCAGCCGGTGCCCTGATGGTGGCCCTGCGCGACGGGAGGCTGGCGGCGGGCTCCTGACGGGGTCAGCGCCCTCGGCGCCTCGGGTGGTTTCCGACGGCTGGTTGCCCACCACGCAGCGCGGTCGATACGGTCACGTCCTGTGGTGACGAAGACAAGCGGCGACGCCGACCGGGACGAGGCCGAGTACAGCAGTCGGCTGGGCGAACGCATCCGCCTGATCCGCCGGCAGAAGCGACTCTCCCTGCAGGAGGTCGAGGCCAGGTCGGAGTCGGAGTTCAAGGCATCGGTCCTGGGCGCCTACGAACGCGGCGAGCGGGCGGTCTCGATGCCACGACTGCACCGCCTGGCGTCCTTCTACAGCGTTCCGGTGGACCAACTCCTGCCGACGGCCCACAGCGGTGCCGAGATCGAGCAGGCCGACGACCCTGTATGGGTGCCGGGTCAGAAGGTGGTCATCGACCTGGCTGGGCTGGCGGGTGCCTCGGGACCCGAGGTCGACCTGATCCGCCGCTACCTGGAGATCATCCAGGTGAAGCGCCAGGATTTCAACGGCAGGGTCCTGACCATCCGTGGCGACGACCTCCAGGCCCTGGCGGCGATCCTCGGAACCAGTGTGGACGCCGCACCGGTGGAGCTGGCCGGGATGGGCCTGCTCCGCCTGCCGGCCACCTCCTGAAGGACCGACCGGGAGGCTCCGGGACACCCGTCACGGCCGGCATCGCCGCGGGCGCAGGCCGGTAGCCTCAGCCGGACCATGAGTCTGTTCTCGCGCGTCCTGCGCAGCGGCGAGGGCCGCAAGGTGAAGGCCCTCGAGGCGATCGTGCCCGACATCAACGCCCTGTCGGATGCCACGGCCGCGCTCGACGACGACGCCCTGCGCGCCAGGACCGGCGAGTTCCGTCAACGTCTCGCGAACGGCGAGGACCTCGACGACCTGCTGGTCGAGTCCTTCGCTGTGGTGCGGGAGGCCGCATGGCGTGTTATCGGCCAGCGCCACTATGACGTCCAGATGATGGGTGGGATGGCCCTCCACCTGGGCTGGGTCGCCGAGATGCGGACCGGAGAGGGCAAGACCCTCGTCTCGACGCTGCCCGCATACCTGAACGGCCTCTCGGGACGCGGCGTGCACCTCTGCACGGTCAACGACTACCTCGCCAGTCGCGACGCCGAGTGGATGGGCCAGATCCACCGGTGGCTGGGGCTGTCGGTGGGCCTGGTGGTGCCCGACGTCCGCGACAGGGTCGAGAAGTGCGCCGCCTATGCGTCCGACATCACCTACGGCACCAACAACGAGCTGGGCTTCGACTACCTGCGCGACAACATGGCCATGTCGGATGCGGAGAAGGCCCAACGCGGCCACGCCTTCTGCATCGTGGACGAGGTCGATTCCATCCTCATCGACGAGGCACGGACGCCCCTCATCATCAGCGGACGACTCAGCGAGGCCGCCGCCCTCTACCAGCGGTTCGCCGCTGTCGTCCGTGGCCTGGAGCCCGACCACCACTACGACGTGGACGAGGAGAAGGGGATCGTCGCCCCGACCGAGGACGGGGTGCATGCGGTCGAGGCGGCCCTGGGCGTCGAGAACCTCTACGACCAGGTGTCGGCCGACCTCGTCCACCAGTTCCACACAGCCCTGAAGGCCAAGGAGCTCTACAAGCGGGACAAGGACTACATAATCGTGGACGGCGACGTCCGGATCGTGGACGAGTACACCGGAAGGGTGTTGGAGGGTCGGCGCTGGTCCGACGGCCTCCACCAGGCGGTCGAGGCCAAGGAGGGGGTGTCGATCAAGGAGGAGAACCAGACGCTCGCCACGATCACGCTCCAGAACTACTTCCGACTTTACGAGAAGTTGGCGGGCATGACCGGAACCGCCGAGACCGAGGCCGCCGAGCTGGCCGGCATCTACGGCCTGCAGGTGGTGCCCATCCCCACGAACCGCCCGCTGGTTCGCATGGACAAGAGCGACCTCATCTTCAAGTCGGAGGCGGGCAAGTTCGACGCCGTGGTCGAGGACATCGTGGAGCGTCGCGAGGCCGGTCAGCCGGTGCTGGTCGGCACGGTCTCGGTGGAGAACTCGGAACGCCTTTCACGCGAGTTGGAGAAGCGCGGCATCGACCACGAGGTCCTGAACGCCAAGCAGCACTTCCGCGAGGCCGATGTGGTGGCCCAGGCCGGTCGACCCGGTGCGGTGACCGTCGCCACCAACATGGCGGGGCGTGGGGTGGACATCCTGCTCGGTGGGAACCCGGCGAACCTGGCCGAGCGGGAGGTGAAGGCGGCTGGCCTGGATCCAGCCACACCCGAGGGGGAGGAACGACTGGCCGGGCTCGTGAAGCGCTTCGAGCCGGAGTGCGCGGCCATGGGCGACGAGGTACGGGCCAGCGGTGGCCTGTACGTGCTGGGTACCGAGCGTCACGAGTCGCGTCGGATCGACAACCAGTTGAGGGGTCGCAGCGGCCGTCAGGGGGATCCGGGCGAGAGCCGCTTCTACCTGTCGCTGGAGGACGACCTGATGCGCCTGTTCGCATCGGACACCATCAGGGGCGTCATGGACAGGGCGCTACCGGAGGACGTGCCGATCGAGTCCAAGATGGTTACGAAGGCGATAGAGCGCGCCCAGACCACCGTCGAGCAGAAGAACGCAGAGGTACGCAAGAACGTCCTCAAGTACGACGAGGTGATGAACGAGCAGCGCAATGTCATATACCGACGCCGGGATCGGATGCTCACCGGAACCGAACTGCGCGAGGAGGTCCGCGAGGTGCTGGCCTCGGTCGTGGACGGCACGGTCCGGACGCACTGCGGCTCGGGCCTCCCGGAGGAGTGGGACCTCGACGGCCTGCGTGCCGAGCTGGACACCTACTGGCCGTTGGGACTGGATGCCGAGGCGCTGGCCGCCGAGCGCAGCATCGAGTCCCTGTACGAGACCCTGACGGCCGACGGCCTGGAGGTCTACGCCGGCCGGGAGGAGGAGCTCGGTACCGAGGCGATGCGCGAGGTCGAGCGACAGGTGATGCTCTCGATCATCGACCAGCGGTGGCGTGAGCACCTCTACGAGATGGACCACCTGCGGGAAGGCATCCACCTCAGGGCAATGGGCCAGCGTGACCCGGCGACCGAGTGGAAGCGCGAGGGCTTCGAGTTGTTCGGCCAACTCGACGACCTCATCGGCCGTGACTTCCTCCGATACGTGATGCGAATCCGGATCGTCCGGGCCGACGAGTCCAGCCAACCCTCCGAAATGACCACGAGCGGCCCGGAGGGCCCGGTGGTCGGGGCCGCAGCAGCCGCTGGGGTGTCCGCCAGGGTGGAGGAGTCGACGCCGGTGAAGGCCGCCACCAAGGTGAACACCGAGTGGGAGAACACCTCCCGCAACGCCCCGTGTCCGTGCGGTTCGGGTCGCAAGTTCAAGCAGTGCCACGGGGGCTGACGTGCAGGACTTCACGACGGAACTGGCTGCGCTCCGGATCAGACTGGATGAGGCGTTCGGCTACCTCAGGATCAGCGAACAGCAGGAACGCCGCGTGGTCCTGGAGACCGAGATGGCGGACCCTGAACTCTGGAACGACCAGGACCGGGGGCGACGGGTCCAGAAGGACCTCTCCGGGGTCGTCGAGGACCTGGAGTTCCATTCAGGCCTGACGCAGCGCCTGGAGGACGCCGAGACTCTCGCGGAGATGGCGGCCGAGGAGGGCGACGAGAGCCTGGACGGCGAGATCGCCGACGCTGTCGCCGACCTGTCCACCCGGCTCGACGCCCTGGAGGTCCGGTCGCTGTTCTCGGGCCAGCACGACGAGGGTGATGCCGTCTGCCACGTTCAGTCCGGAGCCGGCGGCACCGACGCCCAGGACTGGGCTGAGATCCTGCTGCGCATGTACGGCCGGTGGGCCGACCGTCGGGGCTTCGACCTGGTGGTCGAGTCGGTATCGGAGGGCACCGAAGCGGGGATCACCTCCGTGGAGTTCGTCGTCAGGGGCCGCTACGCCTACGGCCTCCTCCAGAGCGAACGCGGCGTGCACCGGCTGGTCAGGATCTCGCCGTTCAACAAGGAGTCCAAGAGACAGACCGCGTTCGCCTCCCTCCAGGTGGTCCCGTTCTTCGACGCCATCGTTGACGAGGTGGAGATCGACGAGGGGGACCTCCGGATCGACACCTTCAGGTCGTCCGGAGCTGGAGGCCAGCACGTGAACGTCACCGACTCGGCGGTCCGTATCACCCACCTGCCGACCGGGATCGTGACCTCCTGTCAGAACGAACGCAGCCAGCACCAGAACAAGGAGCGGGCGATGCAGATGCTCGCCGCCCGACTTCTGGACCTGGAACGCCAGAAGCGTGACACCGAGCTGGCCCAGATCGGCGGGGAGCAGCGGGGCGTCGACTTCGGCAGCCAGATCCGCTCCTACGTGCTGCAGCCGTACCAGATGGTGAAGGACCTCCGGACCGGGCACCAGGTCGGCGACGTGGCCAGCGTGCTGGACGGCGACCTGGATGGCTTCATGGAGGCCTACCTGCGGTGGGCCCGTTCAGGAGCCGAGGGCTGAAGCCGGACCACACCGGCGGAGCCACCGACCACCCCGGGGCGCCGCGATCCGTTGACGGCCTTCTGGTACCGTCCGCGCCGTGCCGTCACGACCCACCCTGATCGAAGCGTCGCGTTCCGGGGGTCCCACGTGATCAAGCTGGAGGGCGTCTCCAAGATCTTCAAGGGCGACGTGGTGGCGTTGAAGAACGCCACCGCTGAGATCCAGAGGGGCGAATTCGTGTTCCTCGTGGGACCGTCGGGTTCCGGGAAGTCCACCTTCATCCGGCTCCTGAACCGTGAGGAGGTCGCCGACGAGGGACGGATCATGGTCGCCGGCAAGGACCTGGGTTCGCTGAGTTCCTGGAAGGTCCCGTATCTCCGGCGCAACATCGGCTACATCTTCCAGGACTACAAGCTCCTGCCGAAGAAGACCGTCTACGAGAACGTGGCGTTCGGGCTCGAGGTGATCGGTCGCCCTCGACAGGTGATCCGCCAACAGGTCCCGGCGATCCTCGAGCTGGTGGGCCTCGCCCGCAAGGCTGAGCGCCTACCCGACGAGCTTTCCGGCGGCGAGCAGCAGAGGGTCTCGATCGCCAGGGCGTTCGTGAACCGCCCGATGATCCTGCTGGCCGACGAGCCCACGGGGAACCTCGACCCGGGAACCTCGGTGGGCATCATGCGCCTTCTGGACCGCATCAACCGCAGCGGCACGACGGTCGTCATGGCAACCCACGACCGTGGCGTGGTTGACACGATGCGCCGACGGGTGATCGAGTTGGACCGCGGCGTGATCACGCGCGACGAGTCCCGCGGGGTCTACGAATGAGCCCGGACGTGACAGGGCTGGTGGCCTGAGGTGCTCTACCGACTCTGGTACTACGTGCGCGAGACGCTCGTCAGCCTCTGGCGGAACCTCAGCCTCACGCTGGCCGCCATCCTGACCGTGGCGATCTCGCTCTCCCTTGTGGGTGCCTCCCTGCTGATCCGCGAGGGGGCGGCCCGGGCCACGGCGCAGTTCCAGGAGGGCGTGGAGTTCATCGTGTTCATGGTGGCTGATGCCTCGCCGGAGCAGGACGCCGCCATCCGCAACGTCCTGGACTCCAGCCCCGCAGTCGCCGGCTACACCTACGTGGACAAGGCGGCCGCCTACGAGGAGTTCCAGCGCCTTTTCGCCGACAAGCCGGAGTTGATAGAGAGCGTCACGCCAGCCGTGATGCCTCCCTCATACCGGATCGTGCCGGCCAACCCGGACGCCGG
>Ga0302119_10001282_pt1 | contig 11339 bp, 15 predicted proteins | sample AG5_Tmax_MG_FD_203114 | JGI IMG/M metagenome (GOLD analysis project Ga0302119, IMG submission 203114) | Marine microbial communities from Western Arctic Ocean, Canada - AG5_Tmax | ecosystem: Environmental > Aquatic > Marine > Oceanic | place: Canada: Western Arctic Ocean | collected 2017-10-01
ATCCAAGGGTTGACACGGAAGACGATTCCTGATATAATACTCTACAATACTATGTTTAATATTCTAGTGAGGTCTAATTGATTAAATTTAAAGCAGTACGTTACAAAAATTTTCTGTCTACTGGTAACAAAGTAATAGAAATCATTATAGATGACACTCGCACCACCCTAATGATTGGGACGAATGGTGCAGGCAAGTCTACATTTCTAGATGCCATATCCTTTGGCCTCTTTGGAAAACCATTCCGCAAAGTCAAACTTGGGCAACTCGTCAACTCTATCAATCAGAAGAATTGTACAGTTGACCTTGAGTTTGAAACTGGCGGAAAGGAATATCTGATTAAGCGTGGACTCAAGCCCGCAAAGTTTGAGATATGGATTGATGGTTCTATGCAGGACCAAAATGCCGCGGCACGTGACAGCCAAGATTATTTGGAACGATATGTTCTACGAATGAATGAACGGTCTTTCAGACAGATAGTCGTTCTTGGTTCAGGTTCATTTGTTCCGTTTATGAGGCTCGGAGCAGGTGACCGAAGGTCCATTATAGAAGAACTTCTTGATATTCAAATCTTTTCGATTATGAATGACCTTGTCAAGACTCGAATAGGCGATAACAAGGATAATTTGACTCTATGCGAACATAAAATAGAACTATTATCCCAGTCTATAGAACTCCAAGAGGAGCATCTCAAATCCATTCAAGATAATAATGAAGATGCAGTTCGAGAAAAGCAAAAGGAATTAGCCCAATGTGAGACACAAATCATTGGACTGAATACCGAGATATCTGATTTCCGAGAAAAGATTCAAGACTATAATAGTAAGCAAACAAAACATCGAAAACTGATAGATTTCAAAAGTAAGATAACATCAAAGAAAGCCCACATATGTGGACAGATAAAATTAGTTACTGAAAATTCAGAATGCCCAGAATGTACTCAAGCGATTACCGATGAGCATCAAGAAAAAGTAACGAAGAAGTTGGGTACGAAGAACGATGAATTAGAGGTTGGTATATTGGACATCAATGTCCAGTTGGCTGATGTTGCCCACCGAATAAATGAAATAGAAGATATCCTTACCAAGATTTCAGAGAAGAGTAACAGCATATCTGGAATTGAGGAATATGCAGGTAGAATTAAAAAACGTCTAGCAGAGTCTATCGACCAGGACGATGAAATCGAACACGAGGGATTATCAAAAGTAAAGAATGATTTGGATGATTGTCGGAACCTAAAATATGATATTCAAGACAAGAAGCACCACTTAAATACCGTACAGGAACTCCTTAGAGATACTGGTATTAAGACAGTTATTATCCGAAACTATCTTCCTCTAATCAACCAACTAATCAATAAGTACCTGTCAGCATTGAACTTCTATATCAACTTTGAATTGGATGAGGCATTCAATGAGACAATCAAGAGCCGTGGCCGAGATGCGTTCCAATATGGCTCGTTCTCCGAAGGCGAGAAACTCCGAATTGACTTAGCATTATTGTTTACGTGGAGGGAAGTAGCAAAATTGAAATCCTCTGTAGCAACGAATCTCCTAGTGCTTGATGAGATATTTGATAGCAGTCTGGATTCCACTGGAATCGAAGATTTCCTAGGGATTCTCAATTCTCTCGGAGATGATACACACGCATTTGTGATTTCCCATAAGGGAGACCAGATTATTGACAAGTTCGGTCGTGTGATTTCAGTCGAAAAAGAGCAAAATTTCTCGAAAATAGTGACAAATTAGACACAGGAGACAAGAAAAATGAATTAATATGGAATTATTTTCACTTATTGAGTTAAATCAATGACTTACAAGCCATAAAAAGATGCGTTTTTGCTTGACAGCCAGTCGGCCTTAGCGTATAATATGTATATAAGATTGAGAAAAACTTAAAAGAGGGAGTTTTAATGAGTGAAAAAGTCGTAAATATCGAGAGTAAAAATGTTCTAGCCAGATTGATGGCTACCGAGAACATTCACGTAGAGCATAAAAAAGTAGCGACCGCATCATTTGATGTTAAGGGTCGCCGTTTAGTTTTACCACTTTGGAAAGATATGACTAATGTTATGTATGAAGGCTTGATTGGTCACGAAGTTGGCCACGCCCTTTATACTCCCCACAAAGAATGGGCTACTTTCGCCAAGAAGAATCCTCACTTAAAAGATTACGCTAACATCTTAGAAGATGCTCGAATCGAGCGTAAGATGAAAATCAAATATCCCGGAATGAAGAAAACTTTCTTCTCAATGTATGATGCCTTGAGTCAGAGGGATTTCTTCGGTACCAAAAATCGTGAACTCGAAGATTACGGGTTTGCTGACCGACTAAATTTACATTTCAAATTAGGCGTATTAGCAGATGTTCCTTTCTCTGATGAAGAGAAAACTTTCGCAGACCGAGTTTTGAAGGCTGAAACTTTCAAAGACATTCTTGACCTTACTAAAGAACTTGGTGACATTGCTGAAAAAGAAGAATCTGAAACTAATATGGATGATATGGGGTTTTCACTTGACGACCTAGATGCCGACTCTATTGAAGAGAATGACGCGGAGTCAAATAGTGATATGCCTTCATCACCGCCACCAGCACCTGATTCAGACGACCAGGAAAACCAGGAAGACTCTGATGAAGATGCTGAGGGTGATGATGATGAAAATCCTTCAACTGGTTATTCAACCAAGCCTTCTGATGAAGAGCCTACCGAAGAAAAAGAATTAGATACTAAAGACCTTGAGGCTGATACAAACGCCGAGGGTGCTGACGGTACTACTGCTCCTGATTTCAAACCTGGTCCACCAAAGCCTGAAACACAATCTGCTTGGGACCGTGCAATGGAAGAAATGAATGATGAAGAGGCAAAAGAGCCTGTTTATCTAGACCTTCCTAAAGTCAATTATAAAAATGCGATTGTACCTTGGAAAGAAACTTTCGAGCAGTTAAACAATCACTGGTCTGATGCCGAAAGTTTCACTGGTTATCGTTGGGACTGTAATGATAAAAAAGACCCACAGTGGAAAAAACAGGCCGAAAATGAATTTCGTACTTGGAAAAAAGACACTGGTCAAATCGTTAACTATATGGTTAAAGAATTTGAGATGAAACAGGCCGCAACTGCGTATCGCAGAACTTCAGTTTCCAAATCTGGTGTTCTTGATATGAATAAACTTCACAAGTACAAAACTGATGAAGATATTTTCAAACGTGTTGCCGCGGTCAAAGATGGCCGTAATCACGCTCTGATGATGTTTGTTGACTGGTCTGGTTCAATGTCTGGTAAGATGGAAGCCACCGTGAAACAAACTTTAACTCTTGTTATGTTTGCCCGTAAAGTTGGTATTCCTTACCGAGTTTATTCTTTCTCTAACTCCAACGGAATGTTGAATGAACTTGAAAAATTCTATGACAAGAATGAAAATCACAATGACCATTTGATAATCCAGAATTTGGGAATGCACGAATATTTCAATGAGAAAATGTCTGGTCGTGAATTCAATACACAGTTAAAGAACCTTGCGTTCCTCGGTAAGAGCCTCGACTACTCTGGTCTTGTTGCTCCCGAGGGTCACGGAATGAGTTCTACTCCGTTGAATGAGGCGATTATCGCCGCCCACGATATGATTGGCGATTTCAAAAAAGAAACTGGTAAAGAGAAAATCAATGCGATATTCCTCACTGATGGTGGGGCAGATAGTTGTCGCTCTTACTGGGATTCTTCCGCTGGTGAAAATGGTACTGGTGAAGAAAAACACATCTACGGGTATTCTAGCCGTGATAACAAATATATGGTCATCCGTGATGCGAAAACAAAACGAATTATCCACGGTGCGGTTCGAGGTGGTGGTCTTACTTCATCCCTTCTGACGAACCTTGGAAAACGCCACAAAATCAATGTGATTGGTTTTCATATCACCGAGCGCCGAATAATCAATCAGCAAATTCATATGAGCGTTGGTTATGAAAAAGGCGATGATTTGAAACGGTTCGTTACTAAGAATGGTTATGCTCCTCTGAAAGAAAACGGGTATGATACTTACTTCTTGGTTAATGATAAGAGCCTTGACAAAGAGGCAACTTTCGATGATGCAGACCGAAATGATGATGGGTCAATTGCGAAGGGTAAATTACGCACCCAGTTCCGTAAATTCACCTCTGCCCGTAAAGTGAATAAAATGATGTTGAATGAATTCGTTTCTCTGGTTGCATAACCTGGTTGCATAGCAGATATGCAAAAATAACACTTGACATATCTGTCCGACCTGATATAATGGACACATAATGAAAAATAATCTTGAACACCTATTCCCCGATATGACACAACAATTAAACAAATTGAGAATTTGGAGATTGCCAGAAGATATGGAAATCCCAAAAAACAATCGGGACCTGGACGTTAGACGAAATGTCCGGTGGTTGATTCGGAATTTAGCAGTTCGGAATTCTGGTCATCCGTGCTTTGACTCTGTAATGAACCATCTTAAAGATATGGAAAAGATGTCAATGCAAAAAGACCAAATAATGAAGGAGATTAAATAATGGAAGATTACTATTTTGTACGAGTGACTAAACCAACTGGCTGGAAAGATGAGTGGGTTATGCTCACTAAAGGTCAGGCGAATCATATATACTCCGAGCAAGTAGAATTGCACGGAGTTCACAATACTACAACCGGGAGATATCATAATGGGTCATAGATTCATCCTGCCACCCACGAGATTTGATAAGGCCGACCGGGTCTTAGATTATGAAGGAAACGAAGGCATCATTACAGAGGTTTTTGTGTCATATCCGTCTCGAGGCAACTTTGCTGACTGGACAAAACCTGAAATACATTATCAAGTAACATTTTTTAATGGTCCTAAACGTCTCCACCTTGAGGGAGAACTAACGGACTGGATTCAGACACAATTACAGTTCACGAATGATAATCCACTCTCCACGAGCGATACCGAAGAGTGGTCATTCCGTAATATGTAGTAAAAATACAACAAAATGACTAAAAACAAAAGAAATATGGAATTAATATGGTTTTTGGGGTTGACATATACCGAAAACCAGCGTATAATATGTACTGTTGAATGAGAAAATATTTAAATTATGTTAAGGAGTGAAAATGTCAAATAAAAGAGTAACAGTTAATGAGTTTTGTGCCGCCACAAAAGAGATGTTCGGCACAACTGATGTCACAAAAGCAAATATGGAGGCCGTTTCTGCGACCTACAAAATTTGTATCCCAACCAAGTGTAAGTACGCTGAAACTATTTCAGAAAATCCTGTTGTTCGCCGTCTACCGGTGACCGAGGCAGTTTCTGCACCTTCGAAAGTTGTTGCTGAAACATTTCTGAAGCCAGTTGCACCAGCCGCGGTTACTGAAACCGCAGTTGTGATGCCAAGTCCAGTGTCCGAACGAACTTCGGCCGCTACACTCGATGCTTCAATATCATTTATTCCCAAAGTAGACAATGCCTTTGTGCCTTGGGGAAATATTGCTGATATTAAGCGAATCCTAAAATCACGATTATTCTTCCCAGTTTATTTAACTGGTATGTCTGGTAATGGTAAAACATTCGGAATCGAACAAACCTGTGCAATGCTCGGGCGAGAAATGATTCGAGTGAATTTTACCGCCGAAACAGATGAAGATGATTTGTTTGGTGGCTTCCGCCTTGTGAATGGCGAGACAGTGTTTCAATACGGACCTGTGGTTGAGGCAATGATGCGTGGGGCAGTTTTACTGCTTGACGAAATCGACCTCGGTTCCCACAAGATAATGGCGCTTCAGTCAGTTCTTGAAGGTAAGGGTTATTTCATTAAGAAACGTGCCGAATGGGTTGAGCCTGCAGAAGGGTTCACAATCATTGCTACTGCTAATACAAAAGGCAAGGGCTCTGATGATGGTCGTTTCATCGGTACCAACGTACTGAATGAGGCTTTCCTTGACCGATTTTCTGTTACGATGTATCAGCCTTATCCTACCGAGGCAATCGAGAAAAAAATTCTCGTTAAGGCTGCCGAGGGATTCGGAATCGAATCAGAAGCACTTGGGAAATTTATCCCTAACCTCACAATGTGGGGCGATATCATCCGTAAAACTTTTGAAGAGGGTGGGGTTGACGAAATAGTTTCAACTCGCCGTTTGGTTGATATCTTGAAATCGTTTTCAATCTTCCGTGACCGCGGTAAAGCCATTAAGATGGCAATCGAGCGTTTCGATGATGAAACCCGTGAATCGTTTATGTCTCTTTACGAGAAAATCGATTCCGGTGTTGGTCTTGAAGATGCGGCGACCGAAACCTCTGACGAGATTACTATCGAAGAGGTCGATAGTGACGAAGATTTATAAGAGATAACTCCGTGGGGCAGTTTGAGTCCCCTCATTCAACACCCTCGGCCCTCTCCTCTTTTGGGGGCCGGGGACTTTTTATAATAATTATAAAATGAGGAGTATTTGAATTGTGAGTACCGAAAAACCAAAAGATGATTTTGATTGGAAATATGGAGAAGGGCCAGTATTGGAAGAATTGGTGGAACATATAAAATCTACCTATTCGAGTCATTACACCAGCACTGGTGATGATATCCAAACAATCGATGTATTTGCATATAGAGGAACACTTGCGACAACCTCTATCGATAACGCCATAAAGTATTTGATGCGTTACGGAAAGAAAAAAGGCAAGAATGAATTAGACCTTATTAAGGCAATCCATTATTTGATTTTAGCAATAGCATTTGAAAGAAAGCAGGACAGTGGGCCTACTATCACGGCCAAGGCCGAAGCCGACCTGGTGTCGAAATATGGCCGAGCAGTTGAAACCGTACCTCAAGAAAGGGGTAATTATACCTCAGAGGGAATCTTAGAGAGTGAACAATTTTAATGGAAATTATAGGAGCAATCGCAGGATTTTATTTAGCCATTTTAAATCCGAACTGGTTCGACAAAGGACCATATGAGTTTGTCCAAGCACATCCGACAGTTGTACATTGCCAGAATGCCTCGAAGAAGGGTGATATATGTACGACCGAGGCTCCGATTCAGCAGTACAGAAAAGTCAAAAATTTTAAAGAGGACTATACAAACACGGCCGACCTGGAATGGGTTGAATGTGACCACGTTCTTGGATGTTATAATAAGCCCGGACAGGTAACGAGAAACAATGGCCTGAAATATGGAATGAAGTCTTTAGTGTTTAATCCACAGGAGAATCCAGAAAGTTACAAATAATGGTTGACAAACGCTGGTATTCCGTGTATAATAGTAAGTATTAAAATTGAATGGAGAAGTATATTATGAAGTTAAGTGAAAACACGCTTGAGGTATTGAAAAATTTTGCCTCAATTAATCAGTCAATACTCTTTACAGAGGGTTGCGAACTGAACACCGTATCTGTACAAAAGAACGTCTTGGGTTCTGCCTGTGTGGCAGAGACTTTCAAATCTTCCAACGGTGAAGATTTTGCGTTATATGACCTTAACGAATTCCTTTCTACCGTGTCATTATTTGATGACCCAGAAATCGAATTCGGTGAGCAATTCGCCACTATCAAAGATGCGAATTCAGTAACTCATTACTGGTTTGCTGATAAGGAAATTATCGTATATCCAACGTCAAAGATTGAGATGCCGTCAACCGAAGTTAAATTCAGATTGACCGCGGCAACCTTGGACAAACTTCAACGAGCAACTGGTACACTAGCAGTTCCTGATTTGGTAATCCGAAGAGGCAAAAACGACCCAAGCAAAGTCGTTGCCGAAGTCCTTGATAAGAGGAACGATACTTCAAATACCTTTAGTGTTGAAGTTGGCGATTATATCGGTGGTGAATCTGATACTGAATTCAAATTTTACTTTTTGACTGAACGTATGAAGATGCTACCTGGAGATTATGATGTTGAGATTTCTTCTAAGAAGATTTCTAAACTCACATCTACGGATGGTAAACTAACTTACTGGATAGCCTTAGAACAGGATTCGACTTATGAGTAAAGATTTTCTGTGGGTAGAAAAATATCGCCCTAAGAAAATTGACGAATGTATCCTGACAGATTCTTTGAAAGATACATTTCGGGAGTTTTTGTCGAACGGCGATATGCCAAATCTTTTGTTGAGTGGTTCAGCAGGAACGGGTAAGACAACCGTTGCTAGGGCACTTTGTGAAGAACTTGGTTATACTACGTTAGTTATCAATGGGTCGCTTGATAGAAATATCGACACGTTACGGAACGATATATCCACCTTTGCTTCCACTGTCTCCTTTGATGGTGGCAAGAAGTGTGTTATATTAGACGAAGCAGATTACCTTAATCCACAATCGTTTCAGCCCGCACTACGTGGCTTTATTGAGCATTTTTCCAAGAACGTAAGGTTCATCTTAACTTGTAATTTCAAGGATAAGATTATCGAACCGATTCACTCTCGCACTACGCTTATAGATTTCAGAGTTGGCAAGAAAGAATTGCCACCGTTGATGGGCGAGTTTATGAATCGTATTATAAGTATTCTTGGAACCGAAGGTGTTAAGATTGAGAGTAAGCCTGCTTTGGCTGAATTAATCAAACGCCACTTTCCTGATATGCGTAGGACACTAAACGAACTCCAGAGATATTCAGCAGGTGGGGTTGTTGATAATGGCATTCTAGCACGGATAGGTGAAGCCAATATCGATAGTTTGATGGCGATGTTAAAGGATAAAAACTTTACTAATGTGAGACAATGGGTTGTTGACCATATTGACACAGACCCAGTTGCCATCTATCGCCAGATTTATGACCAGATGCACAAGTTTATGGCACCGAGTAGTATTCCACAGGTAGTTTTGCTCATTGCAGACTATCAATATAAACAGGCATTCGTTCAGGATGCCGAAATTAACCTAGTCGCTTTCTTAACTGAAGTGATGGTAGAGGTAGAATGGAAATGAAGCCTATAGGACAGAAAAAAATCTCTCTTAGTCGTTCCGAACTTAAACGTAAAGAGGCACAGGCTAAGGGCAGACAAAGTTTAAAGAGTACAGTACCGAAAGAACACGCGGAAGATACCGTTGGTCTTACCTTGGGTATGTCCAGTTTTGTTATAGAAGATGATAATGTAAGGAGTGATTCATAATGAATTCATTAGGAAGCCAAACAACCGTTCACGAAAAGATTGACCAGTGGTTAGACGACAGAGGCATTACCGAGAATGGAAAGGTAATGGGTCAAGCGATTAAAACTCTTGAGGAAACTACCGAGTTGCTTGATGCTATAAACCACGACAATTGTGAAGAGATTATGGATGCCATTGGCGACATATATGTGACTCTTCGAGGCGTTTGTAAGGTGAGAAAAATATCATTTGACAAATGTGTTGAAGGAGCGTATAATGAGATTAAAGACCGAAGAGGACATTTGACCTCTGGAGGAACCTTTGTGAAGGAGAAGTAAATTGAAACCAAACTATTTTCCAGTAGTAACCGAAAAGAAAGCAAGAAAGATTGCCGCGAGAGGGGGCTTTTGCGTGTTTGTACACGTTAAAGATACTTGCCCAATTTGTGATGTTTTTCTACCAGAAGTATTAGTACCAATTGCAAAAGATGACAAGTATGCCGTAATTGATTTTTATCAAATCAACGAAGCACTGACATTTCCAGTTGGAGCCCATCCAGTAACATACTTTTTTAGGGATGGTTGGTGTGTTCAGCATCCAGCAGGACAAGCACCCAAAGAGACTGTTGAGAATTTGCTCGACACTATCTTCCTTGGTAAAACAGCACCACTACCGAAACCACCAATTTTAGAAATCAACACCAACGCACCATTTGAAAAAACAAAACAATAGAGGTATATTATGTTAAAGATATTTGGATTTATAGTAATACTGTCAGCGATTAGTATCACTGGTTGTGCCGACTTAACAACTCTTTTTGAAGAGAAGAAGGCTGAACAAGAACAGGTAGAAGATATGGGTATCTGGAAAGAAAACCCTAATGGCTGATTTATTTAAAGAACTTTTACCCGACATCAACTTCGGACATAAGAATTTAATCCGTACGGGTGATATGGACGAGGGCGAGTATGGTGGAAAATGTTTCATCATTAATCGTGCTTTGAGTATGAATGTTGATACGGTTTTGTACGCAAATGAAATGAATATCCACTATCAGTTAGACCCTTTACTTCAGTATGACTATTTTATAAATAGTATTAGGAAGAAGAAGCGTTGGTCTAAATGGGCCAAAACAACTGGTCCATCAGCGATTCTTGAACTCATCAAAGAGTATTACAATTATAATGAACAAAGGGCACGAGAAGTCTTAGACCTTCTCACCGAATCAGAAATTGAGGAAATACGCCTCAGATTCTCAAAGGGCGGTACTGATAATGCAACCACAAGGACGACACAATGAAGAAATTGTAGATTGGAAACCCTCGGATATGGTAGAGATTACCTTCAAAGAGGATGATGATTTTTTGAAGATTAAAGAAACTCTCACTCGAATGGGAGTCGCATCTAATAGAGATAAAATCCTTTACCAATCCACACATATACTTCATAAACAGGGACAGTATTATATTGTCCACTTTAAAGAATTATTTGCCCTAGACGGGAAGCCGACTAACTTAACAAAGGTCGACATAGAAAGACGAAACGCAATAATTAATCTACTTCAAGAATGGAGTCTATTAACGATTGTACAGAAAGAAGAATTAACCCCGATGGGAAATGTCGGACAGTTTAAAATTATATCGTTTAAAGAAAAGCCTGACTGGCAACTAATACCCAAATATAATATAGGTGTTAAGTATTAGACGAGAATTGAGGAATATATAATGAGTGAGAAGTTTGAGAAGATATGGTCACTACCACATAATGATATATTAAAATGTGTGATGGATGGCCCTGATAATTTTCTGAGGTACGATACTACACCACAGGACGATGAAACCTTTTTCTATAACATTATCGCCAATGCAGACCAGTCCTTTAGGGACGAGATTGACGATATATATTTTGCCAAAGATTACCATTATAAATTCGCTGGAACTAATAGGCGATATGGTGATGTTATGGGCAAGAACGCTACTGACTACCAGATAGATAAACTATTTGAGATACAAAAGAAGTGGGGCATTCCAGCCTCGCTGACTATCAATCAAGAAACGCATCCCACCGAAATTCTAATAGACCCAGAAATCAAAAAAGGATTTGTCAATTTCATTGGTGAATTTTATGAGCGTGGTCTAAGAATTTGTACCATCAGTAATATACACTTGATGGGAACTGGAATTCTACAGAAGAATTTTCCAGAAATGAATTGGAAAAATACTGTTAATCATATTGTGGGCAACCCACAACAAA
>Ga0302119_10001283_pt1 | contig 11339 bp, 6 predicted proteins | sample AG5_Tmax_MG_FD_203114 | JGI IMG/M metagenome (GOLD analysis project Ga0302119, IMG submission 203114) | Marine microbial communities from Western Arctic Ocean, Canada - AG5_Tmax | ecosystem: Environmental > Aquatic > Marine > Oceanic | place: Canada: Western Arctic Ocean | collected 2017-10-01
GTGGGAGGCTTAGCCCTGATTTGAGACATCGAAGCAAACCTAGACTGGTTCGAAATCCCCGCTGAATGTTGATCATAATAATTCCACAAGCCATTGCCATCAGGAGACTTTCCCATTGAAGTATTGGGCGATTGAGACTTATAGCTAACAGAGTCGAGCAGTTCGCCGGAAGCGTTATAGACAGCCAGCTCCTCTCCTACTTTACTCAAACCAAAACCCAGATGCCTGTCTCCTGCTAGTCTATCTGCCCACAACACGATATATCCCTTCGCAGGAATATTAAGCCCTGAAGGCAGCATCCATTTATTGGGAATATTGAAGTTATCAGTAATATGATAGCCTTGCAGGTCTACTGCCTGCTCACCTGAGTTATAGAGTTCAATCCAATCTGAGTAGGCTCCTAAATCACTGTCCCAATAAGCAGTTCCATTGGAGGCCATAAACTCATTGATCACCACTTGCCCAGCGCTTAACTGAGCTGTCACACACAGAATTAAAACGGATAGGAGTCGATACATCTGTAGCTATTTGCCAAATACCAAGACACCTCCAACGGCGATGGCGCCTAATAGAACATAGAACAAGGCATGCATTTTAATCTTCTTCTTCTTCTCCTCCAGCATGCCTATATGGTCACGAGTTTCCCAAAGATCGAGGAAACTCTTTCCAGTTCCAGCTCCAAGCCCAGGCGATCCCTCCCTTAGCGAGAACTCTCCGGTACCTGGGCTGGCAAACATTGGATCAGCATACATATTTCCCTCGCCACCCATCATATCCATGTCTGATATTGAATACTGAATATCCAGCTCTGAGAAGCTATCACAAAACACACTTGCCTTCCTGGATTGAGACAATATCGAGTTGGTAACTTTAGCTATTCCCCCTCCTCTATTGTTATTCTTCTCAAAAACAGCCACCGCAATATTGTTTTTGTAAAACACGCACTTATCGATAGTTGCTGTGGATAAGCTATCCTTTATTCCTACACCATGGGTGCAGCCGATAATTACATTTCGAAATAGCTTTACTTGAGATTTCTGCCCCACTGATACACCCTTGTCAGAGCAGTTAATAATTCTATTTTTTTCCATGAAAGCGTTAGTGGTTCCTTCCCCAAAATCGACTCCATCGCTATTACTACCGATGAAGTCATATATCTTATTGCCTCGAATTACTCCATCAACGACATCGTCATAATCAATCCCGTCCACATTCGGTTGATTATTTCCTTTGAGGTCACAAAACTCCACAAGTGCTTTACCATGCTTCACGTTAATGATATCTGAGCTGATCCTGGTGTGAAGCTTGGAATAGCGTATTGACGTGGATCCATATTCAGTGTAGAAAGGCTGGCCATGTACATCATTTATTCTCGAGTATTCTATACTTATATCAGCATAACGACCGCCAACGGCTCCGACAAATACAGCTTTATGATGACCGTGTGTTGCATCTTTGATAATAGTATGAGAAAGTCTAACCGGCCTTGCGGATGAGTCAAGGCATATAGCACCCCAGCTATTAGCTCCTGCCAGGCTATTTGCTTCAATAATCACACTATCCTCCTTACTTCCAAGAAGTTCTAATCCACCATTTACTATAATATCGCCTTTCTTGAACATGCGAATCACCACACCAGGTTCCGCTGAAAGCGTAGCTGAGGAGGCTATGAGAACGTCTCCCAAGGCAACATAGGGAGAATTGACTTTAGTTAGCAATAAATTCTCCTCAACCGAGGCAGGCAAGATGGATTCATCTGATTTTACAAATACAGCTTTAATATCAGCAGGGTTACCTGGTGTATAGACAACCTCCGAATCGGTAACTGAAAGACCTCCTTCCCAGCCACTGAACTTGTATCCTGGTTTAGGAATAGCAGATAAACGCATTGGAATACTCTTGAAATAATCGCCCGAAGGGTTCACTCCCCAGTCGATATCATTAATTAAGATATCACCATTCTCCGCGCTAAATTTCAAGGTGGTCATGCCTTGCAGCTTGAATCGCTTCTTCAGGTGCTCCTTCATGAACGTTGGTCGATTATCAGCAAAGTATTTGAGCTTATTGACATTGTGCTGCCAAAAGTCCACAGATTCAATTCCACAATTCCAGGAACAGGAATCTTTCCATCGCTCCACATGGGCAGGGATTTGAGCACGTATATCATTGGCCATACTATCTATGAAGTGATTGACGCGGTCGGGAGAAAAAAGCGTATTCATGCTCAATGCAAAGCGCTGGATGAACTCATTCTTATATTGCTCATTTTGGAGCAGGACATGAAGAAGTTCGGTATTTAATATTGACGTATCAACAGCGCGTTCCAGCGAATTGGCATCGGGTTGTGTATTATTCCATATACCAAAGGAGACATCAAGATCAACCAATACCCATCTCCATTTTCCTTCTCCTTTCGGTTTCCAAACCTTAACATTATTATTTGGCCAATCCCGATTAGCTCCAAAAATCTCCACTATTTGATAGTTCGTAAATTCAGAAACATCAATACGATCGGAAATGAGCTCAAACTTCTCCTTATAAGTAGCATTCCTGCTTTTGGCAAGATCAATGATCTCATTAAACTCAGTAAGTTCTTTACTGTTTGTTCTCTTTTTGATCAACACATTTTCTGGATCTATATTATGCTGCGCAGCAAAATAGAATTCGTTGATTTTTTCTCTGATGTTGTTCACTCCCCAAAACTGACCATTGATGTATACAATAGCTGGTCTATATGCTTGCCCATCTAGATCCATGGAATTAAGGACAAGGCTATTCACCAAGCCATCGCAAAAAAGAGTGCGAATCCAATCTTGACCTGAGTTCCTTACTATCAAAGACTCAAAGCTTCTATTCTCCCTCATGGGAAAGACCTTATGATTGATAGGATCATCAAAATATACCGTGAGCGGCTTCTGCCCAAATCGACTTGTGTATATACCAAAGACTTTGATCATGGCCTTAGAGCTAAACCCAAGACTGCCATCCGGTTCGTACATTTCAATATTGGAAGGGCGTCTCCAGTATCTTAAATAGTTGGAGGTGTACCACTTATCTTGAACGTAATTGGTGCCGTTCACATAAATCCCCATATCTCTATCCCATAGATTTTTTGAATCCGTTGTTATGGAGATCACAGGCAAAGTAGATGATACACCCACAAAATAGCTTTGGGTAGATTGCTGACTAGGTGTTCCTTCAGCTGGAAACGCTCTGGCACGGACTACCATTGTTGAATCGATACGAAGAGAGCTTGTATACTTTGCGGATTGCAGTGTCACCGTTGAGCCATCGAGCGTATACCTCAACTCGTGATCAGCCATTATCCGAACTTCTGTTCCCTTCTGTACAAATCCTCCAGCTATCGAAAATTCAGGTGCAGTAGTTTTAACATATCTCTTTGAACCATTTTGGAGCTTATTTGAATGACCAGCACTATGTATTTTGAAATAGGACCAGCTCTCACCTCCATCCTCCATTCTTCCAAATGAAACGTCATTCCTTTGCCCTTCATAACTCAATGAGTCGAGCAGATTCCCGTTAATATCACTAAGTCCTATGGCCTCCTTTCGGAGGTTAAGATTAAAATTAGTGTGTAGATCGTGATTTTTACCGTCGGCCCATAGCACAAGAAACTGCCCAGGTCCTACTATTGTATTTGTAGGGATTCGCCATTTCCTAAGTCGCTTGAGATTATCTGTGAGGCCAAATCCAGACAGATCAACACTGTCTACACCGGCATTGTATAGCTCGATCCAATCAGAATAACCTTGCTCCTCTATATCCCAATGGCTCTTAGAATTAGAGGCCATAAACTCATTTATCACGACTTGAGAAAAGACACAAGTATGGAGCACTAAAAACGAAACAAGAATATAAAGCCTGAACGATCTATACATTTATTATCTACTTATCTTCCCACTCAATTCATGATCATCCATACCCAAGAGGCAATAATTGAGTTCAAATTTTGCTAAATCAAATTCTGATTCATTCACCATGCTAACGATTTCCTTGAGCAAGATTGGGCCAACCTTTACCTCAAAACGGATGAACGGAGGATTTTGTCCAATATTATACCCAGGTATGATGACTGGCTTTTCAAGAACAATGTTTTGGTCATTAATTGATACACTGCGAATTTCCAGGGGTAGCATATGAATATTCTTCGCTAGAAGCACAATTGACTCGGCGGGTGAATTTGTGCCAACAAAATTGAAATAAGCCGCCCTATATGGAGTAAGGAAGTCCCGCAAATAGGCCTGGTTATTCTGAATAATAGTATTGATCTTGGCGTCTGAGAGGTCTATACTCTGGGACAACCAAGATATCTTCTTGCCATATTTTGCAAATTCTTCTTCATTACATAATTGAGACAGTGTAGCGATATATTCTCGAAAGGCTTTTTCATTACCTAGAGGCCCGGCATTGGAGGAAGTGGAATTTTTTAGTCGGGTACCCCAAATATCATTTGTAATCGCCTCATACTTCAATTCTTGTACTTGTCCCTTCCCTCCCAACCAGGATATCATACACTCCTTCTCGTTACACCCCATGATGTCGAGCAATGCCAAGCTGACTAAAGCATCCTCCCGCCTGAGGCTAGCACTGATTCCAGTCAGGGAATTTTGGCTGTCTCCTACTGATACCTCTTCGTTTGCATTAAGTACTTCATACGCAGTTTCAACGGTAACACCCTCAATCTGAGATCTAATGTATTCTTGATTTTCGTAAATCAGATCTGCTTTATTGAAGGAATATTGCGAATATGATTTTTGGATAAACACTTCCTTTTCTTCTGCTTCCTCCCTAATTTCATTGAAGAAGTCATCCAAATATGCTTTTTGACTCATGATTTGAGCCTGCTTGAGATAAGCATCCATAAATACAGAATCTGCAAAGAGGTATTGATACCAGTAGCCATTGGTGAAGTTCCACTCGTCAATTACATAATGGCCTCCCTGCTTCTTGTTTGAACCTAGGAGCCCTTGCTCTTTCAATGGACTGATGTATTCATTATCATAACCTATCGGCTCAATCAACTCATTATTGGTATTGTAATAGAAACGGATATTGTCCAACATTGTAGCATGATGATGCCCCATAAGATCTATTGCAACAAAGAGCTTAGCCATTTGATCCACATCGAATATCTGGTGGGTAGGGATTGCTTTGTTTCTAAACTTCTCGACCTGATTGCGTACGTGTTTAAGCTGCTTCAACAACACAGGGTCTTTCTTTACTCTAGACATTTCAAAGGCAGTAATCTCTGTGCCATAGAATTTTGACGCCAGCCCCGGCTTCTGCCTCCAGTAAAAGTCTCCATTGAACTGAAAAAACACACCGGATGGTCTGTTGTGACGCTTCAGCAAACCAGCGTGAAAATTCTCCTCAACAGCATAAACAGGAAATAGGTCATCGTTGATCGCCACAGAGACAAAGTCATAATTCAAGGCTATTAGGCCTGAGTATGAAAGAAGCTTATGGAGATACCACTCGTTTAAAAACCCCCTAGTTTGCGCCCGCTGTAGCGCAAACCTGTTCATTCCCATGATTTTCTTATTGCCTTCTAGTTTCACCTTGAAGGACCACTCTCGCTCATGCGACCAGTGCTCTTTCAAATCACCCTTTAAGCGGACTTTAGCACGCTTTGAACTACCCTCATGAACAATCACAGTCTGTACCCAATCGTTCTCACCGCTCAATAGCTTTCCAGCCTCCAGCGCATCAGTACGTTTTTTCTTAAGCCTGTCCAGCATTGACTCATGCAACATAACACGCACCACCTGATCAGGTTCGTCAACATAATTAACCGTATCTGTTTGAGTAACGCCGCAACCCGAGAGGAAGGAAAGTAGTACGCCGCTAAATAACCACTTCATAGTAGTAATAATATTTATTGGCAAAGATATATTTTCATATACATACTATCACTTTAGTCCTCAGGTGTTTTATCACCAATCTATGTGGATAAATCAATCTGTTTTCATGTGGTAGGATAACACATAGTTCTATCTTTGTTCTTTCAGATAGTGATTTGTTTGATATAAACCGGAGAAATGAAAAGGAATTTATTTATTGCTCAGCCAGTATTGGGTGATGAAGAATGGGAGGCGTTAAAAGAGCCTCTGTTTAGTGGATGGGTTACCCAAGGGCCTAAGGTTGCCGAGTTTGAGAGATTGTTTGGAGAGCGACATCAGGTGAAGCATGCGCTCGCCTGTACCAGTGCTACTACCGCATTACATCTGGCTTTGGCCGCTTTAGATATTGGAGAAGGTGATGAAGTATTGGTCCCTTCATTTACGTGGATTGCTTCTGCTAATGTTGTTATCTATTGTGGAGGTACTCCTGTGTTGGTGGATATTGATCTTAAGACGTTCAATATGGATGCTGAAGACGTTGCCAGAAAGGTGACTGATAAAACCAAAGCAATTATTGCGGTTCATCTATTCGGACTTTGTGCTGATATGGATGCTATAAAATCTGCCGCTCCTGGAATTCCTATTGTTGAAGATGCAGCTTGCGCGGCAGGATCAGCTTATAAAGGAACACCGGCTGGAGGTTTGGGGGACTTTGGATGCTTCTCCTTTCACCCCAGAAAATCTATCACTACTGGAGAAGGGGGAATGGTAACTACCAACAACGATGCACACGGAGAGCTGGTGAACATGCTTAGAAATCACGGAGCTTCTGTATCTGAAGAACAACGTCATCATGGTCCTAAGCCGTACATCCTTCCAGACTTCAATATGCTGGGATTTAACTATCGAATGACTGATCTGCAAGGTGCAGTTGGCGTTGTGCAAATGGGAAAGCTGGACCGTTTGATAGCAGAACGACACCAAGCTGCATTAAACTATAATGAGGCGCTCAAGGATATCGAATGGCTTAGTACTCCAGAAATTCATCCAGATTTTACTCCCGGGTGGCAATCCTATGTATTGCTTGTTGATGAAAGCAAATCTCCTATTAGCAGGAATGACATGATGGAAAAACTTCAGGAAGAAGGTGTAAGCACTCGACCTGGAACACATGCGGTCCACATGCTCAATTACTACAAGGATCGATACGAATACAAGCCAGAAGACTTTCCTAATTCCAAGATTGCAGCTGAGACAACGATGGCCATTCCCTTTCATAACCTTATGTCAGAAGAGGATTATGCCTACGTAGTGAAAAAAATAAAAGCTCTGTAAATTATGTGCGGAATCCTAGGCACTATAAACCTTGACGGCAAACCAGTTTCTCGCAATAAGGTTAAGGCCATGGCTGAGACTATTGCGCATCGTGGTCCAGATGGAGAGGGTTATTATATTAAAGGGAATTTAGGCTTGGCGCATAAAAGATTGGCTATTCTGGATCCTAGTGATAGAGCAGCACAGCCAATGCCATCCCATAATGGAGATTGGATCATTGTATTCAATGGATGTATTTACAACTTCCAAGAGCTAAAAATTGAACTCAGAGCAAAAGGACACAGTTTTAGAACCACCTCAGATACTGAGGTCATCTGTGAAGGGCTGGATGAGTATGGACCAGAGTTCTTTGAGCGCTTGGATGGTATGTTCGCTATCGGTGCGTGGAATGTCAAAACGCGTACGCTATATTTGAGCAGGGATCGATTTGGAGTTAAACCATTGTATTACTGGCATTCTGGAAACACAATCGTTTTTGCTTCAGAGATAAAAGCAATTATCAAGCATCCAAAGTACCAAATGGGCTTGAACCTTGAGGCGCTCAACGAATATTTTACTTTCCAGAACCTCTTCCGTTACCACACTTTGTTTGATGGCGTCTTCATGTTGCCACCCGCTAATACAGTGTCTGTAAGTCCCAAGCAGAAAGATATTCTACACAAATCATGGTGGGATTATGACTTTACGGAGCCAGATGACAAGATGACCTTCAAGGACGCTAAGGAAGAGACAAAGCGGCTTATGGAAAATGCAGTTGCGCGACAAATGGTTGCGGATGTGCCAGTAGGATCCTATTTGTCTGGAGGCATGGATTCTGGTTCAATCACCTCTCTTGCTTCCACCCATGTAGATCGTTTATCAACCTTTACAGCTGGATTTGATATGTCCAGTGTCACAGGAGTAGAGGCAAATTATGATGAGCGCCGCGATGCGGAGCTCATGGCCAGTGTTTTTAAGACGGAGCATTATGAGCAGGTTATTAATTCTGGAGATATTAGGTGGTCCTTACCGAGAGTGGTTTGGCATCTAGAAGATCTACGAGTAGGAATGAGCTATCCGAATTACTATATCTCCAGGCTTGCTTCCAAATTCGTGAAGGTGTGCTTACAAGGAACTGGTGGAGATGAACTATATGGAGGATACCCCTGGAGATACTATCGAGTGTTTGGATCCATGAACCAGCGGCAGTTCTTTGATGATTACTTTGACTTTTGGCAGCGGCTTGTTTCAAAAGACAAGCGCAAGAAGCTTTTCACTGCGGGTGCTCGTAAAGGAATGGAACTCAATGCTCCCAAAGGAGTCTTTGAAAGAGTATTCACCTTCAATGACAAACTGAAATATGAAACGCCAGAACAACACATTAATAATAGCCTCTACTTTGAGATTAAGACTTTTCTTCCGGGGCTTCTATTAGTAGGAGACAAACTATCAATGGCCAACGGACTTGAGGAACGCTTTCCATTTTTGGATAATGAGCTTGTGGATTTTGCTCAGAAGATACCTATTAGGCATAAGCTCGGTAATCTGGAGAAGATGAAGAAGATGGATGAGAATGTGTTGAACAAGAGAAAGAAGTTCTATGCGGAGTACGATGACGGTAAGAATGTGCTCCGAAAAGCGATGAAGGATTTTATTCCTAAAAAAATAGTACAGCGGAAGAAGCAAGGTTTTTCCGCTCCTGACGAATCGTGGTACAGGGGTGAGAATGCTGATTACGTAAGAGAGCTGTTGTTAAACAAAAAGGCTTCTTATCGCGAATTCATAAATCCCAAATTTGTTGAGAATATAATTGATGAGCACAATAACCAAAAGAAAAACCATCGTCTACTGATCTGGTCATTCATGAATTTTGAATTGTGGTGCCAGATGTTTTTAGAGGGAAAGGATTATCAAGATATCTAGTAAGGTGTTTAAACGCTCTATCCAGTGAACATTAGCAGAAGAGTAAACTACAGGAACTTCGGATATATTCCAGGAAACGGATTTATTCGGGATTTGTACGGTTGGCTGTTTGGATACAGAAACCTCTACAAACGTCTTCAGGCTCGTGACATGATGAAGGTTTTAAACATACAGCCAGATGAGACAGTTTTAGACATAGGTTGTGGGCGAGGCTTCATTACAGTAGAGATAGCTAAGCAGGCCAAGCTAGCTTATGGGGTAGATGTGGACTCTGTAATTACAGAAATCACCATCCCTAAAGGGTTGGAGAATAAGCTAAAGTATGTAACTATCAATCCTGGCGATCCTTTACCTTTTGAGGATAGTTCCATGGACAAAATATTTGCTAGTGAGATTATCGCAGCAGTTTCTGATACAACTCAATTTCTAGGGGAGCTAAAGAGGCTTCTTAAACCAGGAGGCAAGCTTGTATTATGCAACGGCGCAGGACATCCAGCTATTAAGGCGGAATACGCTAATCCTAGCCAACGCTTTCTAAATCTAAAGAAGCAATATCCTGATAGTTTACCCGAAACCTACAAAGAGTATTGTGCTATCCTGAATAAGATCTTTAGCAATCAGGTCGATTGGTTTTACGAGAAGGAACATCTCGAGAAAATTCTGACGGAAAATGGCTTTAAGACTGGGCTGGTCTCCTACTCTCCTGGCCTCAAGCCTGGGACTTGGATGTCTTGGCAACAGTTCACCAACCATGTAAAAGGAGGAAGCACTTTATCTCAAAATAATTTCTTGCTGAAGCATTTTGTCTTTAGCATGATGCAAAGATTTGACAATAGAAAGTACGAAGGAGGAATTCTATATGAAGCGATCAACGAAAAATAAGATCAAGTCGGTACTAAGGAGCGTTACGGATCCTGCAGCCAACAACTATCTCAAAATAAGAAAGCAATACTCCTATGCGCCTTATAAAATGTCAATATATCAGAAGATTCTTCAACAGGCAAAAGAGGATGAACGTATCAGGGTAGGCAAATTTGAGATCCCAGAGAGTTCAAAGGATCAGATCAATCTGTTTCTCCGTCATGATATTGACACCTTAAAGTGTGTGCAGAATATTGATCTGCTCTTGGAGTCCAATATAGCACAGAGCTATCCTGCAGGAGTATATTTCCTGGTAGACGATGATGAGTACCATCTTGGGGATCATAAGGCAGTTGCGCAAGCTTGTAAGGACAAAGGGTTTGAAGTTGGACTGCACACTATCTGTTATGCACAGGATGATTATCTGAAACAGTTCAAGTTGGAGACTGAAAAATTTGCTGATGAAGCCGGATTCAGACCTGCGACTTTTACCATCCATGGATTGGGCGATGAACGATTAAATATCCGTAAGAGTTTTATCCGTGACATGATCAAACGACATGAAGAGTTTGGATACTCATTCTCCGATTGCCATAAGGCCTTTAGAGGATATCATCATGTGATAGAAGATTGCCATATGGACTTCGCAGTGAAGAAGCGCTATATCTTCGACGACTTTAAAGCGTTCCCTTCCTTCTTTAAAAAGGGGCAAAACTATCTCATACTTACTCATCCATGCTATTGGGAGAAGGACTAGCTCTCATCTTATTCTATGCTAAAAGGACTAGTTAAGGATGTATTTATTTATGGTGCCGCCGGAGGACTGAGTAAGTCTCTCATGATCCTGCTTTTACCAATCTATACCCGCTACTTCTCTCCAGAAGAGTATGGAATAGTTGATTTGGTTACCACAGTTCTAATGTTTCTGACTATCAGCAGCATGCTTTCGATGGAGGCAGCTATTGGTAGATATTTCTATGAAGCAAAGGATGATGCGGAGAATCAGCGGAATTTATCAACGGCCTTTTGGACTATCATGGGAGCCTCGGCTATACTTATTGCCCTGCTCTATTCATTTGCAGTTCCATTAGCTGAGCTGTTTTTTGACAATAAATCATACAGCAGTTTATTCATTGTAGCGGCGGCCATTTTGCCACTATCTAATGTATACGCTTTCCTAACTGCAGTAATGCGCTATGTCAAGAAGCCCATACTGTATGGCGTATTTAGTCTGGTACAGATAGCCCTTACATTAGGAACTTCGATTCTATATGTAGTAGGTATGGATATGGGTATCATCGGAGTATTTTATGGACAACTCACAGGTTTTGCCGCAGCTGCCTTGTTGATGCTATTCTACAGTTTTGGCACAAATATTCT
>Ga0302119_10001284_pt1 | contig 11334 bp, 7 predicted proteins | sample AG5_Tmax_MG_FD_203114 | JGI IMG/M metagenome (GOLD analysis project Ga0302119, IMG submission 203114) | Marine microbial communities from Western Arctic Ocean, Canada - AG5_Tmax | ecosystem: Environmental > Aquatic > Marine > Oceanic | place: Canada: Western Arctic Ocean | collected 2017-10-01
ACAATATCCACTAAAATAAGAGAAGTAGTAGGAATTTCACTCATATATTTTCAAAATTCAGTTGACTTGAACTATTATTCATCTTTTACCGATTCTGCTTAAGAGAAGCAGTTGGACACTGATGTATATATTTTCAAAATTCAGTTGACTTGAACTATTATTCATCTTTTACCGATTCTGCTAATTCTTTGGCATTTGATTCTGATTGGTGATGAACCTTCATCAAATGTGATTCAAGATTACTTATTTTTAATTTCACATCACACTTTGGACATCTACCCATTTCAACTGAAGTAGGGGACCTTTTCTTCTGACTACTACTGCTACTTCGTGATTGAATTGTAGATGACTTAGGCTTCCTCATGACATTGAGAAATGGCACTGCGATGGTCATCGCCACTAAAGCGATGATAATGTACATCCCTGTATTTGGAGCCTTTTTATCAGCAGTGGGAACCCCTTCGCCAAGAGTGAAAACCCCGTTATCAAGAGTGAATACAATTTCTACAGTTCTGCCCTCTTCGGTTTTCTGCCCATTATCATCATTAAGGTTAATCGTGTGATTCAAACTCTCCCCTTCTATATCGAGAACCAGTCTCAGACCATGGTCGGAACTATGGACGTGCAATACAAGTTGAAATTTGCCAGAGGCGCTTGTATTTCCGCTGCGCCCTAAATTTTCATCACAAAGAGATGGTTCAGATTTTCCTGCTGAGCAATCAATCTTTACCTCAACATCACTTGCGTGTGAGCCATTTCCGCGGTACATTTCGCCATTAATTATGTATCTATGATCCCATTCATGTTCGGCATTGACATTTATTGCTAGGCCATTTAATAGGATTAATGTGATTGAAACGATAACCAGGAGGAAACATCGGAATTGTTCAAACTTTGGCCTCATCAATTTAATCAACACCAAATTTACCTGAATCTTCAAGCAGTACTTGGGCTAGTTGGTTCAGTAGTCAAACGGTCAACTATCTTTCCAAGCCTCTCTACCAAACTTGTGCGGGCATCACCATCCACTAGGGCATATTCCAGAACTTCGTCTAGAGTATCAACAGGGATTACGGTGATCATATCCTTGTATTCATCGTCAATTAGAACATCGTTCATGTTGGCACGTGGAATAATTACTCGGGTGATGCCTGACTTTGCAGCCGCTTCAATCTTGGCTGTAACGCCGCCAATTGGAAGGACTTCACCGCGTACTGTGAGTGAGCCAGTCATAGCTAAATCTTGATCAATCGGTATCTCTTCAAGAGCTGAAATCACTGCCGCTGCGATAGTGATGCTCGCTGAATCACCGTCAACCCCGTGGGTGTCAACAAATTGAATATGAATATCAAAATCTGCAACATCCTTGCCAGTTAATTTCTTGATGACTGCGCTCACGTTAGTTACGGACTCTTTAGCCAAATCTGATAATCCCCCAGTAGCAAATATTGAGCCACCCTTCTTTTGTGAAGGTGTCACTAATGCTTCAACAGGCAACATGATGCCACTGAAATCAGAAAGACCTGAGTTAGCGCCAAGCACTGCTAAGCCATTGACTCGGCCAACTCTCTCACCGCTGTTGACTATCATTGAGTAATCCATACGGCGCTCAATCATTCTGTCAGCAACTTGTTGTTCAAGTGGCTTGGCAATGTCACGCGCTCGGAGCACATGGTGGGCAGAAACAAATTCTGAACCATCAGCACAAGCAAGGTCGCCTGCAACTCTAACTAGACCACCCAATTCTCGCAAACGGAGTGTGAGTTTACCGCGCCTTCCTGCGCGCCTCTGAGATTCTCTTAACAAAACTGCAATTGAACTGCGATCAAAATGTGGAATTGGGACTCCACTCTTTTTATTCATCTCATTTGCCACCTCTTGAGCGATGAAGCGAATTACACGTCTGCGGTTACGAGCGGAGTCTGGCATGTCCGAATTGACGAAAACTTCGTACCCATAGCCACGAATCCTACTACGTAATGCGGGATGCATCCCTTGCAATGCGTCCAAATTCCCAGCAGCAACTAGAATGAAATCACAGGGTACTGGTTCGGTAGTAGTTAATGCACCACTAGATCGCTCTGAGCGACCAGAGATGGGCAGTTGCTTCTCCTGCAATGCAGTAAGCAATGCCTGTTGTTCTTCTAAGCGAAGTAGGTTTATTTCATCAATAAATAAAACGCCGCCATTGGATTTGTGAATTGCTCCCGCTTCAACTCGGTCGTGAGCTGGCGTCTCCATCCCTCCAGATTGGAAAGGGTCATGGCGAACATCGCCAAGTAGGCTACCTGCTAGATTACCAGTCGCATCCACAAATGGAGGCTTGTCATCACGGTCGTGCTTAACAAGCAGTTTTGGAATTCGTGAATCATCACCAGCTGTAAGACGACTACGCAAAAACATGAACCCAAATCCGAGAATCAATAAGCCGAATAAAAGGGTGAGGATGTCTCCAGTCATTATCGTCATCCACACTAGAATAGCGGCAATAAATCCGGTAATGAACAACAGAGTTTTGTTGGTCTTTTCCCTTGCCATTCGAAGTTGAGTTCTCCTCTCTTTGACGATTCGGTCACCTCTGCCTGCTGGCACTGTACGAACACGTGGTACATTCTCATCCTCTTCATTTGGATAACAAAGGGTATCTTCCAAAGTGTCATCCGGCATCAACTCCGTCATTGCTCGGGCTAACATTGACTTCCCTGTGCCAGGGTCTCCAATCATCATCATGTGCCGGCGTTGTTCAGCGGCTTTTCGAATTACTACGTTAGCCGCCTCTTGACCAATCACTCGGTCAACCAACTTTTCTGGAATAGGTACGTCCGCAGTTGTTTCAATGTCAACCGTTAGAATCCATTCTTCTACAGGCATTGTCTCAATTTCATCAACCTGAGATATTTCGACATTACCAAATTCTTCATCTCCTTCCCAGTCATCAGGTAGAGGTGCATCTGCAACATTTAATGAGGGGGTTTCAATGTCTTCACTGATTTCCTCTGCAACAATCTCATCTAACTCATCAGCCACTCCAACACCTCCTGTTGAGTATGGCTCGTTCCCCGACCATCATTAAACTGCGCACTAAAAATAAAACTACGCCCATAGGGCGTTATCTACACCCCACATCTATTCCGTAAGGTTTTCAGTGATTTCTTGCTAAATTAGCCAATCAAAGCATTGACTTTACATGACCGGCCGGCCAAACCTGAGGGAGTAATGTGGAAGATCGGGTTTTGGCACTGCGAGAGGAGAACGGGAAGGTTCACCTGATTAAAATTGAAGACCGCGAGATCAAGGTTCGTGGAGTGGGGAGAATCAACCCCTCCCGAGACCTAAAAGATGCTAAACCAGGTGAGAAAATATCAGTCGGTCAAAAGGAGTTTTTGGTGCTGAAACCTCGGCTAAGAGAAATCACTGAAGGAATGCACAGACGGGCCCAAATAATTACTCCAAAGGATGCTTCGCTACTTATTTCAATGCTGGGAATTACCTCTGGCGACAGTGTCTTAGAACTTGGATTTGGTTCTGCGGGATTGACCCTACATTTGGCAAATATCATAGGAAAAAATGGGTTGCTAACTTCAGTAGAACTACGCAAAGAACATGCTGATGTGGGATTAGAAAACGTCGCCTTGGCAACCTCAAGTTGGGAGGGTTTTCCCGAGTTCCACCTTGTTGAAGGAGATGCATATGATTCGGCGACAGCTGATGCGGCTGGTTCAATATCAGACAGTTTTGATGCTATTAGTATTGATTTACCAGAACCATGGCGAGCAATTCCTCATTTTTCTGCTCTGTTGGCAGTGGGTGGCAGGCTCTCCTGTTATTGCCCCGTGACCAGTCAGTTGGAATCTAGTTGGAACGCATGTGAGGAAGCCGGCTTGGAAGTAGAATGGGCTGGAGAACGAATTGACCGTGTCTGGACTAAAGCATCCAAAGGTGGAGTTCGGCCAGGAAACAATCCGATGGGGCATACTGCTTTCGTTCTAGTCGCGATAAGACATAATTGAACTGGGCAAATTCCAGAGAGTTGAGAATTAATCGACAACTCGAACTGATTCTTGACATTTTGGACAAGTGAACTTGAATGGTGGTTGACGTCCATCTGGCATCTTGAGTGATGATGCACAATTTGGACAATTAACTCGTCCGTCAATCATTTTGACATCACCGTCATCTGCGTTATCAGCCGTTGCATTTCCAGTAACTACTGCGGTAGGAGGGGGGGGTAAATCACCATCCATTGTTAGGGGGGGTAAATCACCTGTAGTCTCATCAGTCTCAAAGAAAGTTGAGCGGATGTGGTCCTTTTTCGCTTTGCGTCGCTTGGAAATTGCTAACAGAACGAATAGGCTTGTTGTTACCCATCCAACAGCCATTATAGTAATTGATTTCTGATTATCCAACTCAAATAATCCAAATGAAACTCCATCGGGCGCTGCAGTCGGGCCAATGATGTCCAAAGTAAATGGGTCTGAAAGTAACTGATGACCTGGGCCGGCCCCTTGAACTCGCATGCTTAATTCGCCGCCACTGGTGGTATAGAGTGAAGTCAACAACAAATCATAAGACGCAGACTCACCTGGTCCAAGATTATAATTTGGATTGGAAGAACCACCAACTGCAGTCCAGCCAGGGGATAAATCCGCAGCACCTTCTCCAACAAGCGAAAGAGTACCAGTTAGTTGTTCGTTCCCGTCGTTTTGTAGAAGCACGGTAAGTACCAAACTACCCTGATATGGTAAGATGTTGTGCTCACTACCTGAAACAGTAACAATAAGACGAGGTTGGCCGTTTACATGGTCAACAGGGACGGTTAAATTGACTGCCGAGGTTGCATTGATTGAAGTATCTGCTAGAGATGTTATGGTGGCTGAAAGTGAGATTACTCCTGCAGGTGTGCCCTGAGGGACCAAACACTCGAGAAGTATTGGTACGGCTGAGGGGGATGGCTCCAAGGATATGATAGATTGTGCATTACTACAGTCAAGGCCAGCGGTTGCAAGTTGGAAGGTTTGATTGGCGTTGCCAGTGTTAGTCAACCAAAGATACGCTTGAACTGTATCTCCAATTGCTGCAGTAGTTTCTGTGCTAGTCAATATTGCTGTTACTCCAAGAACTACTTCAGTCACTGTAAATGAATATGAGTCGGTTATTGAATCATCATTAGATGATGTAGCAACTAGTGCTAAAGTAGCCTCACCGATAGCGGTTGTTCGGCGTATTGAAACGGTAATTATTTCTTGTTCACCCGCATTTAGCGTGAGCAAAAGCGGTGATATAGTAACTTCAAACCCATCGGTTGAAGGAGAAAGAGAGAACGAAAATTGATCATGCTGATTACCATCATTTAGTATGACGAATTGCATTGAACTAACGGTGTTCTCTCCTACAGGTAAAGTATCTCCGGATGCTAGAATTTGGACACTTGGTGAATGTCCAACTTCAATGGAGAAAGTTGTCTGTGCGATTATATCAGAACCGTTCACACTTTTTGCATACAGAGTAATTTGGTGGGTGGTCGCAATAGCTGATGAAGTTGCAGACACATTGAATGGGATCATGAGTGATTCGCCTACATTCACATTGCTGACTGTTGGCACCCCAGAAAACGAAAGCGAGTTAGGAAGGCCACTCCAATCGAAATTGAAAGAGAGAGAGTTTGTGCCACCATTAGTAGCCTGTATTGAGAACCCACTATAATCCCCTGCAGAAACAAATACATTACCGCCCTGGGGGGCTACCAAATCTAATTCAATTCGTGGTTGAACATCGACTTCAATGCTCTCAATCTCTACCTCACCACCATGTAATCCTGTGGCTGTGAGGGTTAAATTATACAAGCCAACAAGTGAGGTATCTGCTAATACATCAACTTGGAATGAAATAACATCTGATAGACCTCTTTCCACTGATACCCATGTAGGCGGACCAGTAGCTGTAATCCCACTAGGCCCAGTTAAATCAAAACGGACTTCGTCAATCTCAGAACCAATATTTCGTACACCGACTTGAATGGTTTTACTTGTGCCAGGAGAAATGATTGTGCCATGTGGCGGGGTTATTTCCCAACCCCAAACCACACCTACAGTAATTGTGTATGACGACTCATGTATTACTCCAGTAGAGTTTTCAGTGGCAAATAGTGAGATTGTGCAAGTATCATTCCAATGAGTGGTTGCATCAGGAGTTATGTTGATACTGATGAATTCGCTGGCAAGAGGTGCTAATTCGCTCCCTACCGATGAAGCAAGACTGGCACTACAAGTTGAGTCAGATGTTGTCTGATAAACTAGTGTCGTAACATCATTGCCATTATTTGAAACTTCAAATGAAACTACTTCAGTTACGCCTGGCAGATATGTTCTGTTGGCATCATCTACTACATTGACTACAACATCACTTATCGTTGATACCTCAATGACAATAACATATTGAATGCTAAAGTTACCACCCGTTGAACCCGCAAACAAGGCGATTCCTCGGTATTGTGGTGTCGCATCAGGAGGAACAGTCACCCTGAGAGTATGATTCCTAGACTCTCCAAAGGTCATATTTTCGGCTACGGGGTCAAGCCATCTGACTTCCCAATCAGGGGGTAAATCTCTCGCTGGACCTCGCATTGATGTGCCATTACCACCAGTACCGTTGCCAGTCCCATTCCCAGTACCGTTGTTACCGCCAGTTCCATTCCCAGTGTTATTACCAGTCCCATTCCCAGTACCGTTGTTACCGCCAGTTCCGTTTCCAGTGCCATTACCGGTTCCATTGTTACCGCCGGTTCCGTTTCCAGTACCATTGGTATTGTTAGATGATTGACTTGAATTCCAATTTGACCAAAACTCTGCTAAATCAGATATCCCATCAACTTGCAAAATGATAGTGTCATCAATATTTCCATGATTATCTACAGGTACTTGAACATCTACAGTTTGATTTGGTTCAATCACAATCAATCCATTGTTTCCAACTAAACTCAAATCAAGTGCTGGCAGGTATAGAGGAGCAACGGAAAGTTGTAAGGTGACTGTTGTTGATTCATTGACATCATCAGTACGTGTTGCAGTCACATCAACTTGGCCATTAGCACCAAGCGGTGCTCCTGGGTCAAGTCGGACAACAAGAGAGGTTGAGCTAGATTGAGTGGGGAAAATGGGTCCAAGTGTAGAGTCAGCTAAAGTGACATTCCAGTACGAAGGTAAGTACGTGGTGTCCAAAGAAAGGTCAAATGAACGGGTGCTCATCACGTTATCATTAGTCACATCAACTGTTACGTTGACTGCAGTACCGGGCACTAGGTACTGATGTTGAGATGATAGCGTGACATCAATATCAGCGCTAGCAGAGGCAGGAGAAGCAGCAAACGGCAAGAGAATTGCCGTGAAAAGCAACATCGTGAGTGATAGACTTGACTTTCGTTGCATGGCTTCGCCTCACATCTGCCGACATTCGCCCTCCCTATAACGGCGGCGGGAGAGGGGGGGTCAACTGAATGTCTACTTTCACTTACAGTGAAAGGGTAGTGTGCCTGAAAAATGAAGGCAACACATCACTGCAAATGATGTTTGTCAATTTTCAATTAGGGTAGATAGAATTCCTTCTTCTAGTAACTCCCACGGAAATGGGCCATCGGCTCCTGCTGTCCGGCCAAAATGACCACCTGAGGCAGTCGGTGAGTAAATTGGTCTCAGCAAATCCAATTTATTGATAATTGATTTAGGGGTGAAATCAAATGTTTTCTGGACTCTTCTATCAATTTCAGAACTTGACAGAGTTGAAGTCCCAAATGTGTCTACTCGAATACTAACTGGTTTAGCGACTCCAATAACATACGCCAGTTGAATTTCACAACGCTCGGCAAGGCCTGCTGCTACGACATGTTTTGCTGCCCATCGTGCCGCGTAAGCTCCTGAGCGGTCAACCTTACTCGGGTCTTTCCCAGAGAAAGCCCCACCTCCATGACGACCCATCCCACCATAGGTGTCAACGATTACTTTCCGACCTGTAAGCCCAGCGTCAGTCTGTGGTCCACCAGGGTCTGCGAATCTTCCGGTCCCATTAACAATAATCGTGGTATTCTCATCCAATAGTGAACTTGGTAATGCATGCTCAATAACATGCTTGCGGATTTGTGATTTTACAAATTTATGTTCTTCTTTCTCATCGCCACCAAATCGATCTTTCAAGCGATCATCATGTTGAATGGCAATTATCACAGTGTGAACCCTACTTGGTTTTCCAGACTCATCATACTCAATCGTCACCTGACTTTTGCCATCTGGCCTTACCCAAGAAAGGTGGCCTTCCGCTTCAACGGGTAATTCTCGAACATTCTTCAAACGTCGCGACAACCTTTGTGATAACGCGGCTGCGAGAGGGAAATAACGGCCTTTTAACTCATCATATTCTTCGGTCTCAGTGCAAGCATAACCAAACATCAACCCTTGATCCCCGGCCCCATTTCGGTCAACTCCTTTTGCAATATCGGGTGCTTGAGTTGAGATTAATTTTTGAACCTTACACTGAGAATTAGAGGTAGCATTTAAGCCAATCTCATGGTCATTATATCCAATCATTCCAGCTGTTTTTCTAGCAATTGATTCGTAGTCAGGAGCAGCACCATCAAGACAGACTTCCCCTGCTAAGACAATATGGCCCATACCGTCAACCGTTTTCACCAACGTTTCAACCGCAACACGAGCAGTCGGGTCAACTTCCAAGCAAGCATCTACAATGGCATCAGAAATAGCATCACATAACTTGTCGGGATGCCCACAGGTTACCGACTCGGAGGTGAATAACAATCCTTCACCACCCATGTTTTCAAGGCGCTCGGTGGATGCCTAATAACCTGACCGCAAAAGATGGAAATATGTTAATTAAAGTGAGTCAAGCCTTTCGTTACAGATTGTTAATCCAGATTCATCACCAATCGCTTCAAATTTCTGTTTTAAATTTATCAAAATTATCATTGCTTCAGCAGGAGGTAGGATTGCGGATAATTGGAAACCTACGTGCCCAATCGTTGGCATTGGTGGCTGTAATTCCCAAGAAGATTGTAATAACCTTGATTTTTCATCATCAGTTATGACAGGATTTCTCAACTGCGCCAACACTAACTCAGCATAGAGAAGAGGATGAGGTTGGCTAGATTCAGAACCAATATTTGAGAGTATTAATTCTACCTCAGATGGTACTGGCCAACCAACACCTGATTGTGCTGCAACCCGACATTGAATCCGAGCATAACTTGCCCCCCACAGATTCTGACGGAGTTTTGAAGCACCTGAAAGTTCCTTGGGAATATCAGAGAGAGAGACTTTCTCGCCTTGACGTAAAGCCAATTCAGCCTTCCTTAACAAAACTTCAGGGTGCCCATCTGGTAACTCATCAAGTAATTGGGAAACCGAATCGGGAGAGTGACTAAGCAGAACATCGTGCAACATCAGTGCACAATCCATACGGTCAACGGGGTCTCTAATTTGTGAAATGACTGCGATTAAATCTAACGCGTTGTCTACTCGAGCACCAAGACTCGCAGCAGCCAAAATGCACCGCGCTTCACCTACCGGATTACCGCGCTTCCGGTGGAGTCCCCCTGCTCTAGACAGGTGGTCTAATGCAGAAGGCAAATCACCTTGACTACGCCGTAGTTCAGCTAATTCGAGGTGTAAACCAATTGCCTCAGATGACAAATCATCGTCTGTATCTACCTCATCAGCCTCTGGCGGGGATTCCAAAAGTGGCATCCCATCATGAATCTCGGCATTGCGTAACAAGTCAGCAAGAGAAAGCGCATCAGGATAACGTTGCCCACCTCGACTAAACCACTTGTTTACTAGGGCCTTCAATTCAACTTGAACCAAACTACCTTCATCGCCAATTGACAACACATCTGAGTGTTCAATTTCTGAAATTAAATCGTGAACTCCGTCAATACCCATCTCACTCAAAGAATATGTCATCACCCTACGGCGTTCACCGACAACACGCTTGCGTTTATTGGTTAGTAAATGTTCTTCAATCAGACCACTCAAAGCCCTTGAGACATGGGATTGGGCCATGCCTAACCGATGTGCTATACCAACTTGACTAAACCTCCTAGGCAACTCATATTGATCTTGAAAATCAGGAGCATCTGAGAGCGCAAGCAGCACTCTTTCGCGATTTGTGATGCGCGGTGCTTGGCCCATGTCAAACCTTTGAGAGGGGGTTCGGTTGATGAATGAAACGACTCACTCTATCACCACCACAATGGAACAATACCAAAATTGCAGTAGAAATCAAACAATTTCTAATGGCACATCTAAATTGATAGAAGTTGGTGTAAGTTCGGAGAAAGCAAATATTTCTCTCCAACCCTGCCCTTCTTCAGAGACTATTATTGGCCCACTCTGGACCATGGCTAATCGGATTACTGCTAACCGAAACGATGCATATTCAATTACTGTCACTTATTCACCTCAAGGCTGATATTTACTCCAGTCATCATCACTGGCCCATGCACCTGCAGGAACATATTGCTGCTGTGAAGGGACTGGCGCCTGTTCACGGCGGCTCTTGGAAGTAGCAACCCCCGCCATTACAGCAACTAGTACAACAATCCCAAGAACTGTAGGAAGTATTTGGAAAAGTTGACTCACCAATTTGCCGAAGTTTCCATTCCCGTAAAATATTGGGTCGTTGAATGATTGAGTGTCAATAGTAATGACATCAGTTGAAAATTCAGGGTCATGGTAAACAGTTTCCCCAATTACAAAATTGTATCCACCAACTAAGCGCATACCGGACCACCTCCGTCCATCATCCCCATTGACATCCGAGTGAGTTACTGGTCGTGCACCGTGGATTTGGAAGAGAACTTCAGTCTCAACACCATCAACGGTCGCATTTGATACCCAACGGACTCTACCTAAGTTCGCACCATTATCATCGAAGTGTATTGCACCAGCACGAATCGCTTGTGGCCTTGACTCACTTGTCATATCCATAATTTCACCACGCTGCACACATGCAGTGTCACGGTACTGTTTCATCTTCTCATGGACTGCATCTTGACGCTTTTCATCATCCGTTTTTTCATTATCATCGGTTGGCTCACCAGTAGCTCGCCCTTCAGTTTCTCCATCTTCATCAGCTGTTGATGCAGTATATTCTAAGCCACATTCAAGAGGATTCCCTTCAATATCGTGACCTGATAAATGAGGAGGTGGTGGTGGCCCTTGCCCTTCACCCAACATCGGATCAACAAGGCCTGAAACCATTTCACGCGATGCATGACCGGCAATTGCGCGAGGGGAGATTGGCCCCCCAAACTGCTCTTTCATCCACTCG
>Ga0302119_10001286_pt1 | contig 11333 bp, 10 predicted proteins | sample AG5_Tmax_MG_FD_203114 | JGI IMG/M metagenome (GOLD analysis project Ga0302119, IMG submission 203114) | Marine microbial communities from Western Arctic Ocean, Canada - AG5_Tmax | ecosystem: Environmental > Aquatic > Marine > Oceanic | place: Canada: Western Arctic Ocean | collected 2017-10-01
GCAAAGAAATATTATGAAGCCACTAATGATTCAAGATTTTTAACTCGTCAGTGGAGTTCAGCGCAGGGCATCGGTAATGCTTATATTGAATTAGAAGATTTTGAATCTGCAAAGAATGCCGGCAATATGGGTTTAGAATATTTAACCCATATTGAATCCCTCGAAACTGAAACAAGTTTGCGGACTAAGCGCAATATTGCAGTTACTCATTTTCTATTAGCGCAGGCTAGCGATGCTGCTGAATCAATCTCGCATCTCCAAATATCTATACCGATATCTAGAGAACTCGTGGCACTAGAATCGGATAATGCTAGGCGGCCCAGAGATCTAGCGCTTATGTTATCTCTACGAGGTGCCGAGCGAATTGGTAATGGAATAGACGCTGAGCAAGGGCTTCAGGATTTTACAGAATCTGTGGATTTGTTGACTGTTCGTGCACTCAAGAGTCCAAGGGAAACAGCTAGTCGAGTAGATTTCAAACGTGAAGTTGCTAACATCTCGATGACATTAATAAATGCAGACATGTTTACTGAAGCTGAAATGATTTGCAACGGAGCTATTGATCAAATGGAGTGTGTCGCAAATGCCGGTTCCCTTGAAGGCGATGATACTTGGAATTCTATTATCTCTGAATTACGTCAGACTATTAATAAGTAATAAGGGCTGACAAGGGGTACATTCACCATCAATAATCGTCACCCTGCTTTATTAGAGTGAATTCGCCGGTTGCCAAATCTTGAACTCCAGAAACAATCTCTAAATCACCTGCTGCAACTGCATTAGCAATGACCTCTGAACCTGTTAAGAGAACATGTATGCCATGCTGAGCATTACATACAATTGCATCTGAAAGTGTATAGTCGGGGTGTTTCTGAGTAGAAGGCAGTTGCACTTGACCAATGAGTAACCTTAATGGCTGAGGAAGTTCTGAAGTATCACCCATCGCGGCAGAAACTGCACCACATGAAGAATGCCCCATAACTACGATGAGTTTACTTCCTAAAACAGCTACGGCATACTCAATACTACCGATGATTTCTGGCGTCGGCACATTTCCGGCAACACCGCAAACGAATAAATCACCTAATTCTTGATCAAATACTATTTCTGGTGCAACGCGTGAATCAGCGCAACGAATAACAACTACATCAGGGGATTGACCAGCGGCGAGTGCGGCCCTATCTTCTGGGAGATTGGCTGACCTTGTTTCGCCCGAAACATATCGCGCATTTCCATCAAGGAGATTACTTAATATTAATGAGGGAGTCGCCTGAACTGCGGAAATAGAATCATATTGCCCAGCAACGGATATACCAATAAAAATAGCAATGCCGACTATTACAAAACTAACATATTTCATATTAAAAATCCTTTTAGAGAAACTATTATTGAGATAAATATATGGAATCGAATACAGTGATTCGTTTCTAGAACGGTTATTTTAGCATAGATTTAGCGGTGCGTAAGCACAAGACAGGATGAGGTCGTGGTTGTCACCGGGACAGAACCTGCGTCGATCCAAAAATATATTAAAAACAAGAAACAGAATTGCAGTCTGTGCCATCACCCATGTACCAGCCGCCTGCGGAATAGCAGTCTTCTTCGGTTATGAATTCGCACCAACCCCACTTCATATCGCCAAAGCAGCAAGCCGCAAGTTGCGGTGGAGAGCAATCGTTGCCCCAAACAGAAACAATAAACAGTATGTCCTCAACGTCAACAATCCCATCAAGTGTTACATCGCCATCTATGTCAGATGTATTCCAATTTTTGATGATGATAAGTAAGTCTCCTACATTCACGATGTTGTCGCCATTAATATCCCCGCAACCACTTTCGCATGTTTCAGAAATCAAGCAGTCGTCATCTACGTACGCGCCATATGTCTGTCCATTTGTATTTGAGCACACAGCGGTATTCACAAGGCCAACACTGCAGCAATACACGTAAACTCCACCGACGATGTTTGCGACATTATCACGGACAAGGCAATCAGTCACCCAGAAATTTCCCATATCACAAAAAATAGCGCCGCCATGACTAAACGCTTCGTTATTTTTGAATACGCAGTTGATGATCTCTCCCATATCGGTGCTTGGACCTAGCCAAGCAACTCCTCCCCCATGGCCTGCAGAATTATTAACAATACGGCAATTTTCAATTCTTGGCGATGACACTTCACATCTGATACCTCCACCCTGACTCCCAGACCCTTGGGTGATTGTAAATCCTGAAATTATTGTTGAGAGAGTTACGCCACTTCCGCAGAAGAAGACGGTTCGCTGATTCTGACCGCTGACTATAGTCGTTTGTGGACCTTCTTGACTTCTCAGCAAAATCTCTTTGCCATTCATATTGACAACATAACTGCCACTGCCCGTATACGTCCCAGGCAGCACAATAATCTCATCACCATTACTTGCGGCATCTACTGCTGATTGAATGTTATCGAAGTCTGCCTTGCCATCGTCATCAACAGTCCATGTGTCAGCCATAGCTCCGCTTGTGATAAAAAACAAGATAAGCAAGAGACGGTAGATATTCAGATGACACATTAGCTACTCGACCAATTGCCGATGACTACAAGAAGATCAGTCACATTTACAGTGCCGTCATGGTTAATATCTTCTACACAATTGTCGCACGTTCCCCACACTGCGATGAGTGCGAGCAAGTCGTTTACGCCAACGTATCCATCTCCATCGACATCGCCTGCTACTCCAATCATACCATTCGCAACGATATGAATATTATTCACGACTGTATACGAAGCCGATTCTGCTGTTGCACTGAATAGCAAATTTGCGGTTGAACCTACAGGAATAATCGTCGGCAAAGGAACAAGTAAATCATTAAAGGCAATTGGAGGCTTTGCAATCGATTCTTCAGATTTCCACATAGAATCTATGGTCATAATAATGTTGGCACCATTGCGTACAATAATTCCTTGTATCTGGACAAGAATGGGGGTAGGTATCTGGCCAGACGGAGTTTCGAGAATCTCCGCTTCAAAAGTCAGAATGCATGGGACCATCATTTCAAAAGACCATTCGGAAGACCCAATTGGTTCAAGTATTGTCGATACTGCAATAGATTGCTCTAAGACTAAATAGGTCAAATATCCATTACCAATTGGAATATCAAATGGGATATCACCTGGATATAAAGAGCTTGGTTGAGTTGTTCGGAATGTGTCATACACAACACCAACGCTCAAGGCAAGGGAAGCAGGTTCATTTTTAAAAGCAGAAAGCGTGCTATTACTAAGTTCAATTGTTGAATTTTCAAAATCGATGTCAGCATCTAACGAGCCGAAACAAGGCGAGTCATATGGGCCACCAATCTCTGGACTCAACTCGCAGTTAATTATATTATTCCCACTCCCACCCCAATAGCCGGGTAAGGTTGTAGTTCCTTCTGGATTTGTTTTTTCATGCCAATCACCAATTAAGGTGCCTGGCATCACAGTAGTCAGCGAAAACTCACCTGACAGGCTACTTGTATTTGTGTCTACTTCGAATGGAATTGCGAGTAATACGGTGGTGATGCATGCTGCAGTAATCATCACACTAAAGTAGCACATTAGGGACGCAATGCAATGAAATAGTGTGTAAAGATGCAATAGAACTCAGTTATTGTGGTGTAATTGCCGATAAAATGCAGACATGGACTCTGGGGCAATGGAGACCCACGAACCTCATGAGTGACGAAACCAACTCAGAAACCAACGAGAAGAAAATGAGCGTAATCATCTTGAACCAGTATTACGTTCCAGATGTTGCATCGACGGGCCATCTTCTATATGAACTAGCTGAAAATATTGCAAGCCAGGGTGCACATGTAAAAGTTATTACTTGCAGACCTTCCTATGGCCCCAAAGAAACATGGCAAGAATGCCCTCGCAATGAAGAAAATAATGGCGTCAAGGTGCACCGAATGTTTACCACTCGATACAGTAAAGATTCCATCATTGGGCGCATTGTAAATTCAGTAACTTTCTTGTTACCCCTTGCGTTCTTTCATGTCTTGCCAAGAAATAAAAACGAAGTTTTTCTGTACACGACAAACCCACCCTACTTAGGATTTGTGGGTGGGTTCATGTCCTGTATACGACCGCACAAATACGTGGTCCTTTTGCATGATTCGTATCCAGAGCTTGCTGTTTGGGTCGGGAAGATTCGCGAAGGTGGCGTAATTGATAAGTTTTGGCGATGGTGTAATAAAATCATGTACCGCAGGGCAAAGCAAGTCATTGTTCTAAGCGAAGCTGCCAAGGAACTCGTAGTTACTAATTACAACCCAGACCCAGACCGAGTCCATGTAATTCCGAATTGGGCGAACCCCAAGGAATTGCAACCGAAACCAAAAGAAGAAAGTCAATTCGCAAAAGAGCATGGGTTGATTGAACCGTTTACACTTTTATACTCAGGCAATCTTGGGTTGTATTATGAATTCGGCATGCTTCTTGAAGGTGCTAAACTTCTCGAAAATGAAAACTTCCGACTAGTTTTTACAGGTGCTGGAGGACAACGAGATTCGATAGCGAAGAAAATAGAAGAACTCAAACTAACGAATACTTTGCTGCTCCCCTATACGCCACAAGATACATTCAATGATGCTTTAAACGGTTGCGACGGATTGCTCGTCACTATTGCAAAGGGAATTGATGGAATTAGCTTTCCTTCAAAACTGTACACGTGTTTATCTGTGGGTAAACCAATCATTGCCTTTTCTTCCCCTACTTCGGAATTGCGTACAAAAGTTGAATCTAATGGCGTCGGAAAGTGGATCGAACTTGGCGATGCAAAAGGCTTCGCGCAGTGTGTCCGAGAAATGATGGATGACCCAGAAGGCGCCCTAGCTATGGGTGCAAAAGCCCGCGAAGTGCTAGAAACTGATTATTCAATTGCTGTTGCTGGAAAAAGATATTTTGATGTTTTGAAACTTGGCGACAAAGGAATTTAATCGCACTGCTTATCGTCAGCCACGCATTGCACTGGGTTGTTGCGATACCACTCGACTGTCTCACGAATGCCTTCTGCGAGTGAAATTTTCGCTTCAAATCCAAGTAACTTCTTAGCACGGGAAACGTCAAGATATCGTTTCGGTTGCCCGTCTGGTTTAGAGGTATCCCAAAACACCTCTCCGTTGTACCCAACTGTGCTCGCAATAAGTTCGGTTAACTCAGCAATTGATGTTTCAATACCCGTGCCAAGATTTATAGGTACACACTCAACGTCTTTTTCCACAGCAAGCGCAATCGCCTCAGCGGCATCGGCAACATGCAAGAATTCTCTAGTGGGCGTACCAGACCCCCAATTAGACACTTGTTCAAGACCAGCGTCTTGCGCTTCGACATACCGACGAATGATTGCAGGAATAACGTGGCTTTTTTCTTCTTCGAAGTGATCTTCTGGCCCATACAAATTTGCAGGCACAAGCACAGCGCAAGGCAAATCGTATTGCCGACCGTATGTTTCACACGCCTCGTGCAATAAACGTTTCGCCATACCGTAGGGACCAGTTGCTCCAACTGGCTTACCAGTCCAAATACTATCCTCTTGCAAGGGCAGCGGAGCATCTTTCGGATACGAACACGTTGTGCTAATCAACACAAACTTCTTCAACCCATGTTGTCGCCCTTCTTCTAAAAGCATTAATCCCATCATGGCGTTTTCGTACAAAAATCGGGCAGGGTTTTCAACGTTAGCTCCAATGCCGCCGCAAGCAGCAGCAAGGTGCACGACGGTATCTGGAGTTTGTTCACTGTATAACCGAGCCACATCATCTTGCTGAATCAAGTTGTACTCTGCACTACCAATAGCAGTAACTGTGGCCCCGCGACCTTCTAGTGCTCTGCAAACATAACCGCCAAGGAAGCCTCGTCCACCAGTTACAACTACTTTTTTACCTTCTAATGACATTTACGTTTTTGCTTTTGCCGAATGGTACTCAACATACCATGTAACACATCGTTCAACGAGTTGCTCAAAGTTGTACTTTGGTTCAAATCCAAGTTTCTTCAACTTGCCGATTGCAGGGCAACGCCGCGGTGTACCGCCAGCTCGCAGCTCACCTGGCACTACATTTACTTTGACGCCACAGTACTTACCGATTGTCTCTACCAAATGCTTGATTGACACTTCTTCTTCAGTACCAACGTGATAAATGTTTCCATTTTCACCTAATTCGCCCGCCAGAAAACAACCGCGACCGCCATCTGTTACATCGCAGAAAGAACGTGTCTCAGAACCGTCGCCTTGAATTGGCAAATCGATTTCTTTCTTGCTCAAGCCGTCTGACATTTCAAAAATACGCCCAGTGATTTCTGGGATGACATGTTCAAAACCCATGTCTGGACCAATAAAGTTATGTGGGCGGAAAATAACTGTTTCTAATCCTCTGAATCCGCCTACATGCAACGCAAGTAACTCGCATGCAATTTTACCGCCACCGTAACTGAACCTAGGGTTTGTTACATCTGGAATCATGAGTCGCTCTGACTCTGTGGTAGGAACGTGCGTGGGCTCGTTGTACGTTTCGCTTGTACTAGCCAACACATACCGACGAACGCCTGCATCGAGTGCCGCTTTAATCGTGTTTTGTGTACCTTCTATACCTACTTCAAGTACTAAGTCGGGTTTTTCATAGAAGTACCGAGTGCCGTTGATGTACGCCAAATGCCACACTACTTCGCAACCCTCCGTAGCAGAGCGAACTGCATCGTAATCGCGAACATCACCGTCTACAAGTTGAACACGATCGCCGAATTTTTCTAGACGTGCAGGTTTACCGCGTGAATGATCATCTAGAACAACTACGTCATGATTCGCTTGCAACAATTCGTTACAAAGTTCGCAACCTAAGAATCCAGAACCGCCTGTGAGCAATACTTTCATTGAGAAACCTTTTCATTGACCAGTTGGCCAGCTTGATAATAAATTTGATCTAACCCACCAACATTCCAAATGTCAGCAACCCATGCATCAGGATTAGTTTTACCGAGATCGCGGAGTACATCGCCGTACCCCGTGTGATTCGTAGCAACAAACACGCAATCAATTCCATCGAGTGCATCGCTGATTGCCCAGTTTTTAATTGGTTCAGAAGCACTTGGTTCTTGAATTGGATCTGACAAGTGATGGTCAGTTATACGCAATTCCATTGGAAGTTGACGGTGAATGTAACGGCAAAGTTTTGGAGCGAGACTATCACGAATGTCATCCGTATCTTTTTTAAACGTAAATCCAAGAACCGCAACTTTTTGGTCATGAATTGTTGTTCGTTGCATTAATTGCTCGACAAGCATCGCAGGAGTGAACTCGTTCATCTTCCATGCTGAAAGCAACATATCAGGGTATGGGCTCCATTCGTTAATCATGCCGAAGTCTTTTCGAAGACACGTACCTGCTGTAAATCCTGGCATTGCCAGATTACAACGTGGGTAATTATGGTTTGCTAGATGACGTGTTTCGTAAATGTTTGCGCCAAAATTATCCGCGATAAGTGCAAATTGGTTTGCGACTGCAAAGTTGATGTATCTTGAAATATTATTGAAGAGTTTTACTAACTCTGCAGTAATGAAATTCGTTCGCATGATTTCAGGAGCAAGTTTACCAAACAGTTCTGCAGCAGCTTCTCTGCTTTCATCATCTTCAGCACCACAAATTTGTGGCAGTGAGCGTAATTCGTTATATGCAACGCCCTCTGCGATTCGCTCAGGGCAGAAACACAACTTTATGTCCTCGCCTACGGTAAAGTCTGTATTGCGATTTAGCCATTTATTGACGTATGCTGTCGTTCCAGGCGCAACTGTACTCCTAAGGATAATCACTTGGCCTTCTCTGAAGTGCGGCTTGAGGCCTTCAAGTACTTTTTGAATCTGAGAAAGATCTGTTTCAATATGGTTATGAAGCGGTGTGCCCACTGTAATAATGACCGCTGCGCTCTCTGAAACTATACCCTCTGCAGAGCCGTGAATTTGAAACTTTTGGCTCGCGACAAGCTCATCGTACCCCGGCTCATGGAATGGCATTTTGCCATTATTAACTGAATTACGAAGGTTTTCGTCAAGATCCACCCCTGTTATGTTCACGCCGACTTCCATCAGCGATAAACCCAAAGGCAACCCAACCCGGCCAGTGCCAACTATGCAAACGTCGTATTTAAACATGTGTATTTTCTTTAGTAATCTAAGGTGTCGTAAAAGTGAATGTGAATCATACCAATCGGCATATTTTCCGTGAACTTTGGCACTTGATTCTTTATTTTCTTTGCTTTTTATGACATTTTATAATTGCCTAAACAGCATGATATTCGAAAAAACCCTGCAATTTCCTGCACAATAGCCTTGTTATAGGAACCTATTGGGGTTACATTTCGCATTGAACGTGCAATTTGGTTCGCCAGTGTTGGCGGGAGAGCGCGTGAATGAGACTGGACCTATGAAAGGATTCAAATTCCATGGCCACAAAGAAAACAGCTAAGAAAACAGCAAAAAAGAAGGCTGCAACAACAGAATGCAAGCCACGTACAAAGACACAAATCATCGCAGGCATTGCTGATGACACTGGTCTATCCCGCAAAGAAGTACTTTCAGTATTTGAATGCATGTCCGGCATGATCAAAAAAGACCTCGGCCGTCGAGGACCTGGTGTATTTACAGTACCAGGACTTATGAAGGTGAAAAAGAAAATCGTTCCAAAACGTCCAGCACGAAAGAACGTATTCCTTCCACTACTTGGCGAAACTCGCGACATCCCAGCGAAACCAGCACGCAAAGCTGTCAAAGTTACACCTTTGAAAGCATTGAAAGAAATGGTCTAATACGTTTCTACTTGTTTTTTAACAAATGCAACGCTCTGCAATTTTGCAGGGCGTTGTTTTTTTATACACTTTCCATATGTCGTTACCACCAGATAGAAGCCACATAGCAACTGAACAAATAAATGAACTCACTGTTGCACTCGACACACTCACTACAAAGGAGTGTGTTGCGTTGCTAGCAAAGGACCAAGAAATTGCAATCAAGGCTGTGCAACTTGCGCATGAATCTCTTTCTAATTTTATCGATGCCTTGATACCAAAAGTACAAAGTGGAGGACGGCTTGTTTATATCGGCTGTGGCACTTCGGGTCGTCTTGGTGTGTTAGATGCTTCAGAGTGTCCGCCGACGTTCCAATCAGCACCAGATATGATTATTGGCCTTATTGCTGGTGGCGATAGCGCCTTGCGAACATCTTCAGAAAAAAAAGAAGACAAGCCCGATGGAGTTGCACCTGAATTTGCTCGAATTACATTAACTTCGAAAGATACAGTGCTTGGAATCGCTGCTGGAGGAACAACGCCATGGGTCGTAGGCGGCCTTGCACTTGCGAAGAAATACGGCGCACTCACTGGTTTTTTAACATGCAGTCACGTGCCTACTTGCGCTGACCATATGCTTGTTCTTGAAACTGGCCCAGAAGCAGTTACTGGCTCCACCAGACTGAAAGCTGGAACAGCCACAAAAATTGCGCTCAATATCATTACTACTACGCTGTTTACACAATTGGGCAAGGTCTATGGAAACATGATGGTGGATGTAAAAGCAACGAACGATAAATTGCTTGACAGGGCTATTCGAATAGTCTCGTCTACCTGTTCCCTTGATCGCGCCGCTTCAGCAGCATTGTTAATTTCTTCAAACGGCTCTGCAAAAGTTGCCATAGTGATGCACAAATATGGCATCGAAGCAGAATCTGCAAAAGAGATTCTAGACGAAGCAGGTGGCAACCTTCGAACAGCACTATAATTCCAAGTCTTATGCCATTATTAGTAACTGGAACAATCGGAATAGATACTGTCCACACACCAACTGCAAACGCAGAAGAAGTGTCTGGCGGCTCATGCGCGTATTTTGCTGCAGCTGCAGCGTTTCACCATAGCCCCATACGAATAGTTGGTGCTGTTGGTGGCGACTGGCCTGAGGGTCATGCACATTTACTAGAGTCTATCGATGGGCTTTGCCTTGAAGGGCTTGAACGAAGAAGCGAATCAAAAACATTCGCTTGGGGCGGGCGTTACTTCGACAACATGAACCAACGCGAAACGTTGTTTACTGAACTTGGTGTTCTTGAAGAAGCGCCACCTGAAGTTCCGGCTTCCTACGCAGATAGCCGTCTTATTTTTCTAGCAAACTCCCACCCTAGTGTTCAGTTGGATTTACTCAACAAGTTCCCAAACAGAAAACTTGCTGTTGCGGACACAATGGATTTATGGATTAATATTGCTCGCGATGAGTTGCTTGCACTCTTTAAAGAAATAGATGGTCTTATTATTAATGATTCAGAAGCAACGCAACTTACTGATATAACTAATCCAATCACTGCAGCTCGAGCCATTATTGAAATGGGCCCAAGCTTTGTCATTGTTAAAAAAGGCGAACATGGCGCTGTGCTTGTTCACGCAGATGGCATTGCTGCTTTGCCGGCGTTTCCGCTAGAAGAAGAACAAGTTGTTGACCCTACAGGAGCTGGAGATAGTTTTGCAGGCGGATTCATGGGATATGTTGCCGCTAAAGGAACTACGGATTTTGCAACAATGCAAACAGGAATTGCTTGGGGAACTGTAACTGCGAGTTTCACTCTTGGTTCATTTGGTTTAGATGGTTTAGTTGCGACGTCAAGAGAAGCACTTGAAACTCGCATGCAAGAGTTTCGTCAAATCGCACGCATCTAACAAGTTTACCATCGGACGATACTGCCATTCTCAATTGTAAATGGTCGTTCTTCGCGGTCTCCATTACTATCAACTAGCCAATACAACGTACCTTGATGAAGCGAGTCGAATGTAGTTGCTTCTGTACCGCCGATTGCTTTTATGAGTGATTCCCATGCATCGTTGTTCCATACAAACAACTCATACACAGTATCGTTTTTCAATGGAACTGTAACAGATTCATCTGTCCAGTCTGCATACGCAACTCTCTGCTCTGTTGTTTCATTTGTTTCAATTTGAACTGCGTCTCCACCGCCCAGAAGCGTCCGAGTAGTGCCATCTTTCTGCAAGATAAACGGTTCGCCTGCAGGAATGTTTTCGCCATCAACATGGAACACCGGCAAATATATAATGTCTTGACCCATGCCAACAAAAGTAGCTGAATTTGTTTGCACAGACGACCATTGAATAGGACGCCAATGCCCGGAGTTGAACACGCTCAAATAAGCATACTTCGTTCCAGTTGGAATTTCGGGTAACCAGATTCCAACGTCGCTTGTGTCGACATAACTATCGGTAACGTCTTCGTAGTATTTACCCTTCAACCATCTAGGTGCAGATTCGCCTTCTTCTAA
>Ga0302119_10001291_pt1 | contig 11312 bp, 7 predicted proteins | sample AG5_Tmax_MG_FD_203114 | JGI IMG/M metagenome (GOLD analysis project Ga0302119, IMG submission 203114) | Marine microbial communities from Western Arctic Ocean, Canada - AG5_Tmax | ecosystem: Environmental > Aquatic > Marine > Oceanic | place: Canada: Western Arctic Ocean | collected 2017-10-01
CTCGAGATTGATTATACTCTCGATCATGAGGTTGACAATATGATGCTCTTCGCCTCGGTCGCTGGCGCAATTCTGTTCATTCTGTTGCTCATTCTTTTCTTCGTCAAGCGGCGAGGAAGAGCGAAGGACGCATTCTCTTCAACGACCCACAAATCACTCAGTTTGGGTGGCAAGGCCGGGTCGGAGGACCTCATTGGATGCCCGCGATGCGATGCTCGATTGAAGCCGACCAACCTGAAGAATCACCTGATGAAGAAGCACTACCTGAAGGCCGACGAAGCCGATTCTCTTCTCGAAAAGGATTGACACATCCGGAGTGGGCGGGTGAGGATGAAACTCGCGTCTCGTTCGGCCCCCATCGACGTTCTGAGGGGCTTGGCTCTCCTCTTCATGGTCGAGGTCCACGCCGCCGCTACCTGGCCGCCGACCGAGATCGGCCGCGATCATCCGATCGCCCTGCTCGCCGCGGCCATCGGAGGTTTGGCTGCCCCGCTGTTCGTCACCCTCGCAGGTTGGGGGGCACACCGCGCGGTATCCCGTCGATTGAAAGGGCCAGCAGCAGCCCTCATCCGTTGGGCGACGGTGCGTTTCACCATCCTGATGGCGGCCCAATTCCTCGTCAATCAACTCGGCTCTCATGTCTTTGAGTGGAATACACCGGGCGTTCTCTCGCTTCTCGCGTTGTGCAGTGTTGCGGTGTTGGCAACGGCGAGATTGGACGTGCGAGGCAGAGGCGCCTTGTTGGCTGTGATCATCTCATTCGTCGCCTGGTACCAGCCCTCTGTCTCGACCTGGGGCGCATTGATCCATTCCGAAGGAATGGCAGAATGGTTCCAGCGTCTGCTCATCGATGGCACCTATCCCTTCTTGCCCTGGTTCGCCTTCCACCTGTTCGGCTCGATCCTTGTCGATGTCGGTGGCAGAGAACGTCGCATCGCGATGGGTGGTGGAATCGCTGCATGCATCGCTTTCATCGCCGTCTCGAGCAGCACGGACCAGCCTCTGATTGGCACCTTCGGCCCAGCGATGCTGACCTTCTTCCCGGCCAATCCCGCCTTCCTCATCGCAGCGATGACCGGTGTCCTGCTCCTGCACGAGGCGGTTCACCAGCTTCCAAGAACCGCATTGATGGGTCGGGTGGGGGGATCAATCTCAGATTCGGGCCGATTCACGCTATCCTACTATCTGCTCCATTTCATCCCCTTGTTCATCTTCAGGGAATGGGTTCCCTGGTCCGCGTGGGTTGGACTTGCGGTGGTGCTCGCCTACACAGCTTCGTGGACCATGTTGGCGAGTCTGCATCAGAGATTTGCTGCAGATTACTCCCTCGAACGACTCATCGTTCGGCTGAGTCAATCCTCGGAGCAGAATGGATAATCCGCTTGCATCGGTGGCAAGAAGAGGTCATCGCAGGTTCGATCAACGCTTGAGAGGGAGAGGGTACTCGCATCGTCGAGACTGACGAAGACGGGTTGGATGCTGGGTGGACTCGGCACGTAATCATCTCCGGATTGTGTGATGATGAGCACCAATGAATCACCCGCGGCAACGACGACATCCATGGCGAAGAATTCCATTTTCGCGACCACCGTCTGGCCGGGAAGCAGCACGTCCGCATCCTTGCCACCTGCATGGAAGCGCAAGTCCATGACCGCGTGTCCAAGATGTGCGCCATCACTGCCGCGCCTGAGTTCAGCGAAGAGGTGACCACTGGTTGCGGTGGGGAAGATGCTCGCCTCGATATGCAAGGTCGGCATGCCGATGATTCGCAGGTCCTCTGTGGGGTTGAAGCAGGTCAGAGTGGTCGTGCTCGTCGCGGTAATTGTCGCACCACCGGACTCGACCGTGCAGTCCGCCAATGGGATATCGATCCACGAGGTGTCCTCGGGCGGATAGGTTGACTCGGCACGCCAGCCGCCCTGATCATCCTGGATTTCGGCGATCAGACGGGGCTCGGGCCCCTCATCCTTCAGATAGTAATCGAACCACTCCAGAAGGTCGTCCGCCCAATCCCAGCGCAGGGTCCACGGAAAGCCGATGCCCCCCTGGTGTCCTGCCGCGCGGTCGGGATAGTCATGGGTCCACTGGCCGTACAATCCTTTGACATCGAAGCCTGCGTCCTGCGCGATCTGATGGGTGGGGAAGGCCATGTGGGGGTCGACATTCCAATCCTGCATGCCGTGGATGATGTAGATCGAGCCGTTGTACACATCCAGAGCCCGGTCGAGGAAGTAACGCTCCTCCCAGTAGTCGCTGCCCGTCCATGACAGGTCATCGCCGGTGAGGTAAGCGCCGACGCCCGCGTAGTAACCCTCCGCATAGCCTTCACAGGCGTTCTCGGCATCGCCAAGATCGCCATCGAGCCCGAACGAGCCGTAGACGCCATTGTGCATGATTGCGCCGCGCGCCTCCATGCTGCCGTTGCGCCACATCAATTCATGCACGCCGATCAGCCCCGACATCGGGACGATGGTCGCGAGGTAATCCGAACCGGAGGCCGCGGCATTCCACGGCGTGCTGCCATCGTATGATTTTCCAATCGCAGCGACTTTGCCGTTGGACCAAGGCTGCTCGCCCAACCAATCGACAGCGGCCTTGATGCCCGCCTGTTCATCGTGGCCCATCAGGTCCATGCAATGATTCGATTCACCGGTGCCGAAGACCGATACCTGCGCCACACCGTAGCCATGGGAAACGTAGTTCTCGATGAGGAAGCGACCCAATCGGTCCGCCGGCGTCAGGGCGTCGACATCTCCATCAGCATAGTATGGGCCGATCTCGGTGATGATGGGGACGCGGCAGGATTCCTCGACCTCGGCCAGCGTCAGGTCACAACCCTCGATGACGGGCAGCCACAGGCCGAGGTGGACCTCGGCCCCGCCGGTCGCGCCCGCGCCACCATCCGCGACGGTGATCGCGGGGACCGGCACGAAGACAGACAGTACCTCTCCGATGCCGTGCGTTCCATTGTTCGATACCCGGCTGAAGACATCTTGATCATCGTACTGCATCCCGCTGCGCTCTTCGACTGGAGGTAGCCAGTGGGTATCGCCATCGTCGGTGAGTGCATCCCCAGCCGGCATGCCGAGTGTGGCGGCGAGGATGATGAACAGGACGACCACGGCGAGGGTGGCGCCCATCGCGTTGTTCAGCTGACGCTGCTCGCGGCGCTCACCGCTCGGTGCTTCGGTGAGCACCTCGGCCTCGTAGACCTCCTCTGACACGGCCTTCGGCCGTGCACAATCACGCTTCAATCTATGCTGTAGTTGGAGCGCGCCATTGATTGACCCGAACCCCCACCGAGGGCCTGATGGAGACCCATCGAACCCAGATCGGCATTGCGGTTGGCATCGTTCTCGTGCTCGTTATCGCGACCTTCATCGGCATCGGCCCAACCGCGTTATTGGTCGATAGCGACCTCGATGGCGTCTATGATTGGTCGGACAACTGCGCGGCCGTATCCAACGAGGAACAGGCCGATCAGGACGAGGACGGCGATGGAGATGCCTGTGATGGGGACGATGATGACGACGGCGTCGCCGATGACGACGACGCATTTCCACTGGACCCAGAAGAGTCGACCGATCTCGATCGGGATGGCATCGGCGACAATGTCGACGATGACCTTGACGGGGACGGTGTGTTGAATGGACCCGATGAGTATCCGATGGATGCCACCGAACAGTTCGACACCGATGGGGATGGCACGGGAGACAACGCGGATGGAGACGATGATGCGGATGGGCTTGACGATGCCTTCGACCCCTTCCCCTTGACGCCGGCATGGAATCTCTCCGACGAGGGCCCTTACAAGGTGGGGACACAGTCGTTCCAGTTCATCTCGTCGACTGATATTGAGATCACCGTTCAGGTCTGGTATCCGACCTCGGATGAGAGTGGAGAGGACATCATCTACGACAATACCTACCCGGGCGAAGCTTGGGAACGCGCGAATGTGGATTGTAGCGAAACCCATCCGGTCGCGCTCTACAGCCACGGCACGGCCTCGGGCATGCGGTGGATGTCTGGATTCCTGACCGAACACTTGGTGAGAAATGGTTTCATCGTGCTCGCCCCCGATCACGAGGATGACAACCTCTTCGACTTCGATGATGAATTGCTTCCCTACACGCTGCTTCGCCGCCCGATCGACATCCGCGATAGCTTTGATTGGATGGTCGCTCAATCCGAAGGAGAGGGCGATTTTAGCGGATGTATCGAGCCGGATGATGGCTATGCCGTGATGGGTCATTCGGGTGGTGGATACACCTCATTGATGGCTTCGGGTGCAACAATCATCATCGACGATTTGAGCGAATTATGCGACGAGGGGTATGACTACCATTGCGACATGCGCGACCATTGGCTCGCCACCCACCCCGACGATACGGAAATCTCTCTGGCCGACGACCGGGTTTGGGGGACGGTGGGCTTGGCTCCATGGACAGGATTCGTGCTCGAGGACGGAGTGGCCAATGTCGACAATCCCATTCTCGTATTGACTGGGGATGATGATCTCACCACCAACCTCTCGATGGTGTCTGGAATCGTCGGTGATCTGGATGAGAATCTCACGACATTCGGCGTGTTCGCGAATATTGGCCACTACCATTTCGCGCCGATCGGCTGTGAGTTCTATGGCTGCGAAAACCAAACCGACATCGGCCTGGTGACCAATCTCACGCGCGAGGCCGCGCTCATCTTCTTGGCGCAATTGCTCGACTGGCCCGGTGCGGATGCCTATGCGCTGCCCGAGGACGAGGTCCTCACCTGGCAGTGACCAAGGTGCGACGACCATGTGGCCGATGAACGCGGAGGTTCGCGCCTGATGATTGCGACAGTGGTCCGGGGCAAGACCCTTCTTTCGGATGCCCCTCGCCCACGCCATGGCCGCAGCCTATGATGCCCTGATGGAGCGCGTGCGCGAGATTGAGACAATCGGACAGATCCAAGGTCTGCTCGGTTGGGATCAAGAGGTCATGATGCCGCCAAAGGCGGCGCCGTTGCGCGCTGAGCAACTGGCTTGGCTGTCCAAGGCCAGCCATTCGATGATGACTGACCCTGGCATGGGCAAGGCTCTCCAAGCGGCCGAGGCCGAAGGTGCAGGGGATGAGGTGGCGGCTGGAAATCTGCGCTTGCTGCGCGATGCGCATGACAAGGCGACGAAGAAGCCCGCAGATTTCGTCGATCGATTTGCCCGCCACAAGTCGAAGGCGATTCGCACCTGGACCGAGGCACGAGAGAAGGACGATTTCTCGATCTATCGCGATGATCTCGCCACCATGATTGACCTGGCGCGTGAACTGGCGGGATACCTCGGCTACGAGGACAATCCCTACGATGCGCTTCTCGACATTTACGAATCCGGATTGACCGTCGCTCAGGTCGACCCATTGTTCGCCGGTCTTCGCGAAGCGTTGGTGCCGATGATTGCAGCGGTCGCGGAATGCGATGAACCCGACATGTCCTGGGTTGAATCCAATCACTGGCCCGAAGCCGCTCAAGCCGCCCTCAGCCACGCGATCTCCGAAGCGATTGGATTCGATTTCGATGCTGGCCGTCGCGACAAGTCCACCCATCCATTCTGTGGCGGAGCCAACCCCGATGATGTCCGCTGGACAACACGTTATGACGAGGCCGAACCCTTCGGGTCTCTCTACGGCTCACTGCACGAGACCGGCCACGGACTGTATGAGCAGGGCCGGCCGCGAAACCTCGATTTCCAACCGGCCGGCCACGCCGACGGCCTCGGCGTCCACGAGAGTCAGAGTCGACTGTGGGAGAACCAGGTCGGCCGCTCTCTCACCTTCAGTGAGTGGGCCATGCCCCATTGGACCGAACACTTCCCCGACAATATGGAGGGTGTGACCGGCGAGATGCTGTGGCGCGCCGTCAACAAGGTCGAACCGAGTTTCATCCGCGTCGAGGCCGACGAAGCGACCTACAATCTGCACATCATGATCCGCTACGAGATCGAAAAGCAGCTCATCAATGGCGAACTCGAGGTCGATGACCTTCCCGATGCTTGGGATGCCATGTACGAGCGCTTCCTCGGCATCCGCGCGCCGAATCGCACGCTCGGTGTGCTGCAGGACATTCACTGGTCGTTCGGTGCCTTTGGCTACTTCCCGACCTATACGCTTGGCAATCTGTACAGTGCGCAATTGCTCGCCGCCGCGCGCGCAGACCTCGGCGATGTCGAGAGCCAATGGGCCGAGGGCGACTTCAGTCCGCTGCTCGGGTGGATGCGCGAAAAGATTCACGCGCGAGGCAGCATCCTTTCCCCCGCCGAACTCATCGAGGAGGCAACGGGACAAGCGCCGACCCCGCAACCATTCATCGATTACCTCGCGGCCAAGATCGAACGACTCTACGGCGTCTGAAGTGGCTGAAGTTGAACCTTGCAGCAGGTCTCCTGCGGCTCGGGCCAGGTCAGAATGAGCAGGCCGCCAAGAAAGCCGAACACCAAGGTGGGAAGAAGGAATCCAACCACCAGACTCGAACTGACTCCCAAAGCGGAGATCAAGAGAATATAGACAGGCAGATGGCAGGGACAGAAGAGTACGGCGACAACGCCCCCGACTGTTCTGCGGGCATCCATCACGCTCTCTTCTTGCCCGCTTGGCGCTTCAAGGTCCCCCCTCTGGTCCCATCTTTGAGGGAGAAGTCCCAAAGCCGAGCCCGCGTCTGTGCAACACATGGAGCCGGCTCCGTTGCGTGATCTGCGCGATGTCGCATGGTTCGAGCGTCGTCTGATGGCTGGCGTCGGTTCAATTCACCTGTACGAGGGCGGCGTGATCGCTGGCGATTGGGATGGAGGCATCCAATGCTGGGATCTCGAGGGCGAATCCAGGTGGACGGCGAAAACGAGCAACCGCGTATCGGCGATGGCCTGCGGTGGCGATGTGTTGTACGCGGTCTGTGGGCGCGATCTCACCTGCCTTTCTCTGGCCGATGGGTCGATCCATTGGACGAAGGAATTGGAGGGTAGCAGTGATCTGGTGGCCTGCACGCCGGATGGCTCAATCGTCGTCGCAACCTCCTCGATTTTCGACCTTGAGATGAATGACTTCCTCGAGGCGACCCTGTGGCGCTTTGATGCAGAAGGAGAATTGTTGCGAAAGGATTCGATCAATGAGCGGCCTTGGTCGCTCGAGATGCGCGATGATGGGGTCGCCAGCCTTGGGCTCGGACGGCCCCGTTGCGGCATGGTTCGCGCCGAGGCCGATGGGCTGCATCACACCCCGTTGCCAACCGATGCGCCCGCGACCTGTGGTCTGGCCGGGCGTGACCGGTCGGTCATCGGTCATGCGGATGGCTGTCTGACCTGTATCGAGGAGGGCATGGTACTGGAGGATGCACCCTTCGCCAAACAACCCGGTTCCATCGAGGCTCTCGCCTGCACGCCTCAGGGCTTGCTGGTCGGCGTGGCCATCGAAGCGGGCCCGGTCGGCGCGGGCTTCGGCGCGGGCTTCGGCGGTGCATCGGGCCTTGCGCGCGCTTACGACTCTGATGGCCACATGCGATGGCAGGTCGAGACCACAAAGGGTTGCAATGTCGAACATCTGATCGACGGGCCGGAGGTCCGAGGCGCCGACACGGCTTGGATCGTCACCTTTGATGGAAGCATGGCCAACATCGAGGTACGCGATGAGGGTGAAGGCACGAGCCTGGTTCGTTTTGAGTTCGGTTCACGATTGAATGCGACCGCCTCCCAAGACAACCTTGTCGCCATCGGTTTCGATGATGGCTCTCTTTTCATCCTTGAAGGCGACTTGTTGACCCGACGATTGTCAGAAAATGGTGATTCTGAGCTGGAAGCCCGAGATTCATCCATGGCTGCGAGACTTCGAGCGCTGCGAAATTGATCATATTCACAATAATAATTACATCCACTTTGGAAACTTCCACTGGAAAAAGGGGTTGGAAGGACCCGATTCGGGTGGAAAATAACCAATAATAGGGAAAGGTTTATCGACCATGGACTGCCAGAAGAAAGTTGCCGCTCCCGAGGAGTGGTGTCGGAGGGTGCCCAGCATCCCCGGCAGGCCCCAGCCCACAAGGGACCCAATTCGGGAAACGGCGGTGGGCCATCAGACCCTGTGAAAACGGGGCGAGATGGGGTGTGTGGATTGATTGAGAGATCGGTGCCACAGACCCGCAGGAGACGAAAATCACACGCTTCGGTGTGTGAGAAGACTCACCTGTGAACGTGTGCGAGAGCTGGGCTTGAGCACACACCGACACCTCGGTGTCGGAAAACACAGGAGAAACGTCTGTTCGAAAGAACGGGGAAAGACATGGGAGGAACGCCCGACGTCGACAATTTGGTCGAATGAAGCGGAGAAGGGAATCACTGGAAGCCGAAAGGTGACCTCAGGGACCTGGAACCGGTGAATGAAGCCACAACAGTCGGCTTGAGCGAGCCGACCGAGACGATCCCTCATGACATAGCATCCTGTGCAGGTTGAACGGGAAGGCAGCAATGCCCGACCGCGACTGCCGGGGGACGGAGGACGCTGCAGTTGAATCCGACCCTGGAATGGCGAAGGATCGAAAGAACTGGAACCGGACCGAAGGGGGAACAGGGGTGATAGCGATATCACTTGCTGCTCCAGGGTGGAACCAAAGCCGAAAGGTGGCGGGGAAACCCGGAGGAGGGATGCGAACCGAAAGGAACGCGTCTCACCGAATGGACGCTGACACGGAGCAATCTGTGACGGGAACCAAAACGGAGGAAGGTGCTCACGGCACTGGACGAAATGGAGGGAAGCGAGTCGGGAAACCGACCCGAGCGTTCAGAGGGCAGGACCGGTGCGAAAGCATCGCGTCCTCCCGACCGGGAACTGGAACACACCTTCGGGTGTGGAAAGGAACTCGGATGCGGAGGCTGGCTGGCAGAGGAAAGGTCCACAAGATCCCAATCTGCCAGCCAGCACTCCCAACTTCCTCTCTCGAGGACTGGCCGGCCTTCCTCCCAATTCACCTTTTGATGATTGCGAACGCCACGCGTTCCAATGTGGCGAATTATTGTGTCCGCGACAATCGCCGGGGCCTCATTTTCAGACTCCAGTCATCTCTTCGGGGCGAACCCATTCATCGAATTGCGCATCTGTGAGCAAGTCGAGTTCAATCGCTGATTCTCGGAGGGTGAGATTCCTCTCGTGGGCATTCTTGGCGATCTTCGCCGCATTGTCATAGCCGATGTGGTCATTGAGTGCTGTCACGAGCATGAGTGAATTCTCAAGATGATTCTGGATGGCCGCCTCATTCGCCTCGAGTCCGGTTACACACCTGTCGGTGAATGCACGACAGGTATCGGCCAGCAGCCGAACGCTGTGAAGGAGATTGTGAATCATCATCGGCTTGAATACGTTCAACTCAAAGTGACCTTGACTTCCACCGATTGTGATGGCGGTGTGATTTCCCATGACCTGACAGCAGACCATCGTCATCGCCTCGGCCTGGGTCGGATTGACCTTGCCTGGCATGATGGACGAGCCTGGCTCATTCGCGGGAAGTGAAAGTTCGCCGAATCCACAGCGCGGCCCGGAACCCAACCAACGGATGTCATTGGCGATTTTCATGAGACTGGCGGCGAGGGTGTTCAATGCTCCACTCGCTGCGACGACCGCATCGTGTCCAGCCAACTGCGCAAATTTGTTCGGTGCCGTGACGAATGGCAATCCAGTCTTCTCTGCGATATGGCCTGCAACGATGACAGCAAAGTCGGGATGGGTGTTCAGTCCTGTGCCGACCGCCGTGCCTCCCAGCGCCAATTCGAATAGATCTTCAAGTGCGAATTCAATTCGCCGAAGATCAGCGTCAAGCATGGCGACATAGCCTCCAAATTCTTGACCGAGTGTCAATGGCACGGCATCCATCAAGTGCGTTCGACCGATCTTGACGATGTTGGCAAAGTTGTCAGCCTTGGCCGCCAATGCATCCCGGAGATGGCGGACTTGAGGGAGTAGATTGTGGGTGATGTCCTCCGCACCCGCAATGTGCATCGCTGTCGGAAACGTATCGTTGGAGGATTGCGCTTTGTTGACATGGTCATTCGGGTGGACGGGTGATTTGCTGCCGAGCACACCACCTGATATTTCGATGGCACGATTGGCGATGACCTCGTTGGCATTCATGTTTGATTGAGTGCCGGAGCCAGTTTGCCAAATGCGCAGCGGAAAATGGTCGGCCAATGCGCCGGTGATGACCTCTTCCGAAGCTTCGATGATGAGGTCGGCAATCGTACCATCGAGTGTACCGAGTTGCTTGTTGGTCCTTGCTGACGCTTGCTTCAGGATGCCGAATCCTCGCACGACACCACTCGGCATCGTATCCTCGCCGATGTCGAAATTGATCAGAGATCTCGCCGTTTGGCAGCCATAATATCGATCCGCGGGGACATCCAATTCACCCATCGTATCGGCTTCAATGCGGACATCTCCATGGGTGGCGGGTGCCGAGCGGGGGCCGGTGGCGACGTGCGGAGTCGTGGCTTGGCGCCCTTCCAGGCCATCTTGAATCATCTTCGCGATGGTCGCGCTTCGCCCGTCTTTTCGCCCCTTTCCGACCTTCCGATCGAGACGCTTCGCCAAGTCTTCTGGAATGCTGATGCTCATGATGCGGCGGTCTCCCGCGCGGTGCTTCGCCATGGCCTTCGGAATTGTAATTAGTTAATAAGTAAGTCGGAGGGGGCCCCGAAATCATCACTCAACAACGCTTGACGGTGACGATTTGTACCGGTTCGACCGGACGATCGCCCGTGCCGGTTCGCACGCCTTCGATGGCCATGACGACCTCCATGCCCGCCGTGACCTTGCCGAAGACGGGATGCTTGGAGGGCGTGCTTCCATCGAACCAATCAAGGAAGGAATTGTGAACGGTGTTGACGAAGAATTGCGACCCGCCACTGTTGGGGCGGCCGGTGTTGGCCATCGATAGGGTGCCTGGCTCATTGCTGAACTTGGCATCTGCGGGAAACTCATCCTGCACCTCGTAACCGGGTCCTCCCGTGCCGCAACGAGAACTGTTCGGATCGTTGCTGTTCGGGCAACCGCCCTGGAGCATGAAGCCCTTGATGACGCGGTGGAAGTGCAAGCCATTGTAGTAGCCCTTGTCGGCGAGTTCGAGGAAATTACCCGCGGTGATTGGCATGCTGTCAGTGAATAGCTCGATGGTGATGTCACCCTTGCTCGTCGTCATCAGGACTTGTGTCATGGCCTGCACGCCCCGCTCCCGGTTCTTGAGCCTGTGCCCACAGAGGCTCAGAGTTTGAACCGGGGCACGAAGCCGAGAACTTCTCTGAAATA
>Ga0302119_10001294_pt1 | contig 11304 bp, 10 predicted proteins | sample AG5_Tmax_MG_FD_203114 | JGI IMG/M metagenome (GOLD analysis project Ga0302119, IMG submission 203114) | Marine microbial communities from Western Arctic Ocean, Canada - AG5_Tmax | ecosystem: Environmental > Aquatic > Marine > Oceanic | place: Canada: Western Arctic Ocean | collected 2017-10-01
GCGAGGTATTCAACCCGGACTACCAGCCATGGACGGGTGGCGGACATCACTTCTCGTTCTTGAACCAACCAGTGGCAGCGGAACACAACTTCCACATGTTTTGTACGGCCTTGTTGCCGTTACTGACGTCGCATCAGGGCTCTCTGCTACAGCTCGACGAGATTCGAAGTGGATTTTCGGAAATGATGCAAGCGCAAATGGAAAAGATGTGGGCTGCCAAACTCGGACTCGGTGCTTTTCACGCGGAGTTGTACAGTGAACTTAAAACGCTGATGGTGCAAACTCCTGTCGATTACACCATCTTCTTCCGTGAACTTTCGGGAGTACCTGACGACATTGATCCACTCAAAAAAAGCTTCTACATGGGCTTGAAGAGCGCCATGGCTTCAATGCACTCGACCTACGCGGCAGACCCCGAAGCCATGGACAAGCGCTGGTCCGAGTGGCTGACTAAATGGAAATCACTCATCGGCATTGCCAGCATGGACGCGGGGAATGCTGCTGCACCGCGCTCCCGTGAGGAGATCTCCAGGCAGATGAACCTCGTCAACCCAAAATACAGTTTGCGAGAATGGTTTGTTATGCCTGCGTATAAGCAAGCGACGGCGGGGAACTACTCTCTAGTTCGAGAGCTACAGGAAGTCATGACACAGCCATACGCCGAGCAGTCCAAGGACATGGAGGAAAAGTACTATAGGCTGAAGCCGTCAGAGTTCTTTGAGGTCGCTGGAGTGTCGCATTTGAGCTGCTCATCGTGATTTTTCAAAAACGAACCGACCTTGTTGAAGGAGAGGCTTCTGTCGAAGAGGTGGTCGTCGCCTACCACGAGTGGACAAAGCGCGACTTTCACCGCTACGCTGCGCTACTACGAAAGAGTTGCTGCATAAGTTATTCGGTGGGATATACCAGCGGGAGAGGCGTGTTCACCACTAGAGAATTTGGTTCACTTGTAAGGGTTTCGAGACGAAAAGTGACCCATTCAGGCATCGGCTGATTTTTTACACCTTACGGACGTTCAGTTGAGTGGACTACAGATTTCTTCCGCTAGGTACGCGGAAAAAAATGAATAGCTTCTTTCTCCTCTCGATGTTTTCTCTATTGGCCTTGTCATGTCGGTATGAACCTTAGAAATAGGGCTACCGCAATGAGACAAATTGGTCAAAAAACCAAGGCCCTCTTAATGGCTCAAAAAATAACCGCCCAGCACAAGGCTAGGCGGTCTGTTTGGCTCCTCGAACAGGGCTCGAACCTGTGACAAGCTGATTAACAGTCAGCTGCTCTACCAACTGAGCTATCGAGGAATTTAAGCGGAGAAGTATAGCCCGTCTTTGGGGGCCTGACTAGGATGCTTTCATGATGGGACCCAAGGTAGTATTGGTGGCGCCGGAGATACCGGCCAATGTTGGTTTTGCCGCCCGCGTATGTGCCAATTTCGGGGTGCGCGAATGGTTTCAAGTGGGTGGCTGCGTTTTACAGGGCTCCGAGGCGGAAAAAACAGGCGCTCCAGCTCGCCCGCAATGGGAAACCCTCCAGCGTGTGGACACCTTGGTCGACGCCCTTGCTGACACCACTCATGTAGTGGGTTTTACGGCACGGGCCGGAGAGCATCGGCAAGCCCAATCTGCCCATCAGCTTTCTAAGTGGCGCCAAGCCTGGGGTGCCGACGCCCGCGTGGCTTTTGTATTCGGCCGTGAGTCGCGCGGTTTAGAGACCAGCGAAGTGGCGTTGTGCTCCAACCTAGTTTTCATCCCTACTCACGGGTTGAGCAGTATGAATTTGTCGCACGCTATAGCCGTGGCCTTATTCGCTTGGCAAGTCGGGGATGCCAGACCCGATACCTTGTTGCACGCATCCGACGGCGCCGAAGTCACCCCTTCTTGGGCGAGCCAAGATTCTCGTCAAAGGCTCTTTTCAAAAGTGAAAAACTTAGTACTGGAAAGTCAGTACCAAGACCGTCGTGATGAACTTGCCGACACTTTGCAGAGGCTTTCCTCCTTACCCTTAGAAGCGCGGGATGTGCGCGTTCTAGAAAGTCTTATTCGGCATGCACGCTGGAGCCAAGCACCGCGCTGAGGCTGGCAATGCGGGCAAGAAGTTCCTGGGGTCGGACGGGTTTTGCCAAATAATCATCCATGCCTGCTTTGAGGCAGAGTTCGCGGTCTTCGGCAAAAGCGTTGGCCGTCATCGCTAGGATTGGGGTATGGTTTTCCGAGTCTTTTTCCCAAGCGCGAAACCGTTCCGCGACTTCCACGCCATTCATGATGGGCATTCGCATGTCAAGCAAAATGAGGTCGTATTGAGTTTTCTTTGCCATCGCTAATGCAGCGGATCCATTGCTTGCCCATTGCACCGTATGTCCGGCCTTTTCCAAAACACGAATGGCCAATTTCCTGTTCACCGGATGATCCTCGGCAAGAAGAATGTGCAGGGGGGCGTCGGCGGAAGAGGAGTTCGATTCTTCTTTTGTTGCCACGCTTTGCCCTCCCCATTCGTGAAGTAAATCACGAATTTGGTTTCTGTGAAGAGGTTTTTGAATGACAGCATATTGATTACTCTGTGTTTCTCCTAATCCAGAACATAGAGCCACTTGGGGAGGGCTTGCCAAACTTTTGAACACACTGGGAAGCAAATCCTCTGCTTGCAAACCACCCAAGGTGGAGGCGCAAAACAAGTAGTGTAAACTTTGGCCGTCGGCTTCATGGTTTTGAAGTACTAACTTTGCGGACGACGCATCTTGCACCACACTGCTGGGTACACCAAGAAATTCAAGACGGCGCTTGAGGGTCCACGCCGATGCCGCGTGGGGCTCCACAATCAAGGCCTTCTTTCCAAGGAGAGGGTGTCGGCGCGCGGGTTCGGGGGCGTCGGCCATATCAAGGGGAAGCCAGAAGCGGAATTGACTTCCTTTTCCAGGTTGGCTTTCTACCTTAATGTCTCCACCCATGAGCGTAAGCAGTTGATGCACAATGGCCAATCCCAAACCGGTTCCGCCGAAGCGTCGGGTGGTGGAAGCGTTCCCTTGAGAAAACGCTTGGAACAAACGGCCCATTTCTTTTTCATTCATGCCCACGCCGGTGTCGGAAATTTCACAAACAAGAAGTTCTCCTTGCTCACCGCCCGTGGTGACGGTCATGACCACTTCCCCTTGATCCGTGAATTTCATTGCGTTGCCCAAGAGATTATTCACAACCTGACGGAGACGACCTGAGTCTCCCGTTGCTCGCGAGGGGAGTGCTGGGTCCAGTTCCAAGACAAGAGCTACTTGCTTTTGCTTGGCGGTTCCGGCGAACAAATCTGCTGTGCCTTCGAAGAGTCCAGGAAGGTCAAAGCCGACGGACTCCAATTCCATTCGACCTGCTTCCATTTTGGACCAGTCCAAAACTTCATCCAAAATTCCCAAGAGGTTTTTTGCGCTGTCTCGGATGGTGCGCGCTAAATCATCTTGATCCGCGTTGAGCTCCGAATCCACTAAAAGGTCGGAGAGGCCCAGAATGCCATTCATGGGCGTGCGGATTTCATGGCTTAAATTGGCCAGGAAGTCCATTTTTGCCTGATCGGGGTTATCCGCCGACCGGAAGCGATTGTGCAGGTTCATTTTGGGGCATTTTGGGGGAGGAGTCTGCTTTTATCGGCAAGATTTCCTTCTACCCTGAAGCCCCAGGGACCCGCTTTTCCCCTTATTTTTTACCGGCCGCTGCGTAATCCAACAGGAGGCTCAGCCGGTCTCTCATCTCTTCGCGGGAAACAATCATGTCCAACTGCCCTTTTTCCAGGAGAAACTCAGAGCGCTGGAATCCTTCGGGCAAATCTTGGCGAATGGTGTTTTGAATCACGCGCGGGCCCGCAAAGCCGATGAGTGCCTGCGGTTCGCCAATCATGATGTCACACACGCTGGCAAACGAAGCCGTGACGCCGCCGGTGGTGGGGTTGGTCATGATGGATACGGAGAAGCCGCCGTTTTTACGGAAACGCTGCAAGACCGCACAAGTCTTGGCCATTTGCATGAGAGAGATGGCGCCTTCATGCATGCGCGCCCCGCCTGATGCCGAGAAGATGAAAACGGGGAGGCCTTTTTCCTGAGCGAGTTCCACCGTTCGCGTAATTTTTTCGCCGACCACTTCTCCCATGGATCCGCCCATAAAAGAAAAGTCAATGATGGCGATGGCAACCGCGTGTCCTTTGACCTCACAGAGGCCGGCCAGGCAGGCGTCGGCGTTGCCGGTTTTCTTTTGTGCCTTCTCAATTTTTTCTGAGTAGGGGATGCTGTCAACGAATTGAAGACGGTCTTGAGGCGCGAGGTCCGCAAAATACTCCTGGAAGGTGCCCGGATCCGCCGTGATCTCCATGCGTCGTTGCGCATTGAGGGTGTGATGGAATCCGCAGCTGGTGCAAATATTTTGATTTGCAACCAACTCTTTGGTGTAGATCATGGTTCCGCAGGAGGAGCACTTGCTCCAAAGCCCGCCGGGCATGTCCTTCTTTTTGCGTCCGAGGCGCCAAGCCATGTTTCTATTTTAGCGGAAGGATGGCTTCGGCCATATTTTCTGCCCCAAAAAGATAGGAGCCGGCCACGAGGACGTCGGCGCCTGCTTCCTTGCAGAGGACGGCGGTTTGTGCGTTGACCCCGCCGTCAATCTGGATATCTCCCGTCCAGCCCCAGTCGCGGAGCTGGCGGACCTTGCTGAGGGCTTCGGGCATAAAACTCTGGCCCCCGAAGCCCGCGTGTACTGTCATGACTAAAACCATGTCTAGCTCAGCGAGGTGTGGCCGGAGGGGCTCTACACCACAAGGCGGGTTGACAGCCACGCCGACGCGACAGCCAGTGGCCTTGAAAGCCGCCAGAGTTTCCTCAAAGTTGTCCTGGGCGGCTTCATAGTGAAAGGTGAGGATGTCGGCGCCGACGTCAGCGTACTTTTGCGCCCATTCAGCCGGGTTTTCAATCATCAAGTGGACGTCAAGCGGAATATTTGCCCTGCGTTTGATGTCCTTGATAATGGGGGGGCCAAAGGTAAGGTTAGGGACGAAATGGCCGTCCATGACATCGACATGGTGCCAGTCCGCGCCGGCCGCTTCCGCGCGGGCCAGTTCTTGCTCTAGGCGGGAGAAGTCACAGGCGAGAAGAGAGGGGGCGATGCGCACGGGAGGCATGCGGAAACTATACTTTTGCCGTGAGTTCGAATCTTCCACCTCTTCTGTTGGATTTCATGACCTGGGCTGAGAACAATCCAGCCAAAGGTGCCGTGGCCTGTCTGTTGGTGCTGGCCGTGGGGCTCTGGGTTTTGCGGCGTACGCTCAAAGTGTTTATTGGCCTTGTTTTGATTTTGGCTGTTTTGGTAATTGGCTCTTACTTTTTTGTGGGTGGCAAAGAAACCAATGCGTTCATTCGCGACGGTGCTCGCGACGGTTTGGATAAGGCCGAAGAACTACAAGAAGGACTTCGTGAAGAAATTCGCGAAGAATTACTTAGGCCTGTAGAGCAGTAATTCCGGGCAAAGCTTTTCCTTCGAGCAATTCCAAAAACGCGCCACCTCCGGTAGAAATGTGCGTCATGCGGTCTTGTACTCCGTTTCGTTTAATAGCGGCTACGGAATCACCACCCCCGACAATACTGACGCACTTGCTTTCTGCTAAAGCAAGTGCAATGGCCGACGTCCCGTGGCTAAAGGCATCCATTTCAAAAACACCCATGGGACCATTCCAGACCACTGTGCCGGCGTTTCGAATGGCGGCGGTGTAGGCCTCGCGCGTGACCGGGCCAATGTCCAAGCCCATGCGTTGCTCTGGAACATCACCACTGACAACTTTGACGTCCGTGTTTGGTTCAAAAGATTTGGCGGCAAGGTGATCTACGGGAAGAAGGATATCCACACCATTTTGTTTGGCCTTTGCCCAAACTCTCTTGGCGGTTTCCACACGATCTTCTTCCACGAGTGATTTTCCGACGCCTTGGTTGAGCGCTTTCAAAAAAGTATAGGCCATGCCGCCGCCAATTAAGATGGTGTTTACCTTTTCAATCAGGTTTTCCAACAAGGGCATTTTGTCGGATACTTTGGCACCACCTACGATGGCCAAAACAGGTTTGGCCGGATTGCCCATGGCTTTTTCAAAGGCTTCCAATTCCTTGTCTACTAAAAGACCCGCAACGGCAGGTTGAAGGCGCGCGGGTACGCCTACCGTGGAGGCATGGGAGCGGTGGCAAGTACCGAAAGCATCTTGAACAAACACGTCGGCATAGGAAGCAAGTTTTTCTGCCAGGCCCGCATCGTTTTTTGTTTCACCCGGTTCAAAGCGAAGGTTTTCAAGAAGAAGGACCTCCCCAGGTTTGCAAGCCGACGCCATGGCATCAGCTATTTCTCCAACGACTTCGGGGCATGCTTTGACCGCAATCTCTTCACCAAGGAGTTCCTGGAGGCGTGCGGCCACGGGAGCCATACGAAGTTCTTCCACAATTTCACCGCCGGGCCGGCCCAAATGCGAAGCGCAAATGACCGCCCCACCTGCGTTCAGGATGTGCTGAATCGTGGGCAGAGCCGCGGCAATGCGTGTGTCATCACCAATGACGCCGTCCTCCAGGGGGACATTGAAGTCCACGCGCACGAAGGCACGTTTTCCAGAAAAGTCAACGTCGGCGAGACCTTGTGTCATAACGCGTTCGTTAGAGGGCGCAGGAGCGCGCAATCAAATCACAAACGCGGTTGGAGTAACCCCACTCGTTGTCATACCAAGAAACTACTTTTACCATGTTGGCGCCAAGCACCATGGTGGATTGCGCATCAAAGATGGAGGAGTGTGGGTTGCCTAAGATGTCTGAGGAGACCAGCGGATCTTCACTGTATTCCAACACTCCTTTCATAGGGCCATCGGCAGCGGCTTTTATGCAAGCGTTGACGTCTTCTACGGTTACTTTTTTGCCGAGCACCGCAACAAGGTCAACCACGGAGCCAACAGGAACAGGGACGCGCATACTCATGCCGTCTAGTTTTCCGTTGAGCGCAGGAAGAACTTTACCGACGGCTCGTGCGGCACCGGTGCTTGTAGGAATGATGTTGACGGCGGCCGCGCGTGCGCGACGAAGATCTCCGTGGGGAAGATCCAGAATGGATTGATCGTTGGTGTACGCGTGCACGGTGGTCATGAGACCGCGTTCGATTTCAAAAGAATCATGCAGAGCTTTAGCCAATGGCGCAAGGCAGTTTGTGGTGCAACTGGCGTTGGACAAAATACGTTGGTCGGCGGTGAGTGAATCATCATTCACACCAAGAACGACCATATTGTCAATTTCATCTTTGGGTGGCACCGTAAGGAGTACCTTCTTTGCGCCGGCGTCTAAGTGCTTCGAGCATGCTTCGCGGGTTGCAAAAATTCCAGTGGCTTCCACAACAAAATCAATGCCGAGATCGCCCCAAGGGAGTTGAGCGGGGTCACGCTCCGCCAAAGTCTTCACGGACTTGCCGTTGACGAGCATTTCTCCCTCGCCGACTTCCACGGTGCCGTCAAAACGGCCACTCATGGAGTCATAGCGAAGAAGGTGCGCCAAAGTTTTGGCGTCCGTGAGATCGTTGATAGCGACCACTTCAAAGTTGTCGCTATTTTGCATGATGCGGAAAACATTCCGACCGATGCGGCCGAAACCGTTGATGGCAATACGAATGGCCATGGGATTATTTTGGGTTAGGGGTGGAAAAGCCCAGAATGGGGCTTCCCCAGAAGGGGGGAAGAAGAGATTCTAGAGCCGTGGACATCAACAAGGTAGCCTTGGCTTGCTCGGGAGGAGCAGACAGCACTTATCTCGCAAGAGAGGTTTTGGCTGGCCGGATTTCCGCGCCGAAGGCCCGTGTTTGGGTGGTGGATCATGGCCATCGGGCTGGTTCCTTGGCCGACGCCCAAGAGGCGGTTGCGCTGTACGAGGAGATGGGTTTGCCCGCAGAGGTTCTGTCCGTGATTTCTGCTGATGCCACAGAAAACTCTTTGCGAAATGCGCGTTATCAGGCTTTCGAGCAGGCGGCTCAGGTACAAGGCGTAGGCATGGTCTTATTAGCCCATCAGGCCGATGATGTGGCAGAAACGGTACTTTTGCGGATTTTACGGGGCACCGGGCTTCGCGGTTTGGCCGGAATCCCGAAAGAGCGTCAATTGGATTCCGGCTTATGGATTCGCCGTCCGCTTCTTGGGGTCCGTCGGCAGAAAATTCGCGAAGCACTGGTGGAGTCGGGGCAAAGATGGTTGGAGGATCCCACCAATGCTGACGTTTCCGTGGCGGCCCGGAATTGCCTTCGCCATGAAGTCATGCCAGCCTTGGCAAAAATTTCGACAGGGGACCCTGTTTTGGCTGTTTTGCGGTTAGCAGGTGAGGCGGGAGAGTGGAATGAGTGTCTCCAAGAACTTTTGGAGTCGGCAGGACCTTGGAAGGATCTGCCGTCCTATCTCCGACGCCAATCTCTTGCGCAAAGGCTTCGGGGGCTTGGAGAAACAGTCAGTCCCGCGCGGCTGGTGGATTTAGAGGGGGCGTTATTGCGAAAGGGATTTGCCAAGCCCACGGCAGACATCACATGGAAAATTTAAGGGACCGGCCAGAAAGGTCGGCTGGGTCGGATTTCAATGCGGTTCCAAAGAGCAATGGTGTCGTCATCTACGTCAATGGCTAAGGACCCAGAAAGAGTTTCAAGGTCAAAATCTTCCGGAAGTGCAAGAGAGTTCGTTCCGTTGATGGTGATATTGGCCTTTCCATCTTCGTGGACGGAAATTTCGAATTCAATCTTTTCCTTATGTGGAAAGCGAACGCCACCGACTTGATCGTGAATTTTGAGGGCGGTCCCCGCATTGACATCAGTTTTGAACTTGACCAAATCAAATCTCGCAACATCTTCTTCTCGGTTATTCGGATTGGGTCCAAACAAAATAGCTGCCTTCGGGATTTGTCGAAGATTAAGCCCAAAATTTAAAAGCGCCCAGGATCCATCGACTTGCACGCTTCCCCGAATGTCGTAGGGGGGGGTCAAATCACGAAGGCTTTGAATGTTCGTGAGCTCATAGCCGGGCCGAGCACGGCCTTCCGGATTATTGATGAGCATGCCGTCTTCTCCGAAGGTGACGAGATCTGTTGTGAGACTGGGCGTAATGTACTGGCGATTACTCTCTGGGCCTTTGGCATAAGCATTCTGCCACATGCGAAGGTCGGCTTCCGAAAGATCGGCGGCCGTTGGTTCATCATCCGCATTTTGGGTCTTTTGGATATGCTCTTGAAGAGCGGCCACATTCATTTGAAGAACTTCCATGCCATGGGTTGCGAACAACATTGCCATGACAGGGAAACCGGCATCTAAGGCATCTCCGCAAGAAGTTTCGAGTTGAGAAATTGCAAGTTTCGTTGGCTCCACATAGTGCTTGAGGTAATCCTTTCCGCCGTTTTCCTTGAGCCAAGCTTCTGCTTCTTCGGCCTCTTCTGTTTTCCCGGCCGGCCAAACTTTTTCCCAATGACGAATCATCCAATATACGCTGTCTGCCTCGCGTCCTTCCCCCGCATTGGAAAGCGCAAGCAATCGGTATGTCTCTGAATCCTGAGCTCTTTTCTCATCCGCTTGCTCCGCAGTAATTCTTGCTCGTTCATAATCGTCAGCAAGGATGTACCCACGACACCGCGCTTGGAGGACGTCGGCGAACTCAATTCCCATCATCTCTTGCTCTGCGTAGAGGGATTCATTGAACTTCCTCCAGCGCTTTTCAAAGGCATCCCAATCTTGCACGTCGGGATCATTGATATCTTCCACAAAATATTCTTTCGCAATTTCAAAGGCGTAATACCGATCACCTTCACAGCCACGCTCCGCAAAATGCGCGAGGTATTTCAAATATGCATCCTTGTACACCAATTTCCCCGCTTTTCGAACTTCTTTATAGTCATCATGAATACGGCCATCGTCGGTGTAAGCCACGCCATAAACCCGCCGGTCATTTTCTTCATAGTTGAGTAAGAAGTAGACCAAAGCCCATCCATAGGGGTAGTAGTGCCCTTCATAAGACCAAGAGCCATCGGCCGGAGAGACGTTTCTTGGGTGGGCAATGAGATCCTCAAGGGAATGCCGATTCGGACTTCTCTCTAAGTTGTACCAACTACGTAATCGTTGCGCGGCCGGCGCATTCTTCACAATGGTCCCGTCGGCTTTGATGACACAACCTTCAAAATAACAAGAAGTACCCTCATTCAACCAACAAGGGGGCTGGTGCCGACTCTTCGTCAGCAAGCTCATGAATTGATGACTCGCTTCATGGAAGAGGGTTTTCCATAAAGAATCCATGGTGTAACCTTCTTCATCATATGAACGGTCATAGGCAACCACTGTTTTCAGGCCATCCACCCAATAACCGCCGACGCCCCGACTAGGCATGGAGCGCCCCAAAACTTTTAAGGTCATCCGGTCAAAGTCCGACCGCTTTCGCATGGCGTAAATTTTCGCCTTCGCCTTTTTCTTGTAGTCGTACACGGACCGATAAAACTCATTCACCTGATCCATTGCTGATGCGGCAGTCTCAGCAAACTCCCAGGAGATGTTCGTGTAAAGGTCGTAGTGTTTCGTCTTCCGCTCAAAGGGATTTTCCCAATGCTCGTGTTTCGCATTTTCTTTGGCCAACCATTTTTCGGATTTCCGACGGATACTAGCTGCGGCAAAGGCACCGCCCGACAATTCTTGACCTGCTTTATCGGCTAGTTTTGCATAAGATTTGTCCAGTTTCTTGTCTGATGGATTCAGCGCCAAAAGTCGATCCATCAGATGGCCCGCAAGTCGGAAGTATTTTTTGCTACTCGCTTTTTTTGCAGCGTTAACGACGGAATTTTCCCACGTTTCCAAAATGAGATTGTCTTGATTCCAGCCTTCCCAAATGGCCTCTAAACCCGCCGAGTTTTTTAGCGCCTCGGTGATCTTCCCCGTGTACTTTCGATTCCAAAAAGCCCATTTTCCCCAGCGTAATTGCCCAACTTCGTCTTCCGCTTCCTTGGCAATTTTCCGCATCAAATCATAGCCGTCCACGGAATAGGAGTGGCTTCCTAGAACCCGAAGTGCGGTTTCTCTTGCACCCGCAAGGTCACCGGAAACCAGCAAGCGGCGGGCGTCGGTGAACGGGTCCTCTTCTTCTAGAAAAAAGGACGGTGCGAGAGGCGTCGGTGATGTTGGCGCAGGGAGTGCGCTGAGCAACAGGGTTGTGAAAGTGAGAAGACAGAGGGTGAAGCGAAGCATGACTGTCTACAGTCTATACCTCCCCAAACCGGCTAGCTTAAAGGTGAGAAGCTTCTCTTGCGGAGAGTTT
>Ga0302119_10001295_pt1 | contig 11296 bp, 5 predicted proteins | sample AG5_Tmax_MG_FD_203114 | JGI IMG/M metagenome (GOLD analysis project Ga0302119, IMG submission 203114) | Marine microbial communities from Western Arctic Ocean, Canada - AG5_Tmax | ecosystem: Environmental > Aquatic > Marine > Oceanic | place: Canada: Western Arctic Ocean | collected 2017-10-01
CTGCTGGGACTGATCGCCCCACTGGTTACTCTGACGGGCATCGTTGCAGGTCAACCAGCGGCTGGCGCCATCTTAGTGCTGGTGCTCTACCCGCTTGTGGATCTCGCCCTGGCCCGACCCGCACCAGCACGGGCAGCGCGTACGGATAGGCAAGACCTTTCGCTGCTGCTTTATATACACGTACTGTTTCACACCAGCGTCATTGTGGTGCTGTGCTGGCGTGCCGCAGTCGATGGTAATACGGCCGCCACCTGGGTCGCTATGCTCAGTGTTGGGATCAACAGTGGCTCGAGCGGCATCATCGTGGCGCATGAACTGGGCCACAGTTCTGCACGATCAATCAATCACTGGCTCGGACGCTGGAATCTGCTGCTGACGCTTTATCTGCATTTCACGATTGAGCACAATCGCCATCATCACCCGGCGGTTGCGACCGACACCGACCCGGCAAGCGCGCCGCGAGAACGCAACTTCTGGCAACAACTGGCATACACCCTCCCTGCCCAGTTTAAGAGCGCCTGGTTACTCGCCGGGCGTAGTGGGTCGCAGCAACGTTTCAACCCGCTACTGCGCGGTTTACTGCTCCAGAGTATCCTGGTCATCGGCATATGGCAGGGGCTGTCGGGCAGCGTCGCTTTGGCTTTTGTCGGCCAGGCGCTGATCGGCATCTTCATGCTGGAATACGTCAACTACATCCAACATTACGGGTTGCGCCGCGAGCGAGGCACTCCGGTGACAGCGCAGCATTCCTGGCAGACAGAGGCACGCTGGTCACGCTGGACACTGCTGGAATTAACTCGCCATCCTGCACACCACCTGCACCCGGGTCGGCATTTCTGGGCGCTACAACCTTGCCCCGATGCACCCACACTCCCTGCGGGCTACTACGCCCTGTTCTGGCCGGCGTTGATTCCCCCATGGTGGCGTCGACTGATGGACCCCTTGCTGGAACCTGGCAACAGGCCCCAGTGACCCGCGGATACGCTTTGGCTGGGCACTTCATTTGCGCCATGACAGTAGTGACAACTGTTCCGCCTTTTCTGGCACAACCAGCACTGGCTCACTCGGGTACGATTTGCGCCAGGCCCGTGGCGAGCCCCGGGTAACGGATCACGGCTCCCAGGTGTTCGCGCATCAGGGTGTTATCTATGCGCTTGGACTCAGCCAGGTAGGAGCGCATCTCGGGGCTTAACTGCGAGTGCGCCGTCTCGGCATCGATCACTGGCGGGCGGGGAAGGCCAACTGCATCGGCAACCCGAAAGAAAAAGTCAGTCATGGTAGAGGGATGCCCGTCACTGATGTTGTAGACCGAACGTGGTTCACCGATCCGCGCGGCTGCGAGACAGGCGCGGACCAGATCTTCGACGTGTATCCGGTTGCTCCAGGGGCAAAGCGCCGGCGCGAGCGCCGGCTGCCTGGTCCGTAACCGCTTCAGCGGCAATTTACCCGGACCGTAAATGCCCGGCACCCGAAGCACCACCAGCGCTATCCCCAGGGCATCACACCAATCGCGCATGACGATCTCGGCATCCACACGTCGCCGTGCACGATCCGTTCGCGGCGCCAGCGCTTGCTCCTCAGTTACCCATGCCCCTTGGCAATCACCGTATACCCCGGTGGTACTGATCAACACTACCCGCGACGGCGCCTGGCCATCTGCCAAAAGACGTGACGTCAGATTTCGCAGGCGCAGATCCTGGCTACCATCAGGCGGGGGCGGTGCGAACCAATACAGCATCCTGTCAGTCACCGGAACCGAAAACGTTATTTCCGTATCAAGGTCTGCACTGACCGCTGCAATGCCTTCAGCACCCAGTACCGCCGCACTGGCCGAGGTGCGTACTACCGCACCTACCGAGCCGCCGTCGTCACGTTCGCGGTGGGCAACCTGTCGGCCGACATAGCCGCAACCGACAAACAAACTCTCCATATGTTTATTGCGAGGATGCGGTCAGAGTACCGGTGGTAACCAAGGTGGCGACGGTGACTTCAGCGCGCTTGCACTTTAGCTGCCCTTTGACATCAGCACTGAGATTGGGTGGGCTGATCACTCCCTGTATGCGTGCCGCCTTAGCCCCAAGCGGGCAGCCGGCATTGTGCAGCCGATTGATGTTGGTATCACTGATCAGGGAACGCAGATCGTTAATCGATGCCTGCAGGCCCCAGTTGCCAGCGTTGTCGACCACACCAATAATCCGTACGCCACGCACTTCGACAAATGCCTGCCCGTCGGCAGTCACTTCAACCGAGATCGGTTCGATACGCTGATCTGTTGCCGAACCAATCGCCACCACATCGGCCGTAGAGGTCAAAGAAAGGGTGCCGATATAGGTACCAGCATAGCTGCCAGTGGCATCACCTCGCGAAACCGAAAGTTCAATACCGCTACTCGATGAGCTTGCGCAACCCACTAATAAGCCCATGCATAAAGATGCGATGGCGCCGACTCGACATACCTGCCGAGAAGATGAAACGCCGCTGATCGATGACAAAAACAAGCGCATGGCGCGCGATCATAACGCATCAGGCAACTGCCCCAACCATACTGCCCTAGAGAAAAATCGACGACTGCACGTGGTACGCGAGACAAGACCACGAGCAGCCTGTGATTGAGCAGCCCCGACAACCGCTGGGCAGCGGACCGGTCTTGGGCCTCGCTGATCTGCACCACGTTATCACGGGGGCCGGGCAGGCGGCCCAGGGTCACCCCCCTATCCCAGGCCCAGCCCACCGGTAATCGGCAGCATCTATCCCACAGAATATTTCTTACCCCCCCACAAAACAACTGCGAGAAACATTCTAGATTTAAAATCAGTTAAATCCTGGATCATAGATCGTCTGATGTGAGATCCTATTTTCAAACAGGAGTTAGAGTAGGACGATGCTGAGTGCGCACCTTAGTTCCCTTCTACATGCCTGCCCGCCGGCGATCCGCGCCGACCCTCGCCACCGGTTATCCGTACTGCCAATGAGATTAGCGTTGGCTGCCGGAACTGTCTTTTGCATGACATCGGGGCTCGGGGCTCGCGAACATAACTTGGAAGAAAATTTAGCACCAACTTCAATATCACAGACAGAGTCGGTAGAGGATACACGTCAACAAGAAAAAGTGCCTTTGGCTAAATCCCCACTCGACCAGGCGTTTGTCGAGGCAGTAAAGAAAACTGCCAAAGATGTCTGGGGGGAAGATGCTTGGAGCAGAAGATTTGGTGCATGTATATGTGTCAGATCCGCCGCGATAACCAATAAAATGAAAAGAGCTGTTGTCGCACAAGGGTTGATCAACGATGCTGTATTTCATGAGGTGCCGATGGCGGACGCAGAAAGTCTTGAGCTTGTCATGTCGTTATGCGAGAAAGAAGGCGATTTAGTGACTGTCGGCTCGGGTGATGAAGAGGCGACACCCGAGCCCATGTCGCTCAAGGAAGCCAAAAAGGTAACAGCCAGCCTGGCAAAGACTGGATATGTTCCACCCCCCAGAACGATTCGGGATATCACCCGCATCCTGGAAGGCAGACGAGAAGAAAGCCTGAACGAGATCGAAAAACTGCGTGCTGTTGCCGACGCAACACCGCCTGACAGTACCAACCAGCGAGAGTTGGCGAATTTCTACCGCACGCGAGCCGATGCTGCGCAGTTGGTTGGCCGCTCAGGACAACAGAGTAAAGATTGCCGACTGGCTGTCGAGTATGGCCGTAGAAGCTATGCGTCAGGTCAAATGCAAGCACGCGAATATGCTGAAATGCTAACGGTAACAGCGGATGCCGAAATGGAGATTGGCTCGGCAATACGGGCGAAAACTCTATTTCAGGAGGCTATCGCTGTCGCTGCTAAAGCGAAATATCCAGAAACAGAACAACTGATAATCCGAATCCTTTTAGTTCACTATTACTTGGATTATGACGATCTCGAGAACGCACAACATCTACTGAATCAGGCGAAGGTAACGTGGGCGAAGGAACAGGAGAACCGGAAGTACTGGGAAGTTGTTACATGGGATGAATTGCAGAGTCAGATCTGGGCCGCCGAAGCACGCCTATTGGCGACCTTCGGAAAACTTGAAGCCGGCGAGGTGCTGTACCGTAAGGCGCTGGAGAATTTTCGCCAACACAAAGATATCCCGAACTACGGCGAGCGCATTCTTATCCCCAAACTCAATCTCAGAGTCCATCTTCGGCACCTATACCTGCTTGGTAACAATCTAATCCGCCAGGGACGTCCGCTGGAAGCTGAGATTATTTGGCGGGAAATGATCTCAGAGTCGGTCAAAGGTTTTGGGCGTTATTCCAACGTCACGGCTGCCGCGACCACCGGATTTGCCAGGACGCTACTGGAACAGGGCCGCTTCGATGAGGCTGGGACACTGGCCGATACAATCCTCGAGATCTGGCGAGCTATCGAAGCGCCCACAAACTCTTTTGCTCTCCAGAAAACCTATCAGTTGCTGGCCGATATTCTGGTCTTGCGCGAAGATTGGGAGGGTGCGAGCGACCTCTACGCATACCTTGAAACCGCGCTTGGTGAGGATCCTATGACTGAGGAGAGGTTGCTCAATCAGAATCCCAGTTACGCCCTGACTTTATTTCGTTCGAACCGTGTGAAGCGCGCCCGTATCGTTCTGGAGCAAACTTACACGGCCAAGCGCCAGGCCCTGGGTTATCAGCACCCGGAGACCGCCGAGTTAGGAGCCCTGTTAGCCGTCATGGAAAATGCTGAGGGCGAACATCAGCAATCGCTACTTCGTTTCAGGGAGACGGTACCCATCCTGCTCAGTCGCGCACAAAGGTCTCGTGATAACGACACTTTGGGAATGGTCTACGAGGCCCGGCTGGCCCTGGTTCTGGAACGATATATTGGCTTACTGGCTCATCTGTACGCCAGAGCTCCCACCTCGACACTGTCCCAAGAGTACCTGTCAAAAGCCTTCGAACTGGCGGACCATGCCCGCGGTCGAACTGTTCAGGGTGCACTCGACAAGAGCAGCGCCCGGGCCGCGGCAAAGGATCCGGCACTGGCCCAACTGATGCGCCGGGAGCAGGATGCACTAAAACAGATCAGCGCCATGCGTGGGTTGCTGTCCGACCACCTTACCCAAGCAAGCGACGAACAGGCCCCAGGTGTGGCCGAGAACTTGAAGACCACCATTAGTCGATTGAGTCAAGCGCGCTCGGCCCTGATGGAAGAAATTGAAGCCAACTTTCCCGATTACGCTGAACTCATCAATCCCACAGCACCATCCCTCGCCCAGGCACGCTCTGTTCTACTGCCAGACGAGGCATTGCTCGCATTCTTTGTCGGCCGGGAACGTTCCTTTGTCTGGGTAGTCAGTAAGACTGGTGCACCGGCTTTCATTGCAATCGAACTGGGGGCAGACGAACTCGGGAGCCAGGTCGATGAGGTTCGTCTGGCACTCGCACCCAACGCAAGCACGCTCCGGGACATCCCGCCATTCGATCTAGGCGTAGCGTATGAACTGTATCAACAACTGCTCGAGCCAGTCGCGCCGGCCTGGTGGCAGAAGAAACATCTGATCATCGTACCGCACCGTGCACTAGGTTATCTCCCGCTGTCGGTTCTCCCAACAAAGGAAATCAAATTGGTAGATAAAAGCGACACATTATTTTCCGGGTACCGGAAAGTTCGCTGGCTAGCACACACGCACAGCGTTACGGTATTGCCTTCGGTTGGAGCCTTGCATACCTTGAGAGCGATGCCTCCCGGCAAGCCAAACCGGCGTACCTTTGTCGGGTTTGCTGACCCTGTATTCTCGACCGAGCAGACCCAGGTGGTGGCGGCACTGCAAGTCAGCGCGGCAACAGCGGCTGAAAGCAAAATTGGGGTACGGGGGGGTTCAATCAAGTTACGAGGCCTGATTAAGGTTGAAAAACTCGAAGAGATGGCCAGCGCTGATCTCAGTGTACTGCCACCGCTGCCAGACACGCGCGAGGAAGTGAACGAGATTGCCCGGGCCCTTCAGGCTGATCCGGATCAGGATGTATTCACCGGTAAGGCTGCAACCGAAACCCGGGTCAAGAGCCTGAACCTTTCAAATTACAGGGTGATTGCTTTCGCCACCCATGGGCTGATTCCGGGTGATCTGGACGGGCTCGTACAGCCGGCCCTTGCGTTATCCTCCCCTGAAGTGGTGGGTGGTGAAGAGGATGGACTGTTGACGATGGGTGAAGTGTTGGGCTTGCAATTGAACGCAGACTGGGTGATTTTATCGGCTTGTAACACTGGTGCTGGTGCGGGGGCCGGGGCTGAGGCCATTTCGGGCCTGGGCCGGGCCTTCTTCTACGCCGGCGCCCGGGCGCTACTGGTCAGCAACTGGCCGGTAGAAACCACGTCGGCCAGAGCTTTAACAACAGGTCTATTCAGGAAACAACTGGCAGACGCCAAACTGAGTCGTGCTGAGGCGTTGAGACAAACTATGGTTGATCTGATTGAAGGACCTGGTTACATAGAACCGCAAACCGGTAAAGTTGCATTCGCCTATGCCCATCCTATTTTCTGGGCACCGTTTAGTCTTATCGGTGAGGGCGGCCGCACTGCCGCTAGTCATTAGAATTGAGCCAAGGCAACTGATCGAACAATGGCAATGAGCGTACTAGCGGGTCGAATATTGAACTTGACTACAGATGCCACTAGCGCTTTTCACGCTCATAACCTCAGCTTTGGGCGCGCATTTTTTGGACTGCTATCATCCCCCCTCCGGTGGACCGATCCTGCAACAGGCAAGCCACGAGGCTTTACCATTTGCGCAACAGCGCCTCGGCGCCTGTTGGCCATCACAGCTTAAGGAGACAAATATGGACGAAGATTCACGCACCCAGCTTGAAGCCGCTGCCTTCAGGGGGCTGGTAGCGCACCTGCAGCAACGCACCGATGTGCAAAACATCGACCTGATGAATCTCGCAGGCTTTTGTCGAAACTGCCTGTCCAAGTGGTACATGGCAGCCGCCCAGGACCAAGGGGTGCCTGTGGATTACGACGCTGCACGGGAACTCGTCTATGGCATGGCCTACGATGAATGGAAGCGTGACTATCAGGGCGAGGCAACTGAACAGCAAAAAACAGATTTCGAAACAACCAAACCGCTACACGCCTCGATCAGCGGCCACCACAAGGCCTGACCCATGACAACCACTCTTGAGGTACAGCAGATTCCCTGCCTTTCGGATAACTACGGCTATCTGGTTCATGACACTGTCAGCGGGCTGACCGCAACCATCGACACCCCCGACACCGGGCCGATCCTGCAGGCGCTGGAAAAAAAAGGCTGGCGGCTGGATTTTATCTTTAACACCCACCACCATGATGACCATGCTGGGGGTAACCTGGCGCTAAAGGAAAAAACTGGCTGCGAGATTATTGGGCCACGTGCCGATGCCGGGCGCATCCCGGGGATTGATCGCCAGGTGGGCGAAGGCGATTCGGTGACGCTGGGGGAGTGGCAGTTCACTGTACACGATACGCCCGGACATACCAGAGGCCATATTGTGTATCACTGCCAACAGGCAGGGGTCGCTTTTGTTGGTGACACCCTGTTTGCATTGGGCTGCGGGCGACTCTTTGAAGGCACACCCGCACAGATGTGGGACTCGCTGCAGAAAATCTTATCCTGGCCGGACCAGACCCTGATCTACTGCGCGCACGAGTACACCCAGGCAAACGCGCGCTTTGCGCTCTCGGTAGAGCCAGGTAATACCGACCTGGTAGCGCGGGACGTCCAGATCAGCGCGGCCCGCGAACGCGGCGAACCCACTGTTCCAACTACGCTGGCGTTGGAGAGAAAAACCAACCCCTTCCTGCGACCTCACAGCTCAAACCTGCAACAGACCGTGGGACTGGTCGGCGCTTCTGATGTCGAAGTGTTTGCCCGCACCCGGGAATTGAAAGACAGTTTCTAACCTTATCAGGCATGAGTCTTGCTCTACAAAACGCTACAATTCAAACGCTATTGATAAGAATCAGGTGTTGAATAACTTTGCTCGACACCTGATCTCTTGGCATACCGCCAGCAAAAGCCTCGCCCAAGTCGGATCTGAAAAAGGATTTCGCATGTCAAATTACATTGCACGTTATGGCAGGCCTGATGGTTCAGGGTGAGCAGCACCTCGGCATTATGCTGGGGGCATCTGTATGAGTACCGCGCCACGTATTGCCGTTGATATCGGCGGCACCTTTACCGACGCGGTTCTGCAGGTCGGGACTACACGCTACACTGCAAAAGTACTGACCACCTCGGCCAATCCGGCCGAGGGCTTCATGCAGGGTGTTTTGCAACTGCTATCGCAAGCCGTAGTAGCACCAGCCGATGTGGCCCTGATTACCCACGGCACCACACTGGCGACCAATGCGCTGATCGAAAGGCGCGGCGCGCGAACCGCTCTGGTGGTGACCGATGGACACCGCGACTCGCTGGAGATCGGCTACGAAAACCGCTTTGACCAGTACAACTTTGACGCCAATCGCAATCCACCACTGGTGCCACGCGCGCTACGCTGGAGCGTGCGTGAGCGGGTTGATTTCCGCGGCCAGGTTTTACAAGCCCTGGATGAGTCTTCCGTCAATGCGCTGATCGAACGCATCGAGACCGAATCCATCGAAAGCGTCGCAGTGGGGTTGCTGCATGCCTATGCCAATCCGGCACATGAGTCGCGCATACGCGAGATTCTTTTGCAGCACTTCCCGGATCTTTATATCTCGCTGTCCAGCGAGGTTTGTCCCGAGATCCGCGAATACGAACGCCAGAGCACCACTTGCGCCAATGCTTACGTTCGGCCGCTGATATCGAGTTACCTCGTTGACGTGCGTCAACGGCTGGCTGAAAGTGGCTTCAACTGCGCCTGTTTGCTGATGACATCGGGAGGTCACCAGGTCACTATCGATACCGCCGCAGCGTTCCCGGTACGCCTGGTGGAATCCGGACCCGCCGGGGGGGCCATCCTGGCAGCCCATCTTGCCCGCACACTCGGTGAATCGTCGGTGTTGTCTTTTGACATGGGTGGCACGACCGCCAAGATCTGCCTGATTGATGACTACGAGTTGCCGCTGTCGCGCACGTTTGAAATTGACCGTGCTCACCGGTTTATGAAAGGCAGCGGCATGCCAATCAAGATCCCGGTCGTGGACATGGTTGAAATCGGTGCCGGCGGTGGCTCACTGGCCCGGGTCGACGAGTTGGGCCGTGTCACCGTGGGTCCTGACAGTGCTGGAGCTGATCCCGGGCCCGCCTGTTACGGTCAAGGCGGTCAAGGCGCTGCAGTCACCGACGCCAACCTGCTGCTGGGACGACTCGACCCCGACAATTTTGCGGGCGGACATCTGTCTCTTGATTCCCAAGCTGCACACGATGCTGTGCATCAGGCTGTAGGTGAACCGCTGCACACCCATGCAGACGGCGCCGCGCAGGCCATCATCGAAATCGTCGATGAAAACATGGCCAGCGCAGCCCGGGTACACGCGGTGGAGAAAGGATCTGATGTGACTCAGCGCACCCTGATCGCCTTTGGCGGGGGTGCGCCGCTACATGCCATGGCGGTTGCACGCAAACTGGGTATCTCTCGGGTCATCATCCCGCGCGATGCTGGCGTGGGCTCTGCCGTGGGTTTTCTGCTCGCACCGGTTGCCTTTGAGGTTGTGCGCAGTCGTTTCACTACGCTGGATGAACTCGACCCGGCGCTGATCAACACGCTGTTCGATGAAATGTCGCACGAAGCGCGATCCACTGTACAACTCGGTGCCAAAGAGGCACGTATCGACGAGACACGCCATGCCTACATCCGCTACGCTGGGCAGGGCCACGAGATCAAAGTCCGCCTGCCCGACCGGCCACTGACCGAAGCCGATCGTGACATCATCAACGCCGCCTTTACTCACGCCTACCAAACACAGTACGGCCAGGGTATCCCCGGCGTCCCCCTTGAGATTCTGACCTGGTCATTGACGGCTTCAGCCCCGGCAAATGACAACGTCCGCCAGACACAGCCATTGTCAGCAACATCAGCCGACGATAGCTCGGCCCGACGGGTAGTGCAGATGCCCGGCACCGACGAGAAGGTCGACTGCCCGGTGCTATCCCGTAACGCCCTGTCGCCAGATGCATCTATCGATGGCCCGGTAGTGATCACCGAAGACCAGACCACGTTGATTGTCCCGGGACAATGGGATGTATCGTGCAACGAACATGGCGACCTTGTTGCCAACAATCATCAAACCGCTGGTCATAGCGGAGCGATCGGGGGTGCTCTGGCAACCATCCAGCGCCAGGTCACCTGGGACCGCCTGATCAGCATTGTCGAAGAACAGGCCCAGGCGCTCATTCGCACTGCCTTCTCGACAACCGTGCGTGAAGCTGGTGACCTGTCAGCCGGCATCTTTGATCTTTCCGGACGCATGCTGGCACAGGCTATCACCGGCACTCCAGGCCATGTCAACGCGATGGCTGCATCGGTCGGCTACTTTCTCGAGGCCATTCCGCTGGAGCGCATGCGCGCAGGCGATGTCTACGTTACCAATGATCCGTGGCTTGGTACCGGCCATCTGTTTGACTTCACCGTAGTAACCCCGGCCTTTATCGACGAATGCATTGTTGGCCTGCTTGCCTCTACTGTCCACGTGGTAGATATCGGTGGCCGTGGCTTCGGCCCGGATGCCGGCCAGATATTTGAAGAAGGGTTGTGCGTGCCAATCCTGCCACTCTTTGAACAGGGCCAACCCTGTGAAGCGGTGATGGCCATTGTCCGCGCCAATGTGCGTGAACCCGATCAGGTGATCGGTGACCTGTACTCGCTGACCGTCGGCAATTCAGTCGGCTGCACCCGCCTGGTCGAGATGATGACCGAATTTGGACTGAGCGACCTTGATGAAATCAGTCAGCACATCATCGAGCGCTCGCGCTCAGCCATGCTGGACGAGATGGCAGAACTGCCTCGTGGCCTCTGGCGCAACGAGATGACCGTGGACGGTTACGGTGAACCCGTCACTCTCAAGGCCGAACTACAGATCAGTGACGAGGGGGTATCGGTTGATTTTTCTGGCACTTCAGGCGTTTCACCCTTTGGCATCAACGTGCCGCTGAGTTACACCCAAGCCTATGCTTCGTTCGGGGTGCGCTGCGTGATTGGTTCGTCAATACCGAACAACGCCGGCTCGCTTGAGCCGATCAAGGTTACCGCACCGCCCGGTTGTATTCTCAACGCGCCACGGCCGCACGCCGTAGCCGTGCGCCATGTCATTGGCCAGATGCTGCCGGATGTCGTGCTGGGTTGTATCGACAAGGCCCTGCCCGATC
>Ga0302119_10001299_pt1 | contig 11283 bp, 13 predicted proteins | sample AG5_Tmax_MG_FD_203114 | JGI IMG/M metagenome (GOLD analysis project Ga0302119, IMG submission 203114) | Marine microbial communities from Western Arctic Ocean, Canada - AG5_Tmax | ecosystem: Environmental > Aquatic > Marine > Oceanic | place: Canada: Western Arctic Ocean | collected 2017-10-01
AGCGCTCGAAATGCAGAAGCGCTATTACCCCCTCATGAGCGCGCTCATGACCCTCGATACCAATCCCGTCCCCATCAAGAGCGCCCTCGCCCTTTGCGGTCACTGCACCGACGAATTCCGCCTTCCGCTCGTGAACCTCAGCCCCGACAATACCAAGTCGCTCCGAAAAACGCTCATCGACTTCGAACTCCTCTAGCAGCCGAACTCCCGCTTCCCCCGGCGGCGCGCAGCGCACAAGGGGAACCCTCCGACCTTCCGACCCCTTACTCATCATGAACCTCGTCATCACTGGCCGCTCCGGCCGCATGGGTCTCGCGGTGGCTGAAGCCATCGAAGCAAATACCGAGGCGCACATTCACGGCTCTCACGACGCGGGCGAAGAGCTCGCCCCTCTTCTGAAAAGCGCAGACGCCGTGATCGACTTTACGATGCACGCCTTCACCGGGCAGCTCCTCACGGAAGCCCTCGCCAACCAGACGCCCCTTGTCATTGGCACCACCGGGCACGACGACGAGGAACGAGCCGCCATTCACGAAGCCGCCAAGACGCTCCCGATCGTGTTCGCTCCCAACTATTCGATCGGCGTCAACACCCTCTTCTGGCTCACCCGTCACGCCGCTCGCATCCTGGGCAATGACCGCTTCGACATCGAGGTGATCGAAATGCATCACCACCACAAGATCGACGCTCCCTCGGGAACCGCCCATGGCCTCCTCGAGATCCTGAATGAGGAAACCAAGACCTCCCGCCAGGACGATGTGGTCCACGGCAGGGTCGGAATCACCGGTGCCCGTCCCGGATCCCAGATCGGCATGCACTCCCTCCGGGGCGGCGATGTGGTGGGCGATCACACCGTCCTCTTTGCCGCCGACGGCGAACGGGTGGAACTGACCCACAAAGCTTCCAGCCGCATGACCTTCGCCTCCGGTGCGGTCCAAGCTGCCCTTTGGTTGCGAGATCAGCCCGCAGGCCTCTACGACATGCAGGACGTCCTCGGACTCAAGTAAGCCGCCATGAACAATCGCGCTACTTTTCCGATAAGGCCCCCATCCTGCCTCGTTAACTAATTCATGGCAACGCGGGTAGGACTAGCACTGGGATCCAATCTGGGCGACCGCATCGGCAATTTACGTGCCGCTCGGAAACTCCTGCGTGGCCTCACACCGGTCGGCGTGCACTTCGAACAGGCTCCCATCTACCATAGCGAACCCGTCAATTGCCCGGAAAATGCTCCCGACTTCTACAACACGGTCATCGAACTCGACTACGTCGGTGCGCCGATCCAACTCCTCGAAGACACCCAGGCGATCGAATTCCATCTCGGCCGCGAAGCCTCCGCTACCCCCAACGCCCCCCGTGTCATCGACATCGACATCCTCTACTTTGACCAGCTCATGATCGACGCCGGCCTCGTGGTCATTCCGCATCCACGCATGATCCATCGCCGCTTCGTTCTCCAACCACTCGCCGAAATTCGGCCCCAGCTCACCCTCCCCGGTGATCGTGTGACCATCAGCGAACATCTTCGCCGCCTCGACTCCGGCGAACCGGAACTGACCCTCGTGCAGGCGCAGTGGTAGGGGACCTCGGGTGCGAGCCCATGACCAGCGCCGCGCTCCGCAAGACATTCCCTTTGCCTTCAGCCTGAGTTGCCTTTAACTCCCTTTGTGCCCGCACACCAAAAGGTCACCGCGTTCCGCGCTCGCAAGAAGTCCGGTCCACCCATCGCCGCTCTCACCGCCTGGGATTATCCCACCGCCCGCTTGTTGGATGAGGCCGGGACCGACCTCATCCTGGTAGGTGATTCTCTCGGCATGGTCGTGCTTGGATTCCCGGACACCACTCATGTCACGATCGAACACATGATCCACCACACCGCAGCGGTGGCTCGCGGATCCAAAAACGCTCTTCTGGTCGCCGACTTCGCGATCAATACCTACAACTCCGCCGAACAAGCGGTCGCGAATGCCCGGACTCTCGTGGCGGCCGGAGCGGAAGCCGTGAAACTGGAAGGCGGGGTGCGCCAGGCCGGGAAGGTCAGGGCCATCGTGGACGAGGGAATCGAAGTCATGGGCCATCTCGGCATGCTTCCCCAACGCGTGAAGGAAGAGGGTGGCTACAAGAAGAAGGGAAAATCGGGCGAGGAAATTTCCGCGCTTCTGGAGGGCGCCCAAGCACTACAGGAAGCTGGCTGTTTCGGAATTGTGCTCGAGAGCGTGGTGCCGGAGGTCGCCATCCAACTGACCGCCAGTATCGACATTCCCACTATCGGAATCGGCTGCGGGGTCGGAACCTGTGACGGAGAAATTGCAGTCACCTCTGATGTGATCGGATCCTACCCTTGGTTCGTCCCGCCCTTTGCCACCCCCCGGGCCGACGTGGCAGGCGAGATCAGCAAGGCGGTGCAGGCCTATGTCGCAGCTCCGCGGAACCGATCCCTCCCAGCGGATTAACCTCATTGCCAGCAACCACTCCAGAGAGTGCGTGAGGATGGTGGAGATCCGCGCCGGGGAGGATCTTGTGCAAGAGACGAAATGAGGACCCTCCGCCACATGCAGATGGACCTCTGATCGGGAATAAGCGAACATCAGGCTGTGGTCAGCGCGCATAAAAAAGCCGCCCTGCAACTCCGCATGCAGAAGCTGGGGATCCTAGACGAGGATCTCGTCGAGCGCTTTATTCGCGGCTCGGGACACGGCGGGCAGAAAATCAACAAAACCAGCTCCTGCGTCTACCTGCGCCATGGCCCGACCAAAATCGAGATCAAGTGCCAGGAACACCGGTCTCGCTCGATGAACCGCTTCCTGGCCCGCCGCGAGCTCTGCGACCAAGCCGAGGAAATCCAGCTCGGCGAAAAATCAGAACGCCGCCAACGCATAGAGAAAATCCGCCGTCAGAAACGCCGCCGCTCTCGCCGGCAAAGGCAGCGCGACGTCGGACTCAAACGGCAGCACGGGCAAAAAAAGACCCTCCGCCGACGCCCAGGCGCGGACGACTAGGGTGTGTTCGAAATCCCGGGTGAGGGGCGTCGATGGGCGAACCTACAAAGCCGGAAGAAAACTCAGCTAGACGGGAAATGGGCCACGATTCCCTTCCCCTGCGCTGCGCGCTGCGCCTGATCTTTTCTTCCAAAACGATTCCAACCCCGCCGCCAATCGGGATTTCGAACACCCCCGAGGGCACTCGCCGCCCATCAGCCCAAGTTGTCCACAGAAATTCCCAAGCGAATTTTCGCGTCTTTCGCTCCCTTCGCGGTTACAAGGGATGCGTGCGGCAATACTTGGATCTGCTCCGCGATGTCCTTGAAAACGGCGAAGAGCGCGCCGACCGCACCGGCACCGGCACTCGTTCGGTTTTTGGCCGCCAAACACGCTACGATCTCCGCGAGGGCTTTCCCTGCCTGACCACCAAAAAACTCCACCTCCGCTCCATCATTCACGAGCTCCTCTGGTTCCTGATGGGCGACACCAACATCCGCTACCTCCAGGACCACAAGGTTCGCATCTGGGACCAGTGGGCCGATGAGAACGGCAACCTCGGCCCCGTTTACGGCCAGCAATGGCGGGCCTGGCAAACCGAGGACGGCCAGCCCATCGATCAGATCGCCCGCCTCCTCGACGACCTCAAGAACAAGCCTCACTCGCGCCGCCACATCGTCTCGGCCTGGAACGTGGGCAAAGTCGATCAAATGGCCCTCCCGCCCTGCCACCTCCTCTTTCAGTTCTATGTCCACAATCCCGGGAGCGAACGGCCCGGCCTCTCCTGCCAACTCTACCAACGCAGCGCAGATCTCTTTCTCGGCGTCCCCTTCAATATCGCGAGCTACGCAGTCTTCACCATGATGATTGCGCAGGTCCTCGGCTACGAACCACGCGACTTCGTGCACTCCTTCGGCGACCTGCACCTCTACTCGAATCACCTCGAGCAAGCCGAGCTCCAGCTCACCCGCGAGGTCCGTCCACTCCCCACCATGCGGGTCAATCCTGAGGTCCGCGACATCGACTCCTTCAAGATCGAGGACTTCACACTCGAAAACTACGATCCCCATCCGCACATCAAGGCAGAGGTCTCGGTATGAAACTCTCCGGCATCGTCGCCATGACCCCGGAGCGAATCATTGGACGCGAGGGCGAGCTCCCCTGGAAGCTTTCCGAGGATCTCAAGTTCTTCAAGCGCACCACCAGCGGCCATCCGATCGTGATGGGCAGAAGGACCTTCGACTCGATCGGCAGGCCTTTGCCCAAGCGTCAGAACATCGTCCTCACCCGTGATGATTCCTGGTCTGCCGAAGGGGTGGAGATGATTCACTCTCCCGACGAGCTCGCCTCCCTCGACCTTCAGGACGATCATGTCTTCGTAATCGGCGGCGCCCAGATCTACCGCGCCTTTCTCCCGATCCTCGACAATCTCCTCGTCTCCTGGGTTTATGCCTCGCACGAGGGCGACACTCGCTTCCCGGAGTTCGATTCGTTCTTCCCCGAGTATGAGGTCGTGGAACAGTTCGAATCGTTCGAGGTGCGGCGCTACTTTGCCCGTACAATCGCAACTCTTAATTCCGGAGGAGAGAGCTAAGCCCCCAGCGCTCTCCGCACCAGGTTCAACGCCGCCTGGCTCACCTGTCGCTTGAAGGCCTCGCGTCCCCAGGGGTGAAACTGTTTCAGCACCTTCGTCTCTTCGCCCTTCACCGCCACCCCCAGAAACACCGTCCCTACTGGCTTCGATTCGGTCCCGCCTGTGGGACCCGCAATCCCGGTGACAGCCACCGCCACTTCCGCTTCGCCCACCCGGAGCGCTCCTTCCGCCATCTGACGCGCCACTGGCTCGCTCACCGCGCCGTGCTCTAACAGATCTTCCCAATTCACCCCGAGCAAATCACGCTTGGCTTCGTTGGCATAGGTCACGAATCCATAACGAAAGACTTCCGACGCGCCCGAGACATCGGTGAGGCGGGCCGCGATCAATCCTCCGGTGCAACTTTCTGCCGTTGACACCGACTTCCCCTGCTCCTTCAACAACCGCACCACCACTTCTTCCAGAATGGCCCCGTCGGAGCTCACGAGCTGCTGGGCAAACGTATCTTCTATAATTGTCTGCGCTTCCGTGACCGCCTCCGCACTCCCGATCAAGCGCAGGTCCACCTCGCCCAATCGCGCACAATAACCATGCTCAAGTCCTGCAATGGCCTTCAACTGAGCGTCAACCTCCTGGTGAAAATCACTTTCGCCAATTCCGACAAACTTCAATTCCAACATTTCAGGTGGCTTCTCAATCCCGGCCAAGGCCTCCAGGCGCGGAACCACCTCCGCATCGAACATGGGATACATTTCGCGCGGCGGCCCCGGTAGCAGGAAGACCGCACAGTGATGCTCACCGCTCATCCGAGGGGGAACGTAGAGCCCGGGCGCGGTTCCATTCGGGTTCGGAAGGATATCCGCTCCCACCAACGCCATGGCCTGTTTACGGTTCACCTCCGCCATCCTCCGTCCCCGACTTGCAAAGAATTCCTCCATCGTCCGGAGCGCCCCTTCGTCTTCGATCATCTCGACTCCAAGAACTTCCGAGAGGGCCTCCCGCGTCAGATCATCGCTGGTCGGGCCCAGGCCCCCGGTCACAATCAAGACATCCCCGTCTTCGATCCCCAGTCGAATCGATTCAACCACTGGCGGCCCATCCGGCACCGTGATTTGCCGATCCACCCGCAGGCCCAGGGCGAACAAGCGTTGACCAATCCAGGCCCCATGAGTGTTCTGGGTCGTGCCGAGCATGAGCTCGGTCCCGGTCGTGAGGAGCTCGATTCGCATCGCCGCCTCTCTACACCGCGCAGACTTCGCGGTCCACGCCTACTTGCTCGGAGCGCGGTTTGGCTCCCACTCAACAATCTTGGCGTCCCCCCAAAGCTCTTCCAAGGCATAGAGCTCCCGCATTTCCTGATGCATGATATGCACCATGACATCGACATAATCGAGTACCACCCAGCGGCTGTCAGCCTTGCCTTCGGAGTAGAGCGGATCAGCACCGGACCATTCCCTCACCTTCACCTCGACCTCACGCAGAATGGCCTTCAGGTGCGGCATGGACGATCCCGAGCACACCAGCATATAGTCGGTCAAGGACGAGACCCCCCTTAAATCGAGCACATGAATGTCCTCCGCGAGAATCTCTTCCGCAGCTTTTGCGCAAGCGATGGCAAGTTCCTGTCCTTCAGCAGCCATGAGTTTTTCAGTGGTGGAGTGGTGGAATCTTGGGGCGCTGGTATCCAGGTGAAATCGCTTTTTTTCCAGACGGGGTTGCCAAGCCCGTCTCCGCCCCCCAAGGGGACTTCGCCGGGGCAGCCTTCGATCGCCCCGGTCGGGCCGAACGAAGACTGGAGCATAACGGAATCGAACCGTTGACCTCTTCAATGCCATTGAAGCGCTCTACCAACTGAGCTAATGCCCCTTTCAGTCCTCGGGGCGGGAGGAATACGTGCGCTCCTTCCCGGCATCAAGGCATTTTTCAATCCTAGCGCGCCAATTCCCTCACTTTTTGCGCGAGAGCATCGGCCACCGGCTTGAGTTGCGCTCCGTTCCACCTGCCCGGCTCCGGCGCCACACCACTCTCGCCCGGAAGATCGGGCTCCAGGGTGGCTTGGTGAGACTCGTCCGGCTCCAGCACATCCCCGAGGTCCTTGCCTTCCTGCGCGAAATAGAGCCGCGCGGGGTGAAAGACGAAGCGCACCGTCTTGCTCAATTTCTCATCTCGCAAATCGTTGGCCACCGCCAGCACGACCGCTACGGCCGCATCGCTCACATCGTAGGAAGCGTCCACCAGCACGACCTCCTTGGGCTCCACAGTGCCTTTGAGATTCACCCAGACCGTGGGCCAGCGATCCCCCTCGTGAGCCAAGTGTTCGCCCCTCTTGATTGAGAACCCATAGTTTCGCGGGCTCAAGGTGCTCTCGATAAAGGTGATGGCACGCCGCATGTTCGTCCGGCCCTTGCTTGATTCCCAATCGCGCTTCCCAAGAAGTTGGGACAGCTTGTAGAGATGGTCTTCCATCTCTTCCACATCGGCAGCAGAGGAGGCCAGTGCCAGGCGGGGGTCCACGACCTCTACCTGCGACTTCTTCCACGATCCCCAAATCACCCAGGCCGTGGAGAGCACCAGGAAGACCGGAACGCCCACCATCGCAATCTTCCAAGCCGGGTTGGGCTTGAGATCGTCCTCTTCCTTCACTCCCTCAGGGTCCTCGCCCGTCATGGCTCTCTTTGCGGTTCCTCTTCCAAGAGCTCTACAATCGCGTGCGCTGCGACCTGGGCCGCTCCGCCCCCACCAAGTTTGGCCCCAGTCTCCAACAGATTACTCTCCAGTTCCATTCTCCGCACCGGATCGGTCATGACGCTCTCCACAAAGGAGCTCACGTTTGGAACGTTGGCTTCGTATTGGATGAATTCGTGCACGATTTGCCGACCCGCCAGGATGTTGGCCATCCCGAGATGTTCGATATCGATGACCGCCCGACCAGCAAGATAGGTTGGCCAAGCCACCTTGTAGACCAGGCAATACGGCAGGCCATAGTAGGTCGCCTCCATGGTGGCCGTTCCGCTGGTCACCACCCCGCAGGAGGCGCTCTGCATGAGAGCGTGACTTTGCCCGCACACAATCTCAATCGGGAGATTTTGAGCCTCTTTCTCTTCCAGAATCGTTCGCATCCTCCGCTGCAAGGACTCAGAGGCGGCCGAGGCTTCGAAGGTCCATTCAGGATACTGCCCATGCAGCTTCGCAACCACCTCGATCATCATGGGAAAGAGACGCGCCACTTCCCGTTCCCGACTCCCAGGAAAGAGCCCGACCAAATTTGGCACACGGGAGACCGCGATGCGCTCCGCCTCCAATTGGTCGACCATGGGATGCCCCATGCACACCGTCTTCAGACCCGCATCTTCAAACAAGGCCTTCTCGAAGGGGAAAAGACAGAGCATCAAGTCGAGCGACTCCGCGATGCGCGGAATGCGTCCTTTATTCCAGGCCCAGACCTGTGGACTCACATAGTTGACCAGACGCGCGCTCCCTCCTCCCTGATACAGAGCCCACGCGGCCCTCAAGTTGAATCCTGGATAATCGACAAACACCACCGCATCAGGAGCGAGTTCCTCGATCTCACGGAGGGTCTCCTCCAGACGAGCCTTGAACCAGGAATAGCGCTTGAGGACCTCCCAAACACCGAGGACCGCCGCATCCTCAACCCAGTCGCGCACCCCTCCATCCGAAATTTCCCGCATTTTCGGCCCCCCCAGCCCACAAAAACGCCAATCGGGACGCATCGTTTGGAGGGCCGTCATAAGTTCGGCCCCACGGGTATCTCCGCTGTGTTCTCCAGCCAGCAAGTAGAGCATCCGGGCCATCTGCGGGGCGAACCTACCCACACGCGAGCTCTCGCCAACCCTGAAATCCGCCACAAGGGCTTGATTCAACGCTCCTCCCGCGCTACCCACACAGCTCCGCTGATCCATGGCCAAGAATAACAAGTCAGAAGCTCCTTCAAAATCAGACCCTCTTCAAAAAAATGAGGAGCCTGATTCCCCTACCCTGCTTGGCGAAATCGAACAGGGTCCGTCCAAATTCGAGGAATTCCTCGAGAACAACCAGAAGAAGCTGCTGCTCTTCTGCCTCTTGGTCGTGATCGGAGTATCAGGCTGGATCGTCATCAAGGGAATGCGCGATGCGAAGGAACGGAGTGCCGGAGAAGCACTGGTTGCCGCCAGGGACATGGGCGACTTTCGCAATGTGATCGAGCAGTTCGCCGGAACCCCGGCCGCCGGGACCGCCCAAGTCGAACTCGCCAAAAAGCAATGGGACGACGGCCTCAGAGAGGACGCAATCAAGACCCTCAAAGACTTTATCGAAAACAACGCAGATCACGCGGCTCATCCTTCCGCCCGCATGGCTCTGGCGTCCTTCTACTTCGATGACGGTGAGATCGAACAGGGCACCGCTATCCTCGAGGAACTCGCCGATGACAAGCAGGCAGGACATGTTGCCCCCTTGGCCCTCATTCGCCTCGGCGACGTTAAGAGTGCCGCTGGCAACGTGGAAGCTGCCCGCGAGGCTTACACCCGCGTTTCCGATTCGCAATCCAAGAGCGCCCGGCAGGTTAAGCTTCTCGCCACCGGTCGTTTGAACACCTTGGGGGTTACCCTCCCGATCTCCATTCCGCGGCCTGATCCTAACAAACCAGCGCCCCGTCCCATCCGGGCCCCTCTTCTCCCGGAGGACGCGCCGGACAACACCGCTCTGGATGTGCCCGCGCCCATTCTTTCGCTTCCCAAGCCGACTCCTGGAATTCCCGGAATCCCGATCCCTATTCCTGGCATCCCGACTCCTGGAATCCCCGGAATCCCGACCCCTATTCCCGGCATCCCGACTCCCGGAATCCCAGGAGTTCCGACCCCGGTTCCTGATCTCCCACCCTCCGCGATCCCCGGCATTCCTGCACCGTCTCCCACCCCAGCTCCAATTCCAGGAATCCCCGAATCCGCTCCCGAGTCCACGCCCACGCCTGCTCCCGAGTCCACGCCCACGCCTGCTCCCGAGTCCGTGCCCAAGCCCGCTCCCGAGTCCACGCCCACGCCCGCTCCCGAGTCCGTGCCCACGCCCGCTCCGGAGAGTCCCTGAATCGGCCCCCAGATTTCCAAAAATCCAAGATTTGGCAGGTTATTCACAGGGGTTTCTCATTGCGTGAAGTCTCGTCTAACAAATTTGACAATGGTGTATTGTTCTGACTTATTGATCTGTCGTGTTTGAAAAGATCATCAGCAAAAATACGGAAAGCGAAACATCCCGAACGCCTCCCGCTCCCCACATCGATTCCCCACCTGCGCCCACTGCTGATCGGGCCAAGCCGGTTGCCATTCCGGCCGGACAGCGCAACGTGCTTTTGCCGGACGTAGAGATCCACGGTGAAGTGAGATTTGAGAACGACCTTATCGTCGACGGGAAAATTGAAGGGAAGATTTCTTCCAAGGGCTCTCTCACCATTGGAGAGCCTGCAAAGATCAAGGCCGAGATCCGATGCGGAAACGTGATCGTTCATGGCAAAGTCCAGGGCAACATCACCGTCACCGACCGGGTTGAGATTCGCGCCCGCGCCGAGGTAATCGGCGATATCAAAGCTGGTGCCCTGGTCATGGAGGCCGGAGCCATCTTTGTGGGGTCCTCCACCATCGGAACTCCCACACAACGCGAAGCCAAGATTGTAGGCACCTCCCCTTCCCAGAAGAGCCTCCCTCAACAACAAAAGGGCACCCAACAAGCCCCGGCCCCCGCCGCATAAGGCCCTCCAGGATCTTGGGTGACATCTAACCCCCGTCGCGCAAACGTTTCAAAAGAACTTTGCCAAGCCGAATAAAGAGGAAGCCAAAGAAGCCACGGATCGCTCCGAGAGTGTGATCGTGGAAGGCTCCGTCCATGGCAAGATCTACGCCACCGACCGTCTGGAGCTCGCCGAGATTACAGGGGACATCAAGGCTACGGTCCTCTCCATGCCGGCTGACGCCGTCATGGTGGGAACCTCTTCGGTGGGATCTGGCCGTCCAAGCCGAGTGACTCCAAGCCCAACCCGAACAAGCCGCGTGCAGCTCCGCCACAATTTCTCTTTGCGCCATCCCGCTCCATGGGTGAGCCTCCGCCCATGAGCACGGCTACCCCCGCCCTCGATCTCAAAGAGGACATTCTGCGACTCAAAAAAGAGCGCAATGCCATCATCCTCGCGCACAACTATCAAATCGGCCCCATTCAGGATCTTGCCGACTACGTGGGAGACTCCCTTGGACTCTCCTATCGTGCACAGGAAACTGATGCCCAGGTGATCGCATTCTGTGGCGTGCACTTCATGGCCGAGACCGCCAAAATCCTCAATCCCGAGAAAACCGTCGTCCTCCCCGACAAGGATGCCGGATGCTCTCTCGAACAAAGTTGTCCGGCCCACGCCCTGCATAAATATCTCGATGACCACGCCGACCGAAATTACTACATTGTGGCCTACATCAACTGCTCGGGTGGAGTAAAAGCCCTCTCCGATGTAATCTGCACCTCTGGGAACGCGGTCCGCATCGTGGAGCAAGCGCCCAAGGATCGCCCCATTCTCTTCGTTCCGGACGCCAACCTCGGCGCCTGGGTCATGGAGAACACCGATCGCAAGATGGATCTCTGGCAGGGTGCCTGTTACGTGCATGTCGAGTTCACCCGCGACTCCATTCAGAAAATCAAGGACGAGTACCCCGATGCCGTGGTGGTCGCACACCC
>Ga0302119_10001300_pt1 | contig 11280 bp, 7 predicted proteins | sample AG5_Tmax_MG_FD_203114 | JGI IMG/M metagenome (GOLD analysis project Ga0302119, IMG submission 203114) | Marine microbial communities from Western Arctic Ocean, Canada - AG5_Tmax | ecosystem: Environmental > Aquatic > Marine > Oceanic | place: Canada: Western Arctic Ocean | collected 2017-10-01
GCCTGCATTGTTTAGAGAAGATAGGGTCAATTATCGCTTGGCTCTAGCGGGCTCCGCGCTATTTTTCTTGGGCACGGGTTTTTTTGCTGGAGTAGGGCTAACACCTTATGATCTGTATCTTGATTTACATGTTTTTTTTGCAATAAATGCCTTTAGATTTCTTGTTCCTGCATCTCTGCTTTATTTCATTGTGTTATTGCGTAGTTCGGTAGCGAATCGTTTTGCTCTGGTTACTGGTGTCTATTTGGTTTGTGTTATGGCTTATGTGGTCTATCAAATAATGGGTGGAAACCCTTTCGATAGTGCGGAAGAAATGGTTAGGCAGGCAAGCATTCAAAAGCTAATTGTTATCGCTAGTGTTGTCAGTATTTTTTCGTTGAGTTTTGCTTTTGAACATCAGTCACGGTTGCAGACTACTTATTAAAGGGCATGAAGCCAAACGTAAGGTGAAGGGCAGTACGCTTTTTTATTTACGTTTGAGTATCCGCATTAATTCCTGAATCTTTGTATCTACGTCTTTTTGAGACTGAAGTGAAAGGGTCACACATTCTTGAATATGTTTTTCGAGAATTTTATTCTCTACGGTCGTTATGGCTGACTTTGCAGCCCTCAGTTGATCAAGTATATCGATACAATATTGTCCCTCATCGACCATCCTAGCGACGCCGTTAATTTGGCCGCTAATGCGGTTCAAATTAGGTATAAGTGGCTTATGACACGATGATTTCATGGTGGATCCTTGGTTTAGATTATCAGTGGGACAACGTAGGTGAAAAAGCTCGCAAAAGCAAAAATACCCGTTGATATGAAGTAGAGCCTTTGGGATCGGCGGCGGGTTTCCATGCAAACTCTCCCTAATTCAGGGTCTATAGGGCAGGGCAGTCTAGCCGTGCGGTAGTTAATGATTCCTGCGACCACGATCATAAGGAAAGCAAAACTACTGATCGGCACCTTGTACAGTGACAGGGTGACTAAGAAGGGGAAGGCACTGACTAGACTGGCAAAGCTTGCGCCTGCCCCCAAGCTTACAAATAATGCAGGTAAAGCACAGCATATCAACGTCGAGGTGGAGGCGAATAAGGAGAAAAAGTTGGTTTTCTGTACCTGTAGGTGATTATCTTGCATCTTATTTCCCAACGATCTGTATATCAGTAGTATTGAGGCCATTGTTAAGGATCTTCTTTCTAATATCTGCGCTATCAATATCATCAGCCACAGGAAAAGCTAACAACACTTTACCGGAAGCCAAATCGACATCTATTTTGCTAACACGCTTGTCTTTACCAAATGTTTTTTCAATGCCTCGAGCACAAAAGTCACACACCATCCCTTGAACGCTGACGACGGCAACGGCGTTATTGTCTATACCGATCATAAACGTATCAAATCGTTGTGCATCAACATCGAGATTTTTGCCATTGACCATTTCATTATGAATATGACCTTCATGTGAATGCATACTGTCCATATCATGCTGCTCATGGTGCCCAGCATAAATAGCTGTAGACGATATTAGTAGGCTCAATAATAATAAATTTTTCATAATTTCTCATCTCTTAGTCAATGATTAGAATCGGTACATTAGATGTACGTCCCAATCAGTTTTTTTGTGATAGCTCATTTCAATCAGCGCCCCGCCTTTAAACAGTCTTAGTACTGGGTAGGTGATCCGTTTGTTGCCTAAATCGTTTTTCTTTGTTTCAACCATAAGCCATGTATGAAGGTCGCCATAGTCGCCGAGATAAGGCGCAACACCAACTTTGACTGACTGTTCGAACATATCGTAGCCGGCCCCCGAAGACTGCTTAACTGAGAAGCTAGTAAATAGTCGTCTTGTCTCCCAATCACCCGCCAGCGAATAAAAATGGTTATTGCTGTCATTTAGGCCAACGCCTGTCTTAAGGTATAGGTTGCGTTGGGATTTTGCGGTGTTTTTACGGTTTATCAGGTAGGTAAATCTTGCTGAGGGAAAGTATTCGTTGCTGACTTTGTCTCTCTGATAGTCCAGACCTACAGAGTAGTTAATATTTGGTGTGTAGTGCCAGTAGATATTGTCTGTCAGAGAGCTGGAGTTGGCCATTAGCGTATGCCCACCGACATAGGAAATGGGCCTTGAAAAGGATGCCGAGGACGATAGGAGGCACAGAATAATAATTAGGGTTCTCATACCCCTATAGGGTATAGGTTTGAGTTTTTCTGTCAACCCTTTTCGGTGAAGTATTACGGACAAAAAAAGGGTGCCAATTGGCACCCTTTTTAGTGGACTTTAGGTCAGGCCCTAAGACCTGACCTAAACTTCTAAACATTCATTACGAATCAATTAGAAGTTGTAACCAGCCTTCATGTACCAGTAAGCACCTTCGATACCCATTGGCGAAGTCTCGTAGTAGATCGCGCCAAGTACGTTACCTGGTACGCCCGCTCCTTCAGCGCCAGCTGAGCCATGAATGCGCTCTGCTTTTTGGTCAAAGATATTCTGAGCACCAACAGAAACGTCGAAGTTGTCAGTGAGGTTGTAAGTCACTTCTACGTCAACTGTCATAGCTGAATCAGCGTCAGTACCAAACCAGTCAGCGTGTACTGCATAGTACTCACCGAAGTAGTTAGCACGAACAAATGCGCTCAGATCTTCCCAGTTTTGGTTCATAGTGAAAGTTGCACGATGATTCGGCAGACCTTCTTCTAAACGCTTCACTTTGCTATCGCTAGTGACAGAACCTTGATCAGAAACTTCAGTATCAGTGTAGTTATACGCTGCGCTGAAGTCAGTTGAACCGCCCATAAGGTTAGTGCTGTAAGTTGCTACAACGTCTAATCCTGAAGTTTCAGTGTTGAAGTCATTAGTGAAGTAGTTCACTTCGCCGATCAACTCTGGGTTAGGAACACCGGCAGCGCCCATAGCAGCTCGTTGAGCAGCAGTAGGTGCAGCATTACTAGTCAGAGCAATACGATCGTCTACTTCAATGTTGAACCAGTCAGCCGTTAACTCAACTTCACCTAGAGTAGCGACAATACCTAATGCAAAGCTTGTAGACTCTTCTGGTTGCAGATTACCTGCGCCCAGCTTGAAGCTTGGTAGCGTTTGCGCTTGAGTCAATTGACCGTCTACTAGAGTAGTCTGAGTGTTAACTACGTTAGCCTGGCCCTGAGTTGGAGCTCGGAAACCAGTACTGTGAGATCCACGCAGTGCAACGTTATCAGTCAACTGAAGGTTAAAGGCTAACTTATAGTTAGTGGTGTCACCGAAGGTTGTGTAGTCTTCGTAACGAACCGCACCCTGAACTAATAGATTGTCAGAGACTTGGTTTGCAACATCAATATACATTGCATAGTTACGACGAGAGAACGCTCCAGCTGAATCAGGTGAGAAACCTGCAAAACCGTGTGAACCTACGTTGAAACCTTGAGCTGCATATTTTCCAGCTTTCCAAGAAGCCTCTTCACCTGAAATTACAGAGAAAGTAGTTTCACGCCATTCAGCACCGTAACCAACGCTCATAGAACCGTATTCCTTCGACATATCTAAATTGAAGGTCTTGGCTAGCTGGATGTAGCTACCTGTAGAAAAGTCACGTGGAGAGTCAGGACCCATAGATGGGTTAAAGGTGTTGTTCAAACCAAATGAAGCTTCGTTACGACCAACCGAACCACTAACGTCATAGCCAGTACCGGCCATTGGTCCTGAGGAAATCTCACCGCTTCTTCCCATAGTGAAAGATGAGTCAGTGATGTTGCCGGTGAAGCGAGGTGTATAGCCACCAGGTGCTGCTTGGTTAAGAATATAGCAATTGGGATCTGCGATTACTGCATCACGACCCGCATAATCAGAAGGAGCAAGCGCTGTTGGACAGTTGCCAGACATATCGCCTGTAACGTCAGCAATCAGACGAGTGCCATCACCTTTAGTGAATACGCCGCCACGACCATCAGGGTTACGGAAGTAGAAACCACCATCGATGTCGCGCTCAGAATAGTTACCGAAGGCGTACGCTTTTGCGCCGTTGCCAAGGTCTAAACCAGAGTTAAAGAAGAAAGTCACATCATCATCGATGATCGGTGCACCCCAGATTTGAGCAGGAAGAGTTACAGACGTATTACCTGCGTCGATAAGAGCCTGTGCATCTGGACGCTGAACACTGCGTGAAGTTGCATCATTCTCTTTCATTTGGAAGCTAAGGTTGATAAAACCAGCGTCAGTCAATGGCATACCAATTTTGCCAGCTACAACTGTGCTTGCGCCATCACCCTTGCTGTACTCGCCTTGCTTAATAGTCAAGCTTCCACCTTCAGATGAATCATCTAAGATAAAGTTGATTACGCCAGCAACGGCATCAGAACCATACTGTGCTGCAGCACCATCACGCAGAATCTCAACACGCTTAAGAGCGATGCTTGGAATTACAGAGATATCTGGACCCTGTGAACCATCATTAACACCACCGCCCTGAAAGGCAATAACCGATGCACGGTGACGACGCTTGCCGTTAACCATGACCAATGTGCTGTCTGAAGATAGGCCACGTAAGTTAGCAGGACGAATCATACTGGCTGCATCACTGATAGGCTGTAAGTGAACGTTTAATGAAGGAACAGCGCTTTGAAGCTGCATAAGAAGGTCATTGCTGCCTGCTTTACCAAGTTCTTCGGCGTTGATTACATCAACAGGTACTGGTGAATCGCCTACAGAGCGTGGTGCTCCGCGAGATCCTATTACAACGACCTCTTCTAGCGTCGCGTCGGCGGCAGTTGCCACTGTTGGTAGCGCAATGCCACCAGCAATGATTGCAGCTGCAATCGTGTTTATTTTCCAAATATTAACAGTTTTCATAATTCTCCCCTAGAGAAATTGATAACAACGTTATGTTTATGTTTATGTTTATTTTTAAGCTAACTAAATAGTGCAACATAGAAAAAGATCCTACTTCAAAAAATGCACCGAGCGAAGGTTAACACAAAACTTTTCCAATATTAAATACTCCAGTCAAAAATAAACCCAAATAACTATTAATGGATAAATTAAGGGTGATAAACGCTAATTTATGCGTGTTTTAGGCGGTTCGCCGGGGATTTCTAGCGCCTTTGACGGGGTCTAGTAAGTGCAGATAATAAGGTGTGATGTTAACCTGTGTCGCACAAAGATCCAGCTTCTTCAGTAGTTCATCAATCGAAGTGGCGCAGTCGCTTAGTTCGTTTTTCCAATTGGGTTCCACATTTAAGAGTCGCAGTGGATTATGGTGAGGGATTTTTATTGTCGATACTGTCGATACTGGCATGATAGTGTTTAGTGATAATGGTATATTGATTTTGAGCTATACACAGAAAATGGGCACTAGATTGAACACAAATGACGTTTATATGGCTAGAGCGCTCGAATTAGCTCAGCGGGCCGCAGAGGCTGGGGAGGTCCCAGTGGGTGCGGTGATTGTAAAAAATGGAGAGGTCATTGGAGAGGGTTATAACCAGCCTATTTCTTCCGCTGACCCCACAGCCCACGCTGAAATTATTGCAATGCGCAATGCGGCCGCTTTTTTGAACAACTATAGACTTACGGATTGTGACCTCTATGTCACTATAGAACCGTGCACTATGTGTGTGGGCGCTATGGTCCATGCGCGTATCAAACGAATTGTTTTTGGTGCCGTTGAAGCTCGGGCGGGGGCTTTGCAAAGCCAATTGCAGTTAATGGATGGCGATTATTACAATCATGTTATCGACTGGCATGGGGGTGTTCTAGCTGATCAGTGCGGTGCGGTTATGCGGGATTTTTTCCGCGAGAAAAGAAAGTAATTCAATGGACGGAATATTAAATCGACGGAAGGCTGCTGGGTTCCCATTCAGGCTGGCTTAAGACGTCGTTTGTTTTCTCTGAAGGAAGATCTTTCAAATGCAGAGAATGAAGGGCTAGGTAATTTCTATAGTATTGGATGTTGTCGACGTAGAGTGCTGGCTCAGCTCCCCTGGCATAACCATACTTTAGGGTTGAATAGAATTTCTTTTTGCTGAGCAACGGCAAAGATTGCCTGACATCACTCCATAAATCTGGATTTTTACCTCCCCGCTGAGTCAAAATACGTGCATCTTCTAGATGTCCAAAACCCACATTATAAGCGGCTAAGGCAAGTAAGGTGCGATCGGGTTCGGTGATTCTGGCGGGCAGTCGACCTCGTAATTTTGCGAGATAAGCAGCCCCACCTTTAATACTCTGCTCACCGTCAAGTCGATTAGAAACCCCCATTTCCTTAGCGGTATCCAATGTAAGCATCATTAAACCTCGAACACCGGTGGGTGACTTTGCTCTGGGGTCCCAGTGGGATTCCTGATAAGCCACTGCTGCGAGCAAGTGCCAGTCAAGATTGTTCTTTTCGGCATTTTCTCGAAACAAAGGTTCATAGGTTGGCAGGCGCTTAGCGACTAATTTTCCAAGACGTTTTGAGTCCGCGACAGAAAAATTATTACTTTGAGCTAAGAGCTGCTCCTTTAATGATTCCATTTTACCAGTCGATATGTAGTCAGACAGAAATTTGTTGGCAGCATTAAGCAACGACCCATCCTCATGTGAGGGAAATGCCCAAGCTACCATCTGTGGTTTTGAAATATCTAGAGCAAGTCCAGCGTTGGGGTAGATATGGCGGTTAACCAAATAGGCGATTGAATCCACGACGGTATAGTTAATCTCTCCAGTATGGACCATTCGAATCAGGTCGCTCATTTCAATTTCATCTTGCTCTTGCCATCTGAGTTGAGGGATATCTATGCTTAATCTTTTAAGTTGCTCGCTGTGGGATGAGCTAGTGACAACCACTAGTTCACCGTCTATATCTGACAATGATTTTGGTTTTGGAGTTCCTCGTCGATACAGCAGTTGCTGAGTAACCTCTAAATAGGGGTCTGAAAATATAAGGGACCGGCTGCGTTTTACGGTAGGAACTAAATTTGCAGCCGCAAAGTCACCTTGAGGTCCACCCACGGCGACAAGTAAATTGCGAAGGCTCTGCTTTGGTTGAACTCGCAAGTTAACACCTAGGCTATCGGCAAAGGCTTTAGCGATTAAATAGTCAAAGCCATTTCGGCCCCTTCCGTCTTCAAAATAAGTGGTAGGTCCGGGAATGGTAAGCATAACCAGCTCACCTTTTTTTTGTACTCTCTTTAAATCTGTTATTTGTTGACTGCTGGAAAAATAAAAAATGATAGCAAACGCAAGCACAACCAAAACTGAGCGGTTGCGTATTCTCCTGACTTTTTTTGATCGTTGACGCATCACTTTTCTGTCTGTGTCCCCAAGAATTACCTGATGTCGGGATAGAAATAACAAAAGATAGAAAATAATTGTACATTATTTGCTAAATTCAATCTGCCAAAAGGTTCATTTTTCCGTTAGAATGCGAACTTCCCAACCGTGATGATTTCGAGATCCAAATTAATGATGATTCTCTCTGGCGCATCTTCTCTCTCTGCGTTTCGGCGACAAAAATTACTATATAAACTGCAATCTGCAGTACCCTTAGTGACTTCGGTAAGCGCTGAATACATTCACATTGCTGACCTGAATGAGCCCTTGACCTCAGATGAGTCTAAAACCCTTGAAGCCCTACTTCAGTATGGGCCCAAAGAGCAAGACGTTGATAAAGGTGGGGTGCTGTTATTGGTGGTTCCACGCCCGGGAACCATATCGCCATGGTCTAGTAAAGCGACCGATATTGTTCATAACTGTGGTTTAAAAAATGTGCTGAGGGTAGAGCGTGGAATTGCCTATTACCTCCAAGCGGATACGTCTCTCTCGGATAACCAGTTAATGATATTGGGTGAATTGCTCAGCGATCGTATGGTGGAAGCTGTCCTGACTGATTTTACTCAAGCTGAATCTTTGTTTTCGCATGAACAGCCAGCTCCAGTTAGCGTGGTTGACGTGTTAGATGGTGGTGCCGAAAGGCTACGTTTAGCTAATGTTAGCTTAGGCTTGGCGCTGGCTGATGATGAAGTGGATTACTTGGTGGCAAGTTTTCGCGACTTGGGTCGCAATCCTTCCGATGCCGAATTAATGATGTTTGCTCAGGCGAATTCTGAGCATTGTAGGCACAAGATTTTCAATGCGAGTTGGACAATTGACGGCGTTGATCAGCAGCATTCGTTGTTCGGTATGATTCGCAACACAAATGCTGTTAATGGCGATAACGTTTTATCGGCCTATTCTGACAATGCGGCCGTGGTTGCTGGTAGTCAGGGCGGACGTTTCTATCCTGATCCAGTGACTAAACAGTATGGTTACAGTCAAGAGCCTGTCCACCTATTAATGAAAGTAGAAACGCACAATCATCCTACGGCAATATCCCCTTATTCTGGTGCCGGAACAGGCTCAGGCGGCGAAATTCGTGATGAAGGCGCAGTGGGTAGGGGTTCTAAGCCAAAGGTCGGGTTAGTTGGGTTTAGTGTGTCCAACCTCCAAATTCCAGACTACATTCAGCCGTGGGAGACTGACTACGGGAAGCCGAATAGAATTGTGTCTGCCTTAGATATTATGACGGAAGGGCCTATTGGCGGAGCGGCGTTTAATAATGAATTTGGACGTCCGAATATATGCGGCTATTTTAGAACCTTTGAAATTGACTTTGCGGGTGAGCGCCGTGGGTACCATAAGCCAATAATGATTGCAGGCGGTTATGGCAATATTCGAGAGGACCATGTTGATAAGCCAGAATTTAAGCCGGGCGCGCAATTAGTCGTGTTGGGTGGTCCTGCTATGTTGATCGGTCTGGGTGGTGGTGCGGCGTCTTCCATGACCACAGGCAGCAGTTCTGCCGATTTAGATTTTGCTTCGGTGCAGCGTCAAAATCCGGAAATTGAGCGACGTTGTCAAGAAGTCATTGACTCCTGTTGGCAGTTGGGAGATATCAATCCCATAGCCTTTATTCACGATGTCGGCGCTGGCGGTTTATCCAATGCGCTGCCCGAATTAGTGAAAGATGGTGGCACTGGCGGTCGCTTTAATCTAAGAGCCGTACCCAATGATGAGCCGGGCATGTCGCCGGTTGAAATATGGTGTAACGAAGCCCAGGAGCGTTATGTCTTGGCGGTAATGCCAGATGACTTGACTCGATTTATCGCCATTTGTGAGCGTGAGAGGTGTCCGTTCGCGGTGGTCGGTGAGGCCACAGAAGATAAAAGCATCACCGTAGTTGATAAGCATTTTGGCGATAAACCTGTCGATTTGCCGATGTCTGTCTTATTTGGTAAGACCCCTAAAATGCATCGTAGCGCCGTAAAGCTGGATCAATTTGGTCCCGATTTTACCGCAGAGGGAATTGATATTGGTGAGGCCGTATTCCGTGTCTTACGCCACCCAACGGTTGCAAGTAAAAGCTTTTTAATCACCATTGGTGATAGAACGGTTAGTGGCATGGTGGCAAGAGATCAAATGGTGGGTCCTTGGCAAGTGCCTGTTGCTGACTGTGCCGTAACCACTTTGACCTATGATAGTAATGCCGGAGAAGCTATGGCTATGGGCGAGCGAACCCCGCTAGCATTAGTCAGTGGCCCTGCATCTGGGCGGATGGCAATTGGTGAGGCCTTGACGAACATATGCGCTGCCCGTATTGGTGATATAAAAGACATTAAACTGTCGGCAAATTGGATGTGTGCTGCAGGGTCTCCTGGAGAGGATGAGAAGTTATTCCGAACCGTTGAAGCGGTTGGGATGGATCTCTGTCCCAAATTAGGTATTACAATTCCAGTGGGTAAAGACTCGATGTCTATGCGCACGGCATGGCAAGATGATGGTGAAGATAAATCTGTCACCTCGCCAATGTCGTTAATCATCACTGGATTTTCTCCGGTATTAGATGTGCGAAAAACATTAACGCCTCAATTGACTACTGACGATGGTGATACGCAGTTGTTATTGATTGATCTGGGTCAGGGGGCTAACCGATTAGGTGGTTCGATACTGGCGCAGGTGTATTCTGAATTTGGCAACTCGGTACCTGATGTGGATCATCCTGATGCGCTGTTAGGCTTCTTTAATGTCATGCAGGCTTCAATGGAACAGGGCGACATACTCGCCTATCACGACCGTTCTGATGGTGGTCTGGTGGCAACATTGGTTGAAATGAGCTTTGCGGGTCATGTAGGTATAACGATCGATATCAATGATGACATGCTTGGGGTAAATGCTAACCTTAATGCGGCCTTGTTCAGTGAAGAGTTAGGCGCAGTCATTCAAGTTAAGTCCGATTTAAGTGATGAGGTTGTTGAGCGGTTTTCTGCAGTCGGTGTGACTGTGCATAAAGTGGGTTGTTTGAATAGCACAGACACTATCGAATTTAATCATAACGGCGAAACTCTGTTTAGTGATCAGCGCACAGTGTTGCAGGCTGCTTGGAGTGAGACGTCGCACAAGGTTGCGGTCTTACGCGACAATGCGGAGTGCGCTGACCAAGAGTTCGCAAGAGTTTCTGCTCCTGATCCGGGTCTTTCGGCCGACCTAAGCTTTGATCCCAATGACGATGTCGCAGCGCCTTATATCCTTAAAGGAGTAAGGCCATCCATTGCTATCGTGCGAGAGCAGGGAGTTAATAGCCAAATGGAAATGGCAGCGGCGTTTGATCGTGCAGGTTTTACGGCGGTAGATGTCCATATGAGTGATTTATTAGCGGGGCGAAAGTCGCTTGATGAGTTCTCCGGTCTAGTCGCCTGTGGAGGATTCTCCTATGGTGATGTACTCGGGGCAGGAGAAGGTTGGGCTAAAACAGTATTGTTTAATAGTCAACTTCGGGATCAATTTGAGGGATTTTTCCATCGTCCTAATACTTTTAGTTTGGGTGTCTGTAATGGTTGTCAAATGCTAAGTAATTTAAAGTCTTTGGTTCCCGGGGCAGAACGCTGGCCTCGATTTGTGCGTAACCAATCAGAGCAATTTGAAGCCCGCTTATCCCTGGTGCGAGTTGAGAAATCACCGTCGATATTGCTGCGTGACATGGCCGGGTCAGTGTTGCCAATTGCTGTATCCCATGGTGAAGGGCGCGCTGAATTTGCGTCGAGCAATGCCCGTATGGAATTGCAAGGTAGCGATCAAATCGCTATGCGGTTTCTGGAAAATAATTTGGAGGTGGCTGCTCGATATCCGGCAAACCCTAATGGATCACCCGATGGCATTACAGGGGTTACTTCAGTGGATGGTCGAGTGACCCTACTAATGCCTCACCCTGAAAGAGTATTCAGAACGGTCCTTAATTCATGGCATCCGCCAGAATGGGGCGAAGATAGTGGCTGGATGCGTCTCTTTAG
>Ga0302119_10001303_pt1 | contig 11274 bp, 11 predicted proteins | sample AG5_Tmax_MG_FD_203114 | JGI IMG/M metagenome (GOLD analysis project Ga0302119, IMG submission 203114) | Marine microbial communities from Western Arctic Ocean, Canada - AG5_Tmax | ecosystem: Environmental > Aquatic > Marine > Oceanic | place: Canada: Western Arctic Ocean | collected 2017-10-01
AGACGCCCCAGCCCACACCAGGCTGCCATATTTTTTGACGATACAATCCAAAGCCCAAAAGAGCAGCATTTAACAAGGCAGACAATGATGTAGCCATCGCTAACCCAACATGATCAAACTGCCAAACCAGCAGCAAATTAAACAACATGTTACTGGCCATCGCCCAAATACCAATACGCACAGGGGTTTTCATATCTTGGCGTGCAAAATAACCTGGAGCCAATACTTTGATCAACATGAAAAATAGCAACCCCAGAGAGTATGCGCGCAAACTGGCGGCGCTAAACAACACGTCCTGATCGCCCATAGCACCATAGTGAAATAGTGTTGTTATGAGCGGTTCAGCTAACAGCGCCAAAGCCATTGCCGCAGGCACACCCACTAACAACACCATACGCAGGGCCCAATCTAGCGTGTCACTAAATGCTTGGGGAGATTTAGAGGCATGCCTTTGAGATAGCCCAGGCAAGATCACTGTAGCAATAGCGATACCAAACACACCAAGAGGCAACTCCATTAGCCTGTCTGAATAATATAACCAAGACACACTGCCACTTTGCAACAAAGACGCGAGCACCGTATCTAATAACAAATTAATTTGCGCCACTGACACACCAAACATAGCAGGCAGCATCAGCTTCATCACCTGCTTTACCCGTGCATCGCTAAACCCAAGGCGCGGGCGCACCAAGAGGCCTAGCTGAGCCACAAAGGGCAGCTGTAAGGCCAATTGCAAAACACCCGCAGCCAACACACCCCAAGCTAATGCCATCACTGGCACGGTCATTTGTGGAGCCAACCAAAGGGCTGCAGTTATTAAACTAATATTGAGTAAAACCGGGGTGAGCGCTGGAATGGCAAATCGTTTAGCATGATTCAATAAGCTCCCAAGAAAACCAGTCATGGATATTAGCAATAGGTAAGGGAAGGTAATACGTAACATATCGGCCGTTAGGCCTAATTTATCACCTTCTCCTGCAAACCCTGGAGCAAATACCAAAGCCAGTACAGGAGCGGCAACCAAAGCGATCACGGTAATCACGCTCAATACCAACAATAGGCTTCCAGCCACTTTACTAACCATCGCTTTAAGGAGTTGTTGACTACCCTGCTGACTCATTTCTGCCAGCACCGGCACAAAGGCCTGATTAAACGCACCTTCGGCAAACAGCCTACGTAAGAAGTTGGGGATTTTAAAAGCTACAAAAAATGCATCAGCATGGGAACCCGCACCAAATAAAGTGGCTATGACCACATCACGGGCCAAACCTAAGGTCCGAGATAACATCGTCATACTGGCAACTATCAGGCTAGAACCCAGCAAGCCTTTTGTACCCTTAGATGGGTTAGGCGAAGACAAATTAGATGACGAAGAAGAACTCATAGATCCCTATAATGTATTAACAACAGAACAAAAAATTCATCATTTTTGCCTACTTACGGACGATTTAACCCATGTTAACGCAAAAACCTTAAAATGAACTGATATTTATAACAAAAACACGTAATCTAAGTTGACAAGAGACGCCCAAACGGGAATAATTTCGCACCTCATAAACACCCTGCTATAAATCTTGTGTTTAACACTACATTTAGAGCTTTTTATTATATTTATATAGGAGTCAGATCGTGGCCAATTCAGCTGGATCAAAGAAACGCGCTCGCCAGTCAGAAAAACGTCGCAGTCATAACGCAAGTCTGCGCTCCATGGCACGCACATACTTAAAGAAAGTTATCGCTGCTATTGAAGCTGGCGATAAAGAAGCTGCCCAAGCTGCGTACACAACTGCCGTATCTATCATGGACAAGAGTGTCTCTAAAGGCATTTACACCATGAATAAAGCTGCTCGTCATAAGAGCCGTTTAAGTGCAAAAATCAAAGCTCTATAATTTATTATAGGGTTTATGAAAGACCGGCTAAGGCCGGTTTTTTTGTACCTAAATTTAGCATACAAGATAGGATTTACTATAAACCGTCATGCAACCCCTAGCTTCTATTAGCCCAAGATTTATCGGAAGTAGGTAAGTTTATGGACTAAAGAAGAACGAGGTTATCGCGGTGTATAAGTTCGGGCTCTGCCACATAACCCAGAGTAGACTCAATTGAGCCACTGGCTAAACCAACGATTTTAAAGGCTTCTGAGGAGGAGTAATTAACCAGTCCACGGGCAATTGTTTGGCCACGGGAATCGAATATTAGAACCATATCACCCCGGGTAAAGTTTCCTTTAACTAGGCTTACACCGACGGACAATAAACTCTTCCCTTGCTGGGTAAGCACTCTCGCTGCACCTGCATCCAAATGCAACTCACCCTTAGCCTTAAGGTGGCCAGCAAGCCACTGCTTACGAGCTAACAGAGGCTCTTGGTCTGGGACAAATAACGTCCCAAGGGTTTCACCTTCACGTAAGCGCCGCAATACATCAATCGTGCGTCCGTTGGCTATAATAGTGTTGGCACCAGAGCGAGCCGCAAGCTTAGCAGCCTGTATTTTAGTCAACATTCCACCGCTACCCAAACTACCTGCAGACCCACTAGCCATAGGAATGAGCGCAGGGTCTCCAGAGTGCACTTGTGACAGCAATTTAGCATCTGCATGATGCCGAGGGTCTTTGTCGCACAAGCCATCTTGATCCGTGAGAATGACCAGTAGATCTGCTTCAACTAAATTAGCTACCAAAGCCCCCAAGGTATCGTTATCACCAAAACGAATTTCGTCCGTAACAACCGTATCATTCTCATTGACCACAGGGATAACATCATGACTGACCAAGGCGCGCAAAGTACCACGAGCATTAAGGTAACGCTCGCGGTGAGTTAAGTCATCATGGGTAAGAAGGATTTGGGCGGTGCGCATGCCATGGCGCGAAAAGCTTTCTTCATAGCATTGCACCAAGCCCATCTGGCCTACAGCTGCCGCAGCCTGTAGGTTATGAATCTCTTTTGGTCGCTGGGTCCAACCCAAACGCACCATACCTTCAGCAATAGAGCCTGAAGATACTAATACAATTTCTACACCTTGTTGACGCAATTGCGCTAACTGATCAACCCAACGAGCAATAGCCTGTTTATCCAGGCCCTTGCCGTCGTCGGTCAGTAACGCACTGCCGATTTTAACCACCCAACGTTGGCCACTAACAGCGGCCACACGACTAGTCATAGGTGTACTCGACTTCTACGTCATAATCGTCATCATCATAATCGTCATCATCTAGATCGTCATTACCTTTCGCTGCTAGGCGCTGTTGATGACGAGCTAGCTTAAACTGCTGCACCCGCTCACGCGCTTCTTGCTCTAGACGTAATTTCAACTCTTCTTCTTGAGCAGCGTATTCTGGATCTGCAAGGGCGCGCTCATTACGCTCTTCGATGAAGTCCATGATATCGCCAGCAAGCTTAAGTGTTCCTTGCTTATTAATGGCCGCTATCTCGTAAACTGGACCTTTCCAATTCAGCCCATCAACAACAGATTGACAGCGCTCTTTACGCTCGTCCTCTGGCACTAAGTCCAGTTTATTAAGCACTAACCAACGCTCACGCTCTGCTAACGCAGGGCTAAACTTCTCTAACTCACGTACTATAATTTTAGCTGAGTCTGCTGGGGTAACGTCATCCCAAGGTGCCATGTCTACCAAATGCAACAACACACTGGTGCGCGACAAATGCTTAAGAAATTGAATCCCTAGCCCAGCACCTTCGGCAGCACCTTCGATAAGGCCTGGAATATCAGCAATCACAAAACTACGATGACGCTGCATACTCACAACACCAAGATTAGGCGTAAGTGTAGTAAACGGATAGTTAGCAACTTTGGGCTTCGCTGCAGATACTGCCCGGATAAAGGTCGATTTTCCCGCATTCGGTAAACCCAATAAACCCACATCCGCCAATACTTTTAGCTCAAAACGCAGATTGCGCTTTTCACCTGGGGAGCCGTTAGAGGTTTGTCGAGGGGCGCGGTTAACACTAGACTTAAAACGCGTGTTGCCTAAACCGTGGAAACCACCCTGAGCTACTTTTACAACTTGACCTGCTTCAGCTAAGTCGGCCAGCACTTCATCTGTATCACGATCGACAATAGTGGTGCCCACAGGAACGGTTAAGGTCATGTCTTCGCCAGAACCGCCAGTACAATCAGCGCCCTTGCCCGACTCACCAGACTGAGCTTGGTAGCGAGGCTGGAAACGATAATCAACCAAGGTGTTTAGAGTTTCATCCGCTTCTACGTAGATACTCCCGCCGTCTCCGCCATCACCACCATCAGGACCACCACGAGGAATGTACTTCTCACGTCGAAAGCTCAAGCAACCGTTGCCGCCTTTACCTGCTTCCACAATGACGTTACTTTCGTCAACAAATTTCATACATTCTCCGTGCAGCCCGAGCTGCAAGATAAAGGCTCCGCGCCTTGATCAGTAATATTTAAACCGCCACGTGTAGAGCGTCTTGCGCTGTGGCGTATCGCTCTTGTTGAGCACAAAAAAGCCCCGCTAGGCGGGGCTCTTTTTAAAGACCCCTAAGGCCTTTTTAGGTTCTTAGCCTTAAGCCGGTACGACAGTAACGAACTTGCGGTTTTTAGGACCTTTAACAACAAATTTAACGGTACCAGCTGCCGTAGCAAACAAGGTGTGATCTTTACCACAACCTACGTTTGCACCCGCATGGAAGTGAGTTCCACGCTGACGAACTATAATGTTACCCGCTAAAACGGCCTGACTACCAAAGCGCTTCACGCCTAAGCGTTTAGACTCTGAATCGCGACCGTTATTAGTACTACCACCTGCTTTCTTATGAGCCATGGGTTATCTCCTTACGATTAGGCACTAATGCCAGTAATCTTAACTTCGGTAAACCACTGACGATGACCCATCTGCTTCATGTGGTGCTTACGACGCTTGAACTTCATGATGCGAACTTTCTTGCCGCGACCGTGAGACACGATCTCTGCAGAAACCTGAGCACCTTCAACAACAGGAGCACCAATCTTCACATCTTCACCGTTAACAACTAAAAGCACACGATCAAAATCAACGCTAGCGCCAACTTCAAGGTTCAGTTTTTCTAGCTTAAGGGTTTCACCCTCTTCTACACGGTGCTGCTTGCCACCGCTTACAATTACTGCGTACATACACTTCTCCAATATGTGCTGATCCGGCTACTAAAAAAAGGCCTGCTGCTAATAGCATTTTAAGGTCCACAAGTGGTTCTTAAAAGTGCCATATGACAGGGAGCAAGTTGGACCAGTCACAGGGGGCGTAATTTTACGCTAAGTTACACCCGTTCACAAGTACATAGGGACAGTATCTTAAGGGTTTTTAGCGGAGGCTCGTAGATGATTAAAAACATGAAAAAAGTAGGCGGAATACTGCACCTACCCTTGGCGCTTTCCTTGACACTTGCGCTCTAGCTCACTAGCATTACGCACTTAACTTCCTAACATTCGATTCCGCATAACCTATGCAGTCTACCGACCTATATTCTTCAGTCAAAGACGACTTCACTGCCGTTGATGCTGCCATTATTGAGCACCTTAGTTCACAAGTCCCCTTAGTGGAAAAAATTGGCCAGCACATCATAGAAAGTGGTGGCAAGCGCCTACGACCACTATTGGTATTATTAGCTGCCCGGGCGTGTGGTTACCAACAAGACCAGCACATTACCCTTGCAGCAGTCATTGAATTCATCCACACGGCTACATTGCTGCACGATGACGTAGTGGATACTTCAGACCTACGGCGCGGCAAACCCACCGCAAATAATAAGTGGGGTAATTCTTCCAGCGTACTTGTAGGTGATTTTTTATATTCTCGCTCCTTTCAAATGCTAGTCGCCATTGGTCAATTGGATGTCATGGGCACCATATCTAAAGCCACTAATGTGATCGCAGAAGGTGAAGTACTGCAATTACTTAACGCCAAAAACCCAGACGTAAGTGAAGCCGATTATCTGTACGTTATTCTTGGCAAGACAGCCATGTTATTTGAGGCCGCAAGTCAGACTGGTGCTCAATTAGCCCAAGCCAGCACCGAAGAAGTTGATGCCTTGAGACGTTTTGGCCGCCACCTAGGCATTGCATTCCAGCTCATAGACGACCTTATGGATTACACGGGTGATCAGGCAATCATGGGGAAAAATGTTGGCGACGACTTAGGTGAAGGCAAACCCACTCTACCCCTTATTCATGCTATGGCCCATGCAACAGGTGACGAGCGCAAACTCATTCGCACATCTATTAGACAAGGAAGCTGTGAACACATAAGTGAAATTCAAGCCATTCTCATCCGCTGCGGTTCTTTGGAGTACACCCGCGCAAGAGCCGCGCAAGAGACACAAGATGCCTTAGACTGCCTTAAAATACTTAATGACTCACCTTATAAAACAGCCTTAGTTGATTTATGCACCCTAGCCTTAGCCCGACAAAACTAATAATGCTATAATGCTAAACTAATCAGCTATTATCCTTATTTACCTTATTAGTTGGTACCTACACAGTTACCATACGGAAATATAATCATGAGCAGACCTTCTTCCTTTAACCGTGACGAGCTCTTGTCCTGCGGCAATGGCGACATGTTCGGCCTAGGCAATGCGCGCCTACCTGTGGGCAACATGCTTATGATGGATCGCATTACTCACATTTCTGAAACTGGCGGCAGCAACGATAAAGGTCAAATTATTGCAGAATTGGATATTCATCCAGACCTATGGTTCTTTGACTGCCATTTTCCAACCGACCCAGTAATGCCTGGCTGCCTCGGCGTAGACGCCATGTGGCAGATCGTTGGCTTTTATCTTGGCTGGAAAGGCAACAAAGGGCGCGGCCGTGCTTTAGGCTCTGGCGAAGTTAAGTTTTTTGGGCAAGTATTACCTACTGCTAAAAAAGTAACCTACAAAATTGATATCACCCGCTGTATTGAACGAAAACTGGTGATGGGCATTGCCAACGCCAGCATGGAAGTAGATGGCAAAGAAATCTACACCGCCAAAGATTTACGCGTAGGACTGTTTACCAGTACAGACGACTTTTAAGCTATTGATGACGCCTATTTATGAAGCTTAAGGCCCATTATCTAACTGCATATTAACGAGGTATATTATGCGACGTGTTGTCGTTACCGGATTAGGAATTGTATCTTGCATTGGACACAATCAAGACGAAGTTTTAGCATCCCTACAAGCAGGTAAATCAGGCATCAGTTTTCAGCCTGAATACCAAGAAATGGGATTCAAAAGCCACATAGCAGGCAGTGTCGAAATAGACTTTGCTAGCTTAATTGACCGCAAATTAATGCGCTTTATGGGCGATGCTGCGGCTTACGCTTATTTATCCATGCAGCAGGCCATTGACGATTCCGGCTTAACAGAAGAACAGGTATCTAACCCACGTACAGGGCTAATCGCCGGTTCTGGCGGCGCCTCTAACGGTAACGTTGTAGAAGCTGCTGATGGGATGCGCGAAAAAGGCCTACGCCGTGTAGGCCCTTACCGTGTCACCCGCACCATGGGGAGCACTGTATCTGCCTGTTTAGCCACACCTTTTAAAATCAAAGGCTGCAACTACTCTATCACTTCTGCTTGCTCCACCAGCGCCCACTGTATTGGCAACGCTATGGAACAGATCCAACTTAACAAACAAGATGTTGTGTTTGCTGGTGGCGGTGAAGAACTACACTGGAGCCAAAGCGTGTTGTTTGATGCCATGGGTGCATTATCCAGCAAATATAACGAAACACCCACTAAAGCTTCCCGTGCTTACGACGCCAACCGTGATGGGTTTGTTATCGCCGGCGGCGGCGGTATGTTAGTACTTGAAGAACTAGACCACGCCAAGGCTCGCGGTGCAAAAATCTATGCTGAATTAGTTGGCTACGGCGCCACTTCAGATGGTTATGATATGGTTTCACCTTCTGGCGAAGGCGCTATGCGCTGCATGCAACAAGCAATGAGTACCATCGACAAGCCTATTGATTACATCAATGCCCACGGCACCAGCACACCGGCTGGTGACATACAGGAACTCAAGGCTGTTAAATCTGTATTTGGCGACCAATGTCCACCAATCACTTCTACCAAATCACTTACAGGCCACTCTTTAGGTGCTGCAGGTGTGCAAGAAGCCATATACAGCCTATTAATGCAGGCCAATAACTTTATTGCTGCTTCTGCAAATATAGACCAATTGGATGACGGTGCCGATGGCATGCCTGTTGTCACCAAAAAGCGGGACAACGCTGAACTAACCACCGTGATGTCTAACAGCTTTGGTTTTGGTGGCACTAACGCTAGCTTGGTATTTACTAAGTACGTGGCCTAACCGCTTAGATTGCCACGTTGCGCTCCCAAAGACTGACTGGATTACCGCGCTGCGCGGTAATCCAGTTGTATAGATCTAGCCTGAGGCCTAGCATTTAGGCCTAGGAAATCTCTGCTAAATTTTCTGTCATCCAGGCAACCATTTGTGCGTGCATCTCTTTTGTAGGTACATCCGCGCCTATCGGCGGGCCAATCCTGACATCCACCTTTCCAGCATGTTTCAGCCACTTATGGGGCGGGGACAAATGGCCACTATTTTGTACTATAGGTAATATTGGCACGCCTGCTTGGTGAGCTAGCATGGCAGCTCCTTTAGTACAGGGGCCTAATTTCCCAGGAGCACAACGCGTGCCTTCAGGAAAAATGAGCACGGAAATACCTGCTTTCAAACGTTCACAGCCCTGCTGAGAAAGCTGCTTCAGTGCATTCATTTTGCGTTTACGATCTATGGCAATAGGGTTGAGCATAGCTAAGGCCCATCCAAAAAACGGAATATACAAGAGTTCTTTCTTAAGTACTGTACTGACCGGAAAACCCATAGTCAGAAGATAAAATGTTTCCCAATCTCCTTGATGGTTGCACGCCACAACCAAAGGCTGATCTTTAGGTATATTGTGTAAACCCTTTATTTCAAAGGTCACACCACACGTTATTTTCATCCATTGCAGCACTGTGCGATTACAGTAACCAACGAACTTGAATCTAAAATGACGTTTTACTACAGGCGAAGTGACTACTAACAGCGTTGAAGCCACAATGGAAATAACACCTAAACCAATATAAAAGAGTGCCGCTCTAAAAACTAAAATAGGCTTAGCCTCCCGTTACTGGTGGGAAAAAAGCTACTTCTGAAGACTCTGATACCAGCGCGTCTAGCTTAGCCATCACCTGATCCACCGCCACCAGCAAACTTTCATTATTCAGATTTTGAGCCCACTGGGGGTGAGTTTTTATCATACGTTCTAGAAGCTGTGACACTGTCACACTATGCTCTATATAGACCTCAGTGCCAGCAACACCAAGTTGCTCCTTAAGCTGTCCAAAAAACAGCACCCTAATCATGCTCCAGCTCCCACTGATGCATCTACTACCCAATGACCACTTTTACCACCTTGCTTTTCCATCACTCGTATTCCGGTAATCGTCATGCCACGGTCAACAGCTTTACACATATCATAGAGGGTGAGCGCTGCAGTGGAAGCAGCACATAAAGCCTCCATTTCCACACCTGTGCGGCCATTAAGCTTACACATGGTATCAATACGAACACGGTTCAATTCTATTTCTGGTGTCAGCTCCACGCTTACCTTTGACAGCATAAGAGGATGACACAGAGGGATCAAGTCACTGCATTTTTTTGCTGCTTGAATACCCGCTATTCGCGCTACGGCCAGCACGTCGCCTTTTTTATGGTTGCCTTGTGTAATCAAGGCCAAGGTTGCTGGCAACATTTCCACAAAGGCTTCTGCTCGAGCGAAACGGGTGGTGATGTCTTTTTCAGACACATCCACCATATGAGCATGACCTTGGCTGTCTAAATGAGTTAATTCTGACATAACTTGAATTGTTCCTTAGTCTACAGCAGCAGCAGCATTAAATTGCTGTTGGCGCAGTACTGGGTTGGCATACATAGCCAGTGCGTATTTTTTCTGCTCAGGGGTAAGGTCAGAAAAACGCTGCTGTAATATGTCTTCAGATGGGTGAGATTGCCCAACGCCCATTGCATGAGCTGCCATGTTAGTGCCGTGTAATTGGTAGTTCTTAGCAATACTTGAATCTATGGCGATGGCAATTTCTTCTGGCGTATTAAACTGACCTTCCAAGGGTTGACCGAAGGCAACATGAACCTTACCTTTGTGGCCTACAATGCCTTTAACAATACTTGTCATATCTTCAAATTTAGCTTTGACGTATTCACCACTGCTCTCTAAAGAAGCCAACTCAGACGCTTTAGCTTTGTCGCAAGGATCAAACTCATAGGCAATTGACACTGGAACTATGTGCAAACTGTTAATATAGTCGGCGTAACTTTGGCCTGATTTTTTCTTACTCATATAGAGCATTTTCATCACTGCTGCGTCAGTGGCGTCAATACCATCTTTGGCACGACCTTCTCTTTGAGCGATCCATATATTGTGTCCCTTATGAACCGACTGGTCGATATAAGTAGACAAATCCATATAGGCTTTCATTTTTTCACGCACACGAGTGGCAGAGCGCTTTACCACAAAGCTTTTATTCAAGCGCATAATGTCGCTGACATAAGGCTTTTGCAGCAGGTTGTCACCAATAGCCACACGAGCCGTTTCCAAGCCTTGTTGATCTAAACCATAGCTCACCAAAGCTGGGTCCATAGTGATATCGCGGTGATTGGAAATAAATAAATAGCCTCTACCTGGCTGTAATTTATCCAACCCGCTGTAGGTCAGTTCAGACACACTACGCTTGAGCATTTTCCCCATATATTTGGAAATTATCTTTTGCCATGAAGCAACATCCGTAACGTGGCCAAATTCTCTTTTTAACGCCCATTGTATCAGCGGGTTTAAAGCCGGGCCAAAAAATGCCTTGGAACGAGGGAATTTAAAGCGCCCCAAAACGTCCAGCAGCTCTTTGTTGTTCACAAGGGCGTCTATTACTGGCCTAACCTCTTCATCGTTATAGGGTCTAATATCGTGAAACGGATCAATGTCGTTAGTCATTTTATGTAATTCTTATTATCCGCCAGTGGCGTTCATAAATCGGAGGATTTGCGGCTTCTCGTGCAAATCAAAATGATGTTTTTCTGGCTTTAATGCCATCGATGCAATAATGGCTTGCTTTAAAGGCTCTACCTCTCCTGGATGGCCACGCAATATGGGCATAAGATCAACGCTGTGCTCGTTACCTAAACATAACAACAATCGCCCCTCTACGGTCACCCTTACACGATTACAGTCACCACAGAAATTATGGCTGTGG